>WPCK01400297.1_pt1 | contig 153679 bp, 121 predicted proteins | sample 5399851 | NCBI WGS metagenome assembly WPCK01 (sample SAMN12869471, study PRJNA574797) | sludge metagenome | isolation source: wastewater treatment of pH11 | place: China:Beijing | collected 2019-05-20
CGTCCGCGATCTGACAAAGGTCGATGCCTGTGTGACCTGGGCGGAGGATGTCGTCCCTGCGGGTGACTACTCCATCTCGTTCCGCTTCGCCAACGGCATGGTCGTCGAGCCGCTGGATCGGACGCTGACGGCATCAGCCGGAGGAGAGTCGCAGCGTGTGCTCTTCCCCAACCAGAGCCTCAGCCTCGACGATCCGCAACGCTGGCGTCGCTGGGCCTCCACCGATCCGATCGCGATCACGCATGTTCCAGGGCAGCCGCTCTCGCTGTGCTTCCAGGACGGGGACAGCGGAAACATCAACTTTGACTCAATCACGTTGACGAGCCGGTTCGATGTCGTCACTCGTGACAATGTCGTGGCGAATCCGCAGGTGGACTTGACGGTGTCGAGTGAATCGGAGATGAGCGACGCGGGCTGGTACAACGCTGAGGTCAACATCGATGTCACCACTGAGACCGAAGATACTCTGGTGCAGTGGCGGACCGATGACGGCGTCTGGGCAACGGGCTCGGAGGCAACGGTCGAATTGACCACTGACGGGACGCATGTCGTTCATGCTCGCGCAGTGGCGCAGGACGAGGTGTCGCCCACGGTGACACGGACTGTGCGGATCGACCAGACCGCTCCGGTCTCGCGGGCGGTGTTCAACCGCGACAGCCGTCAGGTTTCATTGGCGGCGGCAGACCAGGGCGCCGGCCTGGATTACATCGAGTACCGGCTCATCGGCGATGACGAGTTCGCGGAATACACGGATCCGGTTTCGGTCACTGCCGCGGCGGGTGCCATCGTCGTGCGCAGTGTCGACCTGGCGGGGAACATCGAGGACGAGTACACCGTGACCTTCCCGGCAGCCGACGATCAGGGTGCCGTGACTCTGTTGTCCGCTTCGGCGCGCAGCGCGGAGATTCCGTTCGGTGCTACAGCCCAGATCAATGTGAGGGTGCAATCCGAGGTCTTGACCCCGACAGGCCAGGTGGCACTCGTCGATACCAACACTTCTGAGGTGTTGGCGAATGCGACTCTTACTGACGGGAAAGCGGTGCTCTCCTACGATCCCGCAGCTGTCGGCTCGTACGAGTGGACGGTGGTCTATGAAGGTGATACCGAATTCCAAGGTTCGCAAGATGATGTTGCGTTGACAGTGGTACGTGCGGCATCGGAACTGAGCGTGACCACGGATGCGACATCGATCCCGGTGGGAACCGGATTCAAGGCCACCGTTGAACTCGACGGTGCTGGTGTCGCGGCAGGGGACAAGGTTCTCATCACCGCCGACGGGACGCAGGTGGCTGAGGTCAGCGTCGACGAGGCGGGCCGCGCCGAGGTGGCATTGACGAGTGCTGCGCTGCCGGTCGGAACGGTTGCTATCGCTGCTGAGTTCGTCGGTTCCGATAACGCAGAGCCAGCCGTTGCCAGCACGACGTTGCGTGTCACGCAGCCTGTCACTGCTACGTCAGTTTCACTGAGTGGCCCAACGTCGATGGTGGCGATGGGCGATGCTCCGATCTACCGCGTCACGGTGGCTCGTGCGGATCGTGCGACTGCCCAGGGCAGGGTTGAGCTGCTGGTCAATGACACTGTTGTTGCGGCGCCTGCTTTGACGGGCGGTGCGGTGTCCATTCCGCTGCGCGACTCGTCGATCTTCCAAGCCGGAACTGTCCGGGTGACGGCGCGCTACCTCGGGGCAGTGGATGCTCAAGCATCACAGGTGCGTCAACCACTGAGCCTGACGATCACGAAGGCCCGTCCCAAGACGGTCAAGGTGAAGGTGAAGGCAAAGAAGGTCCGGCGAGGCAAGGCCGTTGTGGTTCGGGTCCGTGTCGGGAAGCTCAACAACGGCCGGGTGCTCTCGGGCCAGGTCGTGCTGCGTGCCAATGGCAAGCGCGTAGGCAAGGCCACCGTGTCATCGGCCAAGGCGACAACCGTGAAGATCAAGTTGAAGCCGAAGCACACGCGCAAGAAGAACGTCAAGCTGCGTGCCCGTTTCGTGCCGACGGATAAGAGCACGGTGAAGGCGCTCAAGTCGAAGGTGAAGAAGGTGAAGGTCCGCCGCTAGGACTTTTCCTTCATCTGCCACCGGGGGTGTCGCTCGTGAAAGCGGGCGGCATCCCCACCGTCTTTCGCGGCTGCACTGCGCAGCCTTTGCCTCCTTCGGAGCAGTTGTGGCCAGATGCCGTAAAAGTGGACCGGGCGCTTACCGGTCACTTTTACGGAAAGGCGAGTGGGCGGGTGAGTGGGAGGCGTGGGGGTAGGCCCTAGTTCGACTGGAGGCGCCGTTCTATCTCACTCACGATTTCGAGGTCGCCTTCCAGCCACGGCACCGACCACAGCTCGTCGGCGGCGAGCCAGCGCAACTCGGAGTGCTCCACCAACGGCTCAGGAGTACCGGTGTCGATCGTGGCGTACCAGACCCGCATCACGTGACGTGTGGTGATGAACCAGCCGCGTACGCCGCTTTCGGTCACATCTGGTCCAATAATCTCGTCACCGAGATTAACCGTGATGCCCAGTTCCTCGTGCAGTTCGCGGTGCAATGCCTCGTGAGCGGACTCGTCCGGCTCCATCTTGCCGCCCGGGAACTCCCACTGACCCGCGATGGCAGCCGGTTTGGAACGCTGTGCTCCGAGCAGGCGCGTCGGGCGCGCGAGGTCGTCAACAATGGCGGCAGCCACCACAACACGGCGAGAAGTCATGGCAGTATTTTCGCAGACTGCCACCTGCTGTTAGCTCCCCTGAGTGAGTTTCTGATAACCGCTGGCGTTGAGCAGTTCGCCATACGCGGTCACATCGACCTTGAACAGCCACCCGGCGCCATAGGGATCGGAGTTGACAAGTGAGGGGTCGGCGACCGCGGCATCGTTGACTTCGGTGACAGTGCCGGTGACGGGCGAAAACAGCTCCGAAACCGACTTGGTCGATTCGATCTCGCCAATGACGGCACCTGCGGTGACCTCGGCTCCGACCTCGGGCAACTCGAGATAGACCACGTCCCCTAGTGCATCCTGCGCTGTCCAGGTGACGCCGATGACGGCGGGCTCACCTTGCACGACCCATTCGTGTTCGGCGGTGTACTGCAAATTCTCCGGGAACTGATCAGACATGGTGCCTCTTCCAGATGTGTCATTGCTCTATTACGTGTCGTGCCCATGATGCGTCCAACGTGGACGTCATCAGTGCTCACCTTATTGTGCAACATCCAAAATGTCGCTGTTGGCACTCGTCCGAAGTCCCTCTGAACACCGTAAATGGTACGGCCCAGCGGTTTCTAGTGAGTAGTAAGTCATGTTGAAGGTCCTAATAAGGTCTTGATAGGCTACAAAAGTCAGCCGAATTACAGTCGATTTAGTGCTGAAGACGGATAAAAACCGAGGTTTGCACAATGTGGTGCCCACAGATACGAACCTCAACTACTTTGTCACCTCGTTCGCGTGGCCATGGCGGCCGACGAGTGCGGTGACGCGAAAGGAACCAGACGCATGAAGCCACGAGGTTTCCAGCGACTGCGGCATCTGGCGGCGGTACTTGCCGCCGCATTGGTCGCCGCAGTCTTCGTCCCGATCCCCGCCGCCAACGCGATCCTCCAGCCCGGCCTGGTCGGGCTGTCTCGCGCTGCAGCGGTCGAGGGCATCGTCATGCTCGAGAACGACAACGAGGCCTTACCGTTCACCGCGGACAAGACAGTCTCCGTTTTCGGACGAGTCCAGATCAACTACTTCAATGTCGGATACGGCTCCGGTGGTGACGTCAAGTATCCATACAGCACCAACCTGCTGACCGGTCTGCGCCGTAACCCCGCGATCAACGTCAACGAGCAGTTGGCCTCGGTCTACGAGACCTGGACGGCCAACAATGTCCCGAGCGACGGCAGCTGGGGCAACTGGCCGACCAACTATCCAGAAATGCCACTGGACAACTCGGTGGTCACCGATGCGGCTGACAACTCCGACGTCGCACTGGTGGTCATCGGACGTTCCGCAGGTGAAGATCGCGAATCGACTGACACCCCCGGCAGCTACCAGCTCACCCCCGCCGAGATTGACATGCTGGACAAAGTCGATACGGCCTTTGACCAGGTGGTCGTGCTGCTGAACACCGGTAACTTGATCGACCTGTCGTGGCTCGATGACTACGACAACATCGACGCCCTCGTGTACGCATGGCAGGGCGGTATGGAAGCCGGCTCAGCGGTTGCCGATGTGCTTTCCGGTGACGAGTCTCCCTCCGGCAAACTGACTCAGACCATCGCCGAGACCCTCGCGGATTACCCCACCTTTGAGAACTTCGGGAACTGGGCCACGACTGACTACGAAGAGGACATCTTCGTCGGTTACCGCTACTTCGAGACCTTCGCAAAGGACAAGGTGCTCTACCCCTTCGGATACGGGTTGAGCTATACCGACTTCAACGTGACCACGAACTCCATCACCTTTGACGGCGGCAAGGTCAACGTCGATGTCACCGTTGAAAACACCGGCGATCGCGCTGGCAAGGAAGTCGTCCAGGTCTACTACGGTGCACCGCAAGGTCAACTGGGTAAGGCTGCGAAGTCCCTGGCCGCCTATGCCAAGACAGGGCTACTGCAACCAGGTGCGACCGAGGACATCACGATCTCGTACAAGATCGACGACATGGCCTCGTACGATGACGGCAACTACACCGGCGACTACGGCACTGATGGCGCCTGGGTGCTGGAAGCCGGGGATTACCCGATCTACGTCGGAACCGATGTGCGTTCCTCGGCTGTGCAGGGCACCTACACTGAGCCGACCCTCCGGGTCGTCGAGCAACTGGAACAGGTGCTTCGCCCACGTGACGACCTGATTCGCTGGCACGCCAGCGATGATGGCGCCGGCGGTGTCGAGCTCGACACCGAGCAGATCGTGCCCAAGCAGACGATCGACCTCAAGGAGCGCATCGAAGCCGACATCGCGACCGACTCGCCCAACCTGCCATACAACCAGGGCGATCAGGGCATCGACCTGATTGACGTCTACAACGGCGACAACACCTTGGACGAGTTCATCGCGCAGATGAACCTGGACGACTTGGCGAACCTCACCCGCGGTGCGGGGGCCATGGGTCACGGTTTCGGAATCCCGGGCAACGCTTCTGTCTACGGTGGCACCAACACCAAACTGCGTGACACGTTCGGCATTCCGGCTATGTCCACCACGGATGGTCCTTCCGGTATCCGCATGACCGCGGAAGCCACTTTGCTGCCCATCGGTACCGCACTTGCCAGCACCTGGAACGACCGCCTGGTCGAGGAGCTCTACTCGCTGCTGGCGAAGGAGATGCTGCTCAACGGTTCTGACACCTTGCTTGCGCCGGGTATGAACCTGCAGCGTGACCCGCGTCTGGGCCGTAACTTCGAGTACTTCTCGGAAGACCCGCTGCTGACCGGGCAGATGGGCGCCGCGACGGTGATGGGCATCCAGAAGGAAGGTGTGGCTGCGACGCCGAAGCACTACGCAGCCAACAACCAGGAGACCAACCGTCACGTCAATGACTCACGCGCTTCAGAACGTGCCCTGCGCGAGGTCTATCTGCGTGCGTTCGAGATCATGGTGAAGACCTCTGACCCGCAGAACATCATGATGGGATACCACCGGGTCAACAAGTCCTGGACCTGGGCCAACTACGACCTGTCGACGACCGTGCTGCGCAAGCAGTGGGGCTGGGACGGTCTGACCATCACTGACTGGTGGATCCACTTCGGTAATGCTGCGGACTGGGGCGGCGGCGCGAAGAAGTGCGCCGACATCGACCTCAAGGGCCCTGCACTCGAATGGAACCAGTGCCGTATTCGCGGTGGCGTCGACGTATTGATGCCTGGTGACAACGAGCAGCAAGGTCCACCGCAGACCGGTGTCACCAACGGCAGCCTCGACATCGGTGAGATCCAGCGTTCGGCGAAGCGGACCCTTGAGTTCGCCATGAAGTCGTCCAAGTTCCGCAACGACCACGACTTGCCGCTGTACGACTACGAGGCCGGTGCGCCTTGGTTCGACGTCGACCAGCCGGAAGAAAGTGCTCGTCCGCGACTTACTGGACTGTTTGTCGACGGAGTCGAGGTTCCCGGATTCTCGCCGCTGACCTCGGAGTACTTGATCTACGCGAAAGACGCATCGTCCTTCCCCGTGGTGACTGCGACGGCCGATGAGGAGCTCACAGTCGACATCACCCAGGCAACTGCCGAGACAAGCACTGCGACGGTCACGGTCAGCAGCGACACCATGGTCACTCGCTACCGGATCATCTGGTCGAACGACCCTGATCTGCCGTTGCCGGAGGGTGCGCAGCGCGCCCGGATCACATCCGTCGACATCAACGGTGAGCCCTTCCTGCCGTTCTACCAGGACATCTACCACTACTCGGTACCCGAGGTAGAGCCTGACCAGATCGAGTTCACGGGCTGGAGCGCACCAGATGGCGTCGATGTCGAGGTACTCGGCCCGGATGCGAATGGACGGTTCATCGTCCGCGCGGACACCGCCGATCACCGTCGTGACTACATCTTCGACTTCGGTCGCAGCACCTTCGTGCAGCCGCAGTCGGATGACTTCGCAGGAACGACCCTGTCGGACTTCTGGACGGTAGAGAACGAGACATCGAACCTGACCAAGCCCAATGGCAGCCTGCAGATCGTCACAGAGGACGGCGACTGGTGGGAAGGTCAAAGCGGGATGCACAACAATGTTTGGCAGCGCGCTGATGGTGACTGGACGGCTGTGACTGAGATTGACTACAGTGTGCGTCCGCACCAGAACTATCACCAGTTCGGTGTCGCGGTCTACGACGACGAGAACAACTTCCTGCAGTTCCAACTCGAATACAACAACTGGGACGGCAATGTCGCACAGCCATTCCAGTGGGTTGTGAAGAACGAGACCAACGGAAGCAACGCGGCGAACGGCGTCAATGCTGCACCGGACATTACGAGTACCGGCCCCGGAAAGATCTATCTGCGGGTGACCAAGGTGGGCAACCAGTACACGTTTGCGCGCAGCCTCGACGGAGTGACCTTCACCAATGTCGGTTCACCGGTGACCAAGGCGTTCAGTCAGCCCAAGTTTGCGGTGCAGGCGTTCCACAGCGCGCTGGGCAACACGACTGACCACATCGGGGGTGCGCCGATCGAACCGATTACGGTGAACTTCCAAGACGTCACCTTTGATGTTGAGGAACCGACGCCTGGAACGTTGCCGACGGCTCCGGTTACCACGATCGCGGCCAGTGGCACGACGCGGGTCAAGGCAGCCAACGACCACTTCTACATGACCAGTGGTCTGGGAACTGAGAACTGCCAGGCTCCATGTTCGGGGCAGAACCTCGGTTGGGCCACGCCTGGCGCCTATGCGCTGTACAACATTGATGTGGCTACACCGGGTATCTACAGTGTGATCCCGAACGTGGCTTCAGATGCCAGTGGTGCGTCACAGCTGTCAATGTCGCTCGTCGTCAATGGTGAACGTGCTGCTACGTTCAACCGTGCGGGCGGTACCGGCGGCTGGCAGAGCTGGCAGCGGATGGGCGCGGAGCAGATGTACCTCGAAGCGGGTCTGAACAAGTTGCAGATCTACTTCAACACCGGTGACTGGAATGTCGACTACCTCGAGTTCGAACGCCAGGTGGTTGACTCATCGACCCTGGAAGCTGTCCTTGTCCAGGCCGCCGCACTGAAGCAGTCGGATTACACGGCGACTTCATGGGCTGCGCTGCAGGCAGCGGTCAGCGCTGCGCAGGCAGTGCTGGACGATCCACGGTCAACCGATAGCGACATCGAGGACGCTGTGCAGGTGGTGCTCACTGCCATTTCGGATCTGGTGCCAGCGGGACTGGCGGATCTCGGTGCTGCGATTGCTCAGGCTGATGGCTTGAAGAAGTCGGATTACTCGGCAGCGTCGTGGGCTGCGTTGCAGACTGCTCTGGCCAATGCCCGAGCCGTGGCGAACAGCCCAGGGGCGACCCAAGCACAGATTGTGGCGGCGACAGCCGCAGTGCTTGACGCGATCGCCGCACTGGTCCCGGCCGGTAGCGGAACGACACCGCCGCCACCTGCCAAGGTATCGGTCACCGGGGTTCGCGTCGCCCAGAAGCAGGTTACCTTGATTGCTAAGAAGTCGATCAAGGTTCCCGCCGTGGTCGACTTCTCGGATGGCTCGACCAAGGGCGTGAAGGCCGTGAAGTTCACCTCGAACCAGCCAAGCGTTGTCCGGGTCAACAAGAAGGGCAAGATCAAGGCAGTCCGTGCTGGTAAAGCCAAGATCGTGGTGCGCAGCAAGGCTCGTCTGGCCAACGGCAAGCGTGCTAAGGCCGTGATCAAGGTTCGCGTCCTGGCGAAGAAAGCCAATGGCAAGCAGTCCAAGATCGGCAAGGTCAAGGTCAAGGCGCCGAAAAACCTGAAGGTTGGAGCCACCGCCGACTTGCGTGTGAACTACAAGCAGCGCAAAGCGGCAGGTGTCAAGGTGACCTTCAAGTCGAGCGCCAAGAAGGTGCTTCGGGTCGACAAGGCAGGACGAGTCACCGCTCGCCAGCCCGGAAAGGCGAAGATCAGGGTCAAGGTCGGTAAGAGGACCGCGACCGTGACGATTCGCGTCCGCGCCTGATGTGCAAGTAGGTCAATGACCTAGAAGGCCCCGGCTGGGTAACTGGCGGATTCTATATCCGTCACCCCGGCCGGGGCTTTCGTCAGTTTCAGAGCCTTCGGGTTGTCTAGGGTGTTGCGGAGGGGTTGCGACGAGCGGTGACGAGCGGAGCGACGTGTAGACATGCGCCCCGGGCCCGCGCAACGCGGTGGGGGCACTTTTCTGTGGTGGTCGGGCTGTGTGATGGGGTCGAAGGTTCTTATTGGTTGAGTGAGTGTTGATGGCGTTGGGGTGTCGTTTTGCGCGGAAAAAACACGCGTTCAATGCCCAAAAGCGCACTGACCTGAAGCAGCGTGCGCTGACTAGCGGGTGTGGGGTGCGATGTTCGGGTTCGGGGTGCCATATATGTGGGGGACAACCGGAACATAGCACCCTCAACGTGTGGGAGGGCGCGGCGCACTCCGGGAAGGGGGTCGCTGAAGGAGCCGAGCGATTGGGTCAGCTATCCGTTCTGCATCCCGCTGTTTCCGCAGCAAACTCCCTCCCCGCATTCTCGTAGTGGACGCTTCCCTGCGTTCCTGGTGCGATGTGGCCCTTCCTGCTCCGTTATTTCGTCAGGGGAAGTGCCACATCGTCAGGGGAAGCGCGCCAGCGCCCAGCGCCTCAGTACCCAGCGCGCCAGCGCATATCTGGCACAGTCCTCGGACATCTTGCCTGCCCTCTCGGGCGCCTGTGCTACGGTAAACCCTGTTATCCCGACTTGATCGAAAGGGATTAGAGGGTAATGGTGACAATCGACGAAGCGCTCGTACCAGGAACCGACGACCGGTTCGCGCGCAAACGCCGCAAACGCAATGGAAAATCCACGACTGCACTCATCGCGCAGCGTGCCGCGGGGCCGGTGGCACTGCTAGTGGTGTGGTGGATCGTTTCCGCAACGGGCCTGATCTCAGGGCGGATCCTTCCAACACCAGTCGCGGTATACGAAGCCGGTGCGAACCTGATCGGCAACGGCGAACTCGCAACCCACCTCCTGGCCTCTGCGCAGCGCGCCGGGACGGGTCTGTTCTTCGGCGTGATCGTAGGTGTGCTGCTCGCCTTGGTCACCGGTCTGTCACGCGTCGGAGAGCGACTGATCGACCCCAATCTCCAAATGCTGCGCGCCATGCCGATCCTCGCTCTGATGCCACTGGCAATCGTGTGGCTCGGCATCGGAGAGACCATGAAAGTCTCTCTCGTGGCGCTCGGCGTCATGTTCCCGATCTACCTCAACACCCACGCCGCCATCCGCGGGGCGGACGCACGATTCCTCGATCTGGCGGCTACCGCCGGTCTGAACAAACTCCAACTGATCCGGCACGTCACCATCCCCGGTGCGCTACCAGGATTCTTCACCGGGCTGCGCTTCTCCGTCGCAATAGCCTGGCTCGTCCTGGTCGTGGCAGAACAGACCAACGCGACCTCGGGTATCGGCTACCTGATGACCCGCGCCCGCGGTCTTTCGCAGATCGACGTCATCATGGTCGGACTGCTGGTCTACGCCGTGCTTGGCCTCGCCTCCGACGCCCTCGTCCGCATCATCGAAAGGAAGGCCCTGTCATGGCGACTGACACGGTGACCCCCACCCCTCATGCGACCGGCAAGCCCACCGAGGCGCGCCATGCAACTGCCGAAACCGCGTCGTGTACCACCGTCAAAGTACGAGCGCTCAGCCGCGAATTCGACGGCCGCGGCGTATTGCACGACATCAACTTCGACATCCGAGACGGCGAATTCGTTGCGCTTCTCGGTCGTTCCGGCTCCGGCAAAAGCACGCTGCTTCGTATCCTGGCGCGGCTCGACGACGAATACACCGGCACCGTGCAAGCACCAAAGCGACCAGCCGTGGCCTTCCAAGACTCGCGACTGCTGCCGTGGAAGAAAGTACTCGCCAATGTGACGCTCGGTTTGCCGACGCGCGGAGTAGAAGGAACCGAAACTCATGCTCGTGCCGAAGAGATGCTGGCCGAAGTCGGTCTGACAGACCACGCGAAAGCCTGGCCCAAAACCCTCTCAGGTGGTGAAGCACAGCGCGCCTCGCTGGCGCGCGCCCTCGTCAGGCGACCCGAGCTCCTTTTGATGGACGAGCCCTTCGGTGCGCTTGACGCGCTGACCCGCCTGCGCATGCATCAACTCTTGCGCACTTTGCGGCAACGGCATCGTCCCGCACTGCTGCTCGTCACCCATGACATCGACGAGGCCATCTTGCTCGCCGACCGAGTGCTAGTGCTCACCGACGGCGTGCTCTCGCTTGACCTCGACATTCCCTTCCCGATCGTCGGGCGACGTCGTCGACCAGAGTTCACCGAATTACGCGACCGCCTGCTTGAAGAGCTCGGTGTCGCGGACGACGACCGATAAGAACTCGTCCACTCCACCAACAATCTATTGCGAACCGCGCCGTGTCGCGGTCGATCTTGAAAGGTAATTCCCATATGAAACTCCGCCGCACGATCGCAGCATTGACAGCGACCGCACTGGTCGTCGGTATCGCAGGCTGCAGCTCATCCGATGTCGACGAGTCAAAGGTCACGCTCAACGCCGGACAGCTGGGCCAAGCCAAGGTGGTCGAAGCGCTCCTGACCGCAGCCGGGCAGGACGACGGTCGCGACTATGACATCGCTTGGAACCTCTTCGAGGCAGGCCCACCCGCCATCGAAGCGATCCCATCTGGCGCCGTCGATGTGGTGATGATGGCAGACACTCCGATGATCTTCGCTCAGGCGGGCGGGGTGGAAGCAAGCATCGTCGCCGTGGGCCTCGGAACCCCCGCGGGGGCAAGCCAGGTGGAGATCGTCGTCAAAGGGGATTCACCCATCACGAACATCAACGACCTCGTCGGCAAGAAGGTCGCCATCACCGAAGGCACCACCTTGCAGTATTCCTTCATTCGCATGCTTGAAGCCGCAGGACTGAGCTACGAGGACATCACACCGGTGAACCTGTCACTGCCCGACGCAGTCACGGCACTAGAGAACGGCGATGTCGATGCGGCTTCGCTGCTCGACCCGCAGCGCGCCCGGGTGGTCGCACAGGGCGGACGAGTCGTCGCGAACGCAGATGGCCTCGTCCCCGATGCGAACATCACCGTCGCTTCCCAGGCCGCACTTGAAGACCCGGCTAAGGCCGCAGCCATCGGTGACTTTGTGCAGCGTGTGGATGCGGCCTACCAGTGGGCGGAAGCAAACCAGGATAAGTGGGCGGACGAGTATGCGAAACTCACCGGACTTGAACCGGAGATCGCGGCTGACGTCGTGGCCCGGCAGTGGTACGAGCGAGTCGCCATTGACGATTCGGTGATCGCCGATCAGCAGACTCAGGCAGATGTCTTCACCACGTTAGGTCTGCTCCCCGTCCAACTCGACGTCACAGCGCAATTCGATGACCGCTACAACGATTCGGTGGCGGTCAACACTGCGGTTCAGGGCTAAGGGGCGAACGGATGAGCCAGATTCCTCCCGAAGCACGCGGATACGAAGACTTCCCTGGAACGATCGGACAGACTTTCGCGGACTCGACTCCCGCCTGGCGGCGGCCTCGTCAAGCGCCCAAAGACGCACCCAATGTGGTCGTCGTCCTGCTTGACGACATGGGGTACAGCGACATCGGCCCGTTCGGATCCGAAATCGACACCCCTTACCTGGACCAGATCGCGCGTGAAGGCACCCGGCTGACGAACTACCACACCACCCCGGTGTGCTCTCCGGCGCGCGCCGCACTGCTGACCGGAATCAACCCGCATCGTGCGGGATTCGCATCGGTCGCCAACTCGGACCCGGGCTTCCCGAACCTGCGGTTGGAACTGGCGGACGACGTGCAAACCCTGCCGGAAATCCTGCGGGCAAACGGTTACGCGACGTTCGGCGTCGGCAAATGGCACTTGACGCGCGACAACCTGATGAACGACGGGGCGAGTAAGGAAAGCTGGCCGCTGCAACGCGGCTTTGACCGCTACTACGGCTCTTTGGAAGGGCTGAACAGCTTCTTCGCGCCGAACCGGCTGATCCGCGACAACTCACCGGTAGAGGTGGACACTTTCCCCGAGGACTACTACCTCACCGACGACTACACTGATCAGGCGATTGGCATGATCACGTCGCTGCGCGCCTCGGATGCTGTGAAGCCGTTCTTCTTGTACTTCGCGCACACCGCGATGCACGGGCCGCACGGCGCCAAGGAAGTCGACATCGACAAATACCGGGGCACCTATGACAAGGGCTGGGACGAGATCCGGCTGGCCCGCTTCGAGAAGCAGAAGCGCGACGGACTGTTCCCTGCCGAGACGCAGTTGCCACCTGCGACCAGCGGTCCAGGCTTCGAGGTGCCGCGCTGGGACGAGCTGACCGACGAGCAGCGGTCCCGCTTCGCCCAGTACATGGAGGTGTACGCGGCCATGGTCGACAACGTCGATCAGAGCCTCGGACGCATCCTGGAACTACTCGAGACCCTCGGCGAGCGAGAGAACACCATTGTGGTGTTCACCAGCGATAACGGCGGTACCTGTGAGGGCGGCCCAGAAGGCACCCGCAGTTACTTCAGCCAATTCGTGCATATTCCGGGACTGCCCGAGTCCTGGGATACGGATGTAGCCATCGACGATTCCCTGATCGGCGGACCGCGCACCATGACGCACTATCCGCGTGGCTGGGCATCCGTGTCGAACACGCCGTTCCGGTACTACAAGGGACAGACCTTCGCCGGTGGCATCCGAGTGCCCTTCCTGCTCAGTTGGCCGCGCGGCCTAGAGCGGGCCCAATCCGATCCGGGCATCCGTGATCAATTCCAATACGTGACCGACATCTTGCCGACCATCGTGGAACTGACTGGGGTGACGGTGCCGGATCGCCGTCAAGGTGTGCCGGTCAAAGACATCGACGGCACGAGCTTCGTCCCGGTCGTCCGCGACGATGCACCGTCGCAGCACCGGGTGCAATATTCGGAGTTCGCCGGACATCGCGGGCTGTATCACGACGGCTGGAAGCTGGTCACGCTGCACCGGCCCGGCACCGCGTATTCGGACCAGGAATGGCAGCTGTACCACCTGGCCACCGATCCCACCGAAATGCACGATGTGGCGGCGGAATACCCGGCGGTCGTCAACAAGCTCGCCCGGTTATGGCAGGACGAAGCGTGGCGCAACACGGTGTTCCCCATGACCGAAGGATTCGGCCTGGGCGGCCGCTCGCCGCTGGAGGAACGGTTCGCCGCACCGGTGACACTGGTCCGCCAGACCCCGACCCTAGAACGTTACCGGTCGGGTGAATTGATCAGTTTGCGCTCTTTCACCGTGTCGATCACGGGAAGAGCCCACCTGGACGATGAAGGCGTGCTGGTCGCTCATGGCGATCAAGGTGGTGGCTACGTGGTCTACGTCGCTGCTGGTTCGGTCACCTTCGTGTACAACGCCTACGGACGGCTGTACCGGGTCTCTGCGCCCTTCGCGCTGAATCCGTCCGGCCGTTTTGAAGTGCAACTGTCGGCGACTTGGCAGCCAGACTTCGCCTGGGCCTTCGAATTGAAGGTGGGCGGCGGTGAGCCAGCACGACTGGATACCGTTCCGATGCTGGTCGGTATGGCCCCGTGGACCGGGATCCGGGTGGGTCGCTGCTCGGGTGGCCCAGTCGATTGGGAACTGTTCACGGAGCACGGCTCGTACCCGTTCAGCGGTGATCAACTGCTGGTTCGTTACGTTCCGGGCCAAAAAGCCGACTATGACCGGTCTGTGATCAGCGAGATCGATCGCGCTGAAGCGCTGTACTACGACTGAGCGAGGGACAGATGCTGCCGTTTACGGTACTGGCGAAACCAACGGGGGCGGCGTGCAACCTGGACTGCGACTACTGCTTCTTCCTGTCCAAGGAACTGCTGTACGACTCCAAGCGACAGCAGATGAGTCTGGATGATCTGCGCACACACCTGACCAGGTTCTTTGCCGCGCAGCCCGATGGGCCGGTCACGGTGTCCTGGCAGGGCGGCGAGCCGACGATGCGCGGCTTCGACTTCTTCATCCGTGCGATGGAACTCGTCGCCGAACTGCGCCGACCAGGTCAGGAGGTCAGCCACACCATCCAGACAAACGGGACCTTGCTGGATGACAAATGGTGTGAGTTCTTCGCTCAGCACCGTTTCCTGGTCGGGCTCAGCATGGACGGGCCTGCCGAGATCCACGACCTGTACCGGACCAACCGGGCAGGTCGTGGATCTCACGCCCAGGTGCTTCGCGCCTGGCGATTACTGCAAAAGCACGACGTGGACACCAACCTGCTGTGCACTGTCCACCACGGCAATGAGCAGCGTGGTGCCGAGGTCTACCGGTATTTCCGGGACGAGTTGGGCGCGCGTCACATTCAGTTCATTCCGATTGTCGAGCGCGCCGATGAGGCCACCATGACCGCAGCCGAACGCGGCTGGCGTACTGATGATGGTGACCGCGTGCTCTACACCCAAAGCGGTGACCAGGTCACATCGAGGTCGGTCACGCCCGCGGGGTGGGGCTCTTTCCTCAATGAGGTTTTCGACGAGTGGGTTCGCGCTGACATCGGTGAAGTGTATGTGCAGCATTTTGATGTGGCGCTCGGGAACTGGATGGGAATCTACTCGTTGTGCGTGCATGCGCCGACATGCGGTGATGCGCTCACAGTCGAGTTCAACGGTGACGTGTACGCATGCGATCACTTTGTGGAGCCGGACTATCTGCGCGGCAATCTCGACTCGGTGGGCTACCAGGAGATTCTGGCGTCGCCGGAGCAACGTGCGTTCGGCGAAGCGAAGCTGACGGAGCTGCCGTCACAGTGCGTGCGCTGTCCGGTGCGCTGGGCCTGCCACGGCGGCTGTCCAAAGGACCGTTTCGCCACGACTGCCGATGGGGAGCCGGGGTTGAACTATCTCTGCGAGGGGTACCGGGCATTCTTCGGTCACATTCAGCCGACCATCGAGCAGATGGCTGCGTTGATATCGCGCGGCTCCGCTCCCCGCGCGCTTTCTCGCTGACCCGCTCCGGTGCGCCCGCCACTGGTAGCCCGATATGCAAAGTGGTCGGCCTATATATTGCGCTACCACTTCGCATATCGGGCTACCGCGTGCCGTGTCATCGCGATGGCCTATGTCAGTGCGGATAGGGCGGCGGGGCGCCGGTAGAACGGCATCGGGACAACCTCGACCTGCTCGGCGCGACCGCGCACCAGCGCGATCAGCTCGGTGCCGATGGCGGAGAACTCCGCGCTGACATAGGCCATCGCAATGGGGTACCCCAGCGTCGGACTAGGCGCTCCCGACGTCACTGTGCCGACCGTCCGGTCAGGACGAGCAGCATCGGGCACCAGGACATCTCCGGCACGCACGGCACGCCGTCCCAGCGACTTGATCCCGACCAGCACCCGCGCCGGATTCGAGTGTCGACGGGCGGCCAGGGCATCTCGTCCGATAAAGTCCAGCGGCTCGCCCTGCTCGTCCTTCTTGTCCAGCCGCACCACGCGCCCCAAGCCTGCCTCATACGGCGTGGTCGTCAGATCCAACTCGTGCCCGTAGAGCGGCATGCCAGCTTCCAAACGCAACGAATCGCGCGCGGACAGCCCAGCGGGGATCAAACCGTCCGTGGCTCCTACGTCGAGCAGCGCCCGCCAGAGCGAAACCGCGTGATCCGCGGAGACGAAGAGCTCGAAGCCGTCCTCGCCGGTGTATCCGGTGCGTGCGACGAGCACGTCGATGCCAGCGACCCGGGCGGCGGTAATCGCGTAATAGGGCAGCATCGCGATTGCCTCAGCGGCCTCGGTCTCGGTCAACGCAGGCAACTGAAGAATCGCCTGGGCTGCCGGCCCTTGTACTGCGATCAGTGCCTGCTGCCGCTCCGGTACCTCGACAGCGGCTTTGAATCCTGCGACTCGCTGCCGCAGCGCTACCAGCACGGCCGGGGTGTTCCCGGCATTGGCGACCACCAAGAACTCGTCTTGCCTCAGCCGATAGACCACAAGGTCATCGATGACCGCGCCATCGTTCTGGCAGATCATCGTGTACCTGGCCTTGCCGTCGTACAACTGTGACATCCAGCCGACCAGAGCGTAATCCAGCGCCTGCGCGGCCTGCGGCCCCACCACCCGGATCTGACCCATATGCGAGATATCGAACAACCCGGCGCGGGAACGCACCGCGTTGTGCTCGGCGATGTCGGAGCCGTACCGCAATGGCATCAGCCAGCCGCCGAACTCGGTCAGCGATGCACCGAGCGCTTCGTGTTCGGCAAGGAGCGGAGATGTGGGCGTGGTCATTGGTAGTCCTCCATCGGCGGGCAGGAACAAACAAGATTACGGTCACCGTAGGCGCCGTCGATGCGACGCACCGGAGGCCAATACTTCGTTTCATGCAGATTCTGGACCGGGTAGGCGGCTTGTTTTCGGGAGTACGAGTGCTCCCACACATCACTGGTGACACTGGTCGCAGTGAACGGAGCGGCGCGCAGCACCGAATCCTCGGCACTAACGACGCCCGCGGCGACCTCGTCGATTTCAGCACGGATCGCGATCATCGCCTCGATGAACCGCTCAATCTCCGCCAAGTCCTCGGATTCAGTCGGTTCGACCATCAGTGTGCCAGCCACCGGGAAGGCCAGGGTGGGGGCGTGGAAGCCGTAGTCGATGAGTCGCTTCGCGATGTCTTCTGCAGTGATGCGGGTCCGTGTGGTGATCTCACGCAGGTCGAGGATGCATTCGTGCGCGACGAGCCCATTCGGTCCGGTGTACAGCACCGGGAAGGAATCGCTGAGTCGCTTCGCGATGTAGTTCGCGGAAAGCACCGCCAGTTGTGAAGCGCGGCGCAGCCCATCAGCGCCCATCAGTGCGATGTAGGCGTAGGAGATGGGAAGCACCCCGGCGGAACCGAAGTTTGCGGCGCTGACGGGTACGGCTCCGGCGGCTGCTGCTTTTGAGTCGGCGCTCGCGGCGGGATCGGCGGGTAGGAATGGAATGAGGTGGTCGGCAACAGCGACAGGCCCCACCCCGGGACCACCGCCGCCATGCGGGATGGCGAAGGTCTTGTGCAGATTCAGGTGGGATACATCGCCGCCAAAGTGGCCGGGTTTGGCCAATCCGACGAGCGCGTTGAGGTTGGCTCCATCGATGTACACCTGGCCACCATTGTCATGTACGAGATCGCAGACTTCCCGCACGGTGTCTTCATAGACGCCGTGCGTGGACGGGTAAGTGATCATGATTGCGGCAAGATCGGCAGCGGGGGTGTCGACCTTGGTGCGCAGATCGTCCAGGTCGATGGAGCCGTCGCTGGCAGTGGCCACCACGACTACTTTGAGACCGGCCATCGCGGCCGATGCCGCATTCGTGCCGTGCGCGGAGGCTGGAATCAAACAGACCGTGCGATTCTGCTCCCCGCGAGATTCATGATAGCGGCGAATCGCCAACAGTCCGGCGAATTCGCCCTGTGATCCAGCATTGGGCTGTACGGAAACCGCTGCGTACCCGGTGACTTCCGCCAGCCATGAGGTGAGCCGCTCGATCAGTGTGCGATATCCCGCGGTTTGTGTCGCGGGCGCCAGCGGGTGAATCCGTGCGAAACCCGGCCAACTGATCGGTTCCATCTCGATGGCCGAGTTGAGTTTCATGGTGCATGAGCCCAGCGGGATCATGGTGCGATCCAGCGCCAGATCCTTGTCCGACAACCGTCGTAGATACCGCATCATCGCCGTCTCATTGTGATAGCGGTTGAAGGTCGGGTGGGTGAGGAAGTCGCTAGACCGGCAGAAGTCCTCGATCGAGTAGTGCGGCTCGTCGAAATTCGCAGTGACCTCGGGCGGGTTCGACGAGCGGTCCCTCCCATCGGCTGCGGAGCGCAATGCGTCGAGTCCCACTATTTGGGCGACAACCTCGATCAGGGTCGCGACGTGGTCGGCAGTCGTGACCTCGTCCACAGCGATCTGTACAACATCTGAATCCGCGACGTACACATTGATGCCAACGGCTTCAGCGCCGTCCGCGATGACCCGCGCCAGCCCGGCTGTCTCAATCCGCACCGTGTCGAAGAACGGCTGGTCAGCGACCGCGACACGGTCAGATGCGAGCCCTGCGATTCCAGCAGCAAGTGTCCGTGCGAGATCATGAACTCGTCGACCGATCTGCTTCAAGCCGTGCGGGCCGTGATAGACCGCATACATCGAGGCGGTGATCGCCAGCAGCGCCTGTGCGGTACAGATATTGCTCGTCGCCTTTTCACGGCGAATATGCTGCTCCCGGGTCTGCAACGCCAGTCGGTATGCGACGGCACCGTCGGCATCCACACTCACGCCGACCAGTCGGCCCGGCAACTGCCGTTCCAGTCCTTCATGGACTGCCATGAATGCCGCATGCGGCCCACCGAAGAACAGTGGAACCCCGAATCGCTGCGACGAACCGACTGCGATGTCGGCTCCGAGTTCACCAGGCGGAGTGACCAGCGTCAGCGCCAGCAAATCGGTTGTGACAGTCACCAGCGCGTCGTCGGCCTTGGCCTCGGCGATGATGTCACGCAGGCCGTGTAGTCGTCCGCTGGCTCCGAGTTGCGCAAGGACGATGCCGGCGATGGCCTCGTCCTGTCCCAATGCGCCGTCAGCGCGCAACTGAGCCACGGTCTGCTCGTAACCATTCCTGAAATCGGTGATCAGTACCCGCTGGTCAGCGGCAGCAGCGCGCGCAAGCACCACGGAACGCGATGTCGGCAGCACATCGGCGTCGACCAATACCACGCCGGTGGCCTGACGTAGCCGTCGCGACGAAGCGCGGAACATCAGCGCGACGGCTTCCGCGACGGCGGTGGCCTCGTCCAGCAGGGAAGCACCGGCAACCGGCAACCCGGTCAGGTCGGAGACCATCGTCTGGAAATTGAGCAGCGCTTCGAGACGCCCCTGTGAGATCTCCGGCTGATAGGGGGTATAAGCGGTGTACCAGGCGGGGTTCTCCAGTACGCCACGGCGAATGACCGCCGGGGTGATCGTATCGAAGTAGCCCTGTCCGATCATCTGAGTCTTGACCTGGTTGTAGTCGGCGATCTCGCGCAACTGCGTCAGCACCTGAGCCTCGGTGAGTGCGGGAGGCAGATTCAGCGGCTCGGTTTCGCGGATTGATTCCGGAACGGCTGCGTTCGTGAGTGATTCGAGCGAGTCGTAGCCGAGCACGCTCAACATGTGCTCGGTGGCTGACAGGTCTGGGCCGATATGACGAGCGGCGAAGTCGTCGACGTCAGCTCGTTGGCCGGAGGTATGTGGGATCGGGAGATGGGACGAGGGCTGCTGTGGCACGGTGCCTCCGTTGCGAATAGCGCTGGGCTGCGGATGTTGAGCGGCGGCTCAGGGACAAGATGGACTCGTCCTCCCCGCTCTGTCATCCCTCGCGATAAGGCAAGGACCTGAGAGTTTAGCCAGGTCAAATGTGGTTGATCCGGTTTGCCCCGTCGGTGGCCGACCATGTGCTCCCGCGCGGGCGGGGCCTCAGGTCACGCACTTTCCAGAGTTGCCTCGTCGTGGCGGTACTGGGTGCCTGAGAGATTCCCGGGGAGGGTTTGCTCCTTCGGCGCCTGGTCGCGATCCGTGGGTGATGGTCTGGGAACCAGAACTCTCCCGCAACGATTCGAGCAGCTTGTCCCAGGCTACGTCACGAGGCGGTGGCGGGCCACCCTGGCTCGCCGCTTGTGACGAGTGCCACGTGCGCCAGGGGCTGCTGCCGCTGGGCGGTGCTGTCGAGTTCGCATCTCGTCACCATTCCCATGGGGCCTGCGGCACGGAGGTTACAGGGTGGCGTGCCAGCGCGACAGGCGCCTGGTCGCCTCGGTGACGTTGGCGGCGCCCGCCGCCAACGAGACGCGCACCCACGACGAGCCCGCGACAGCATCGAAATCCTCACCCGGTGCCAATGCCACCCCAGCCTCATCCAAAGCACGAGCGCAATACTCGCGGGCCGACAGCCCTGATGATGACACGTCCGCATACAGGTAGAACGCGCCGTCGGGCGGAGCCATATTCGTCCACCCCAGACGCGGCAGCGCCTCGAGCATGATCTCGCGGGCAGTGGCATAACGAGCGACATCGGCGGCCGCTGCGGCGTAGCCCTCGTCCGAAAACGCCGCAATCGCGGCATGCTGCGCCAGCGTAGGTGGACACAGCGCCACGTTCCCGGCTAGCGCATCGGCGGCGGCGATCAGATCGTCGGGCAGCACCATCCACCCGAGCCGCCATCCCGTCATCGCCCAGTATTTCGAGAACGAGTTAATGACGATCGCGCCCTGCTCAACCGCTCCGATCGCGCTCGCACCTGGCCAACGTGCGGTGTCATAGACAATGCCGTGATAGAGCTCGTCGCTGATCAACCGCACCCCGTGCGCGCCGCACCATGAGGCGATCTGAGCGATCTCGGCAGCATCCAGCATCGTGCCGGTCGGATTCGCGGGCGAAGCGATCACCAGGCCGTCAAAGGAACCGGCGGTCTGCAGCGTCCGGTCGAGTTGCGTAGTCGTCAGGCGGTACTCGTCCTGTGGCCTGCACTCGATTTCTACGACCTCACAACCGAGCGACTCAAGGATGTTCTTATACGCCGGGTAACCAGGACGTGCCACAGCCACCCGATCGCCGGTGTCGAAAGCGGCGATGAACGCCAACATGAAAGCACCCGATGACCCGGTCGTCACGGCGATGCGCGCGGGATCGACCTCAGCGGCATACCAGCGCTGATAGTGCGCAGCGATTTCCTGGCGCAGCCCAGCAGCCCCTAACGGGTCGGTGTAGCCCAGGTCGCCGCTTTCGAGGAGTTCTTGGGCGCGGCGGCGCACCACATCGCTCGCGCCGCTGACAGGTTCTCCAACGCACAGGCTCACCACCGATTCGCCGGCGGCGCGTCGTGCATTGGCCGTGGCAAGGATGTCCATCACCGCGAATGGTGGCACCTGGGAGCGCCGGGAGACCTTCATCGTCACTTCGCTACCTTGAGAGCCTGCTGTACGTAGGCGATGATCGCATCTGCCCCGGCCTCAAGTTGCGCCAAAGTGACCTCGAAGTCGTCTTGATCGCCGTACCAGGGGTCGGCGATATCCCAAGAACGCAGGTCGTCGCCCCATTGGTCCGGGCTTGATCCGACGGCGGGATCGAAGGTGCGGTACATCCGGATGACCGTGGGACGAGTGCCTTCATCGGCTGTGAACTGATCATCGGGAAGGGGTTGCCCACCGCCAGGAATCAGCCCGCGTAAGAATCGCGCGTGCTGAGTGGTCATCGGCAGCACCAGATCGCGTTCGCGCAACTGTTCGGTGCGGACCTCGCGGGCACGATGGCGGGGCAGTGGGTCGTATCCTGCTGCTTCAAGTGTGCGAGCGGCCCTGCGGTCGATGCGGCTGCCGATTTCCTCGCGGGTGATCGCGGTCGAATCGACCTCGACCATGTCGCCGAGCCCCGCGGCCTCGATCCGGTCCCGCAGCACCGATTCGGCCATCGGTGAGCGGCAAATATTTCCAGTGCATACGGTCATGATGCGAAATGGCGACGAGTTCACTCGTCCATTGTCCCAAACTCGCTATGACGATCGCGCGGTAGCGGCGGGCAGCTCGGTTGCGGGTGCGATATTCGGGTCGAGGGCGCCATATATGGATAGGACAACCGGAATATGACACCCCCAACTGGTGGTAACGGAGACCGCGACGGCGGGAGTGAAAAACAGACCGCCGGTTGGTGAACCCGTGGTGGGCACCAACCGGCGGTCGGAGTCTAGCGAGGAGCGCTGATTACTTGATCAGTCCTGCTGAAATCGGGTAGCTGGTCTCCTGGCCGTTCTTCACAGCGTTGAAGTTCTTGATGCCGAAGATCAGACCCAAGACCCAAACAGCGAACATAGCGAAGCCGGCGAGAGTCGAAAGCAGGCCGCCAAAACCGGTCGACCCGGTTGTCAGCAGTGAGCTCGTTGTCATGCCAGCTCCAATGCCGTTGATGATCGCCAATGCGATGTACGCGATGGTGATCCAGATCTGGAAGTTCAGCGCCTTCTTGCCCTCAGCATTATTGAAGGCTGACTTGTCCTTGGAGACAAGCCACATGATCAGGGCGCCGAGCCAACTGAAGATACCACCGAGCAGGTGTGCTAACGATGCTGATTGACGGTCTTCGACGCCCCCTTGTGGTCCAGGAGCGTAGCCAGGGCCAGGCTGCTGGTAGCCAGGGCCAGGCTGCTGGTAGCCCTGCTGTGGACCGGGCTGTTGGTAACCAGGCTGTGCGCCGGGCTGTTGGTATCCGGGGGCACCTTGAGGTGCGCCTTGGCCGGGCTGCTGGTAGCCGGGCTGGAAACCTGGAGCGCCCTGCGGCTGTTGGGGGTCAGGTTGTGGCGCACTGCCCTGAGGTGGGTACGTCATTTGTCATGGCCTTTCTGCGGTCCGCGAAGCCGCCTAGCCTTTCGGTTTCACGGCAGACGGCAATCCTTACTTTAAGGTGAAACCGGACTTTGCGCACTAAAACTGACAAAGTTCATACCAATGGATGATCAAGTTACGTTCGGAGTTGGTATGCAGCGAAGCGTTGGGCCATAGATGGGGAACACATTGACCGCTGGGACAGTGGCGATTGGAGTCCCATCCGGTGATCGGTACGCTGCGGGGTGGCCGCCGGGGCACCCGCAAGCAGATGCTGACCCGTGCTTTGGCTGACAACGTTGGCAGTTCTAGGCGACAGAGTGCTCGTAAAGTGGTAGCGTCTCGCGCTATGAGACCTATTGTCCGCCGCAGCGTCGCGGTGACTTCTGCTGGTGCGATCGTTATGGGGCTTTGTGGTTGGGGTATGTCTGGTGCGACGATAGCAGTTGGGGACGAGTTCTCCGATAGTCATCATGCAAACCTCGCTACGGTAGCTGGACTGCACGAGAACGACGAGATCAACCACGATGATCCGGCGCCAGAGCATCACGGTGCGCACAGTGAAACCGTTGGTGATGTGTATTGGGCGGAACACGACTGGATTCCTTGGGAGTCATCCCAAGCCGGCGAAGCGCCCGAAGTCACTGAGCATTCGCTCCGAGTCCAGGACACGACGATTGTTCACAGACTTCGTGTCGTGTATATGCGTCCGGCAGGCAGCAATCTCGGTAATGAGAACCAAGTGCGCTCGTTCTTCCAAACCGTCTCTGACCACTGGTCTGACCAGACCAACGGGGCGATCCGCTTCGAGGTCCAAGATTTTCGTTTCATGGATGACCCCAATGGTCAAGGCTGCAAGAACACCAGTGACATCAGCAGTAAGTTCTGGGACGCAGGCACGGCGGCAATGTGGCCAAACGGTCAGCAGCCTGGAGAACGTGAACACCTCGCGGTGATTTGGCCGGCGGTGAGCGGCACGTCCTGCACCTTCGGCTTGGGGACAGCACCACAGACGGGCAGCCTGAACCACGGCGGCAAGGTCTTCGCACTCTTTGACGGCAATGGAGGCCCGCATTACCTCAGCCATAACGGCTTCGTGCACGAACTGGGTCACAACTTCGGGCTGGGGCACAGCCACGGGGTGTACTGCCCTGATGGCAATGGCGAGTCCGAGAACGGGCGAGGCTGCATCCACGATGAATACGGCGACTTCTTTGACACCATGGGCCGTGTTGACGACGGCAATACGCCGCAAATATCCACTGCCGCCAAAGACAAACTCGGCGTACTTGACCGAACTGTAACGACCCAGACGGTCACGGGCGGCTCCCACACGTTCACCCTTGAGGGCCTGCGACTGGACCCTGCTGCGAATGTAGGGGACGGCGGTCTGGAGTCGGTGAAGGTGATCGACCCGGACAACGGGCGGCCTTATTACATCGAGTACCGCAGCCAAAGCACGGATTGGCGGGCAAATGTGACCGGAGGTTGGACCAACTTCCCGAATACGCACGTCATGGCGCGCGACAATCAGGGCAACGCATTATGGCCTCGTCCCCAAACCTCGGACTACGGGGTACGGATCATCCGCATCGGTACCCACCAGAGCCAAGGTGGTCATCAGCTTGCGGGTGGACGCCTGGGAATGAACCCGATTTCGAATATCACTGATTCGCTCACGCGACAATCGTGGAAACCGGGAGATGTCTTTGAGACGCGCACCGGCAAGATCCGCATCGAGGTGCTCAGTGCCAACGAAGCATCCGCCCAGGTCCGGGTGCTGGTGCGTGATTCCGTCGGGCCGGTCTTCAGCGGTGTCGCTGATCGTACTGTCGAAGCGAAGTCGGTGGAGAGTTTCGACCCGCTCGTGGGTGTCACTGCGCACGATGCGGGTGACGGCGACGTGACTGAGTCCATCCAGGTCAGCGGCCAAGTCAACATGGGCCAACCCGGCACGTATGTGCTCGATTACTCCGTGACGGACTCGTCTGGGAACACCACGACCAAACAGCGCACAATACGCGTGCTGGCACCGGTCATCATCGACCCAGTGGACCCTGACGATGGTGACGGCGGTGGCGATACCGGAGGCAACGGCAGCACCGATGATCCCCGCGACTCAGGGGCGCCACAGATTGCAGCCACCGACTACACCTCGTCCTATGGCCGTGCGCTGACGATCCCGATCAGGGTCGCGGGCACACCGCCAAGCAATAACGGTCAGATTGCGGTGTCGATTGGCCAGAAGAACTACGGCACCGTTGTCGCGCGCCAAGGACGGGCCTCGGTCACGCTGCCGGCCACTTTGAAGAAGGGGAAGCATCGGGTGGTACTGACCTTTACATCCGAAGGGCCTTATGCTCCTACGACTCAGGCGATCACGGTGCGTATCACCAAGGCGAGAACCAAGGCAGTGATCAAGGTGAACCGCAAGAAGATAACGGCGGGCAAAGGGCGGCTGAAGGTGACCGTGCGACTGAAAGCACCGGGGTCGAGCGTGAAGGCTCGTGGCAAAGTACGAGTTCTGGTTGCGGGCAAGCGAGTCGCAACCGTCAAGATTCCGGCATCCGCGAAAAAGCGCACGGTCAAATTGAAAACGAACGTTTTCCGGCGAGGCCTCGTCGGCAAGAAGGCAAAAGTGCGAATCAAGTATCTCGGCACCAAGAACTTCAAGAAGTCACGCAGCAAGACTGTGCGGGTTCTGGTGCGCTGACTCGCGATGGCAGGGCCTCCCGGTGCCCGGTGGGACGACCCCAGGTGCTGTTCTGCCTGGTGCGCAGTGGTTGAGTGAGTGTTTTGGGCATCGGGGTGCCGTTCTTAGCGGAATATATGCGCACGCAATGCCCATAAACGCACTGAACCGGTGAATTTCCATGATGGTTGACCGGTGTTAGCGGCAGATAAGAATGGCGGGGTGGAAAACTCAATCGAGTTTTCCACCCCGCCATTGTTGTGAATTTAGAAGAACCGAGAAACCACCAGTGCAGCAACGATAATGATGACTGCAGCAGCGACGACACCGATCCACACTCCTGCGGACCGGGAGGCGTCCGGGCCCTCAATTCCTGGGCTGCGCTTGATGCGCGGTGCGTTGGTCGAGTCAACTGAAGCGTTGAGCGACAACGGGACATTATTCGGGGTGACGCTTGGCTCCGACATTTTCGTCTCCTCCCCTGAAGGTTCCAACGGGTACGCTAGAACACCTTGTGGGTACTTACCACCGTATTACCGTTTTGTGCTATTTGCCAGCGGTACCGGGGACGAGGGAAACGGTTTCACTTCACAGCGACGAAGGTGTCGTCCGAGAACATGGCGGGTGAGACGGCCAGGACACCCTTCTTCCAACCGTCCTTTGGAACCTCAAGGATCTCGTCGCCGGTCACAGAGCCACCGTTGTAGACCTTCTTGAGGGAGTCAAAGGAGTCTTCTGCGATGAACATCGTCGAGCCGTCCAGTGAGCTGATGGACGTGCCGTCGGCGGTAATGAACTTAACGGTTGCCCAGGCGCTGTCTCCTTGTTCGTCATCGCCCTCGTAGGTCGCCGTCATGTTGATGAGCAACAGTGTCTTGCCCGACTCGGCCTTGGAACCGTATTTGTCCTCAGATACGGTTTTCACCGAGTTGATCGTTACGGTCCAATCCTTCCCGCTGATAGCAGACCCTAGTGGAGCTGGGTTGTCGCGCGTCGTGCCGATATCGCTGCTAGGCGCCGCCTCGTCGTCTGTTGCCTCGTCCTGCGCCTCGTCTTCCGTTGTGTCGTCGGTGTCATCAGTCGCAGCATCGTCGCTGCCATCGTCCGCGGTGTTGTTGTCTGAATCGGATGGGACCTGCACCGTGGTGTTCGTTGCCTCCTTGATGGCATCGTCGACCGCGTTGACGAAGGCCACGTTGATGATGATGCCGATCACGATGGCAAGTCCGCCAAGGACAAGACCCGCCAGGGCCAGCCCCTTGCCTTTGTATACCTTTTTCGCTTTCGCCAGTCCGAGGGCTGCCAGGATTATGCCGATGACGCCGAGAATGATGCCACCGATGTTCAATACCGGGATGAAGGAACCGAGGAAGCCAAGCAGGCCGAGGACGAAACCCGCAGTGGCGAGTCCATTGGAACTGTTCGAGGGAGCCATACCAGGTGCCTGCTGGCCTGGCTGTGGCCAAGGTTGTTGGTTTGCCGGAGGCTGCGCTCCTGGTTGGGGGAACGGAGTCCCGTCTTCTTGGTGAGGGGTCGGTGGTTGGTCGCTCATGGGTCTTCAATCCTCCGTAACTAAGCGGTTGCTGACATCACCACCCTGCCCAGCGGCCGTAGATACGGGCATCGTCCATCTGGGCAGCATTGGACGCCAGATGGACGAGATATAGAGGTTAGAACTCGTTCGAATGGCTGATCGACCCTGTCTGAGGTCATCGCTATCGTGTCCCTATGACCGTAATCACCAGTCCGCAGGACGAGGCCAGTGCGCCACGTCGGACAGTTGCTTCGGTCTCCCCGGCCATGCACGTTCTGGCAACGATCGGTGTGATGCTCGTCGTGGCTTTTGCGGGGATGCTCTGCGCGGCTTTTGATTCGGTCTCCCCTTTTATCAAAGCATTCGGCGACAATCACGGTACGGTGGGAGCTCTCGCTGCGCTGTCGTGCACGGCTTCGATGATCTGGCGACGCTCCCACCCGTGGCACATGTTCGGGATCAATCTCATTGCAGCCGCATTGTTCCCCATTGGCCCGGCTGGCACATTGATCATGTTGACCTGGGTCATTCCCATTGCGAACCGGCTCCAGACGGCATGCGCGATACTTGGCGCTGCATTTGTCACGACTGCAGCACTGTGGCAAGACTGGATCAGACCGACCGAGCACACGATTTTCTCCAACAGAAACCCCGTCACTGACGATCTGTCGATGCTGCCCGGCTATGGCTACGTACTGGTGGGTGCCGGGCTGCTGGTTCTTGCGGTCAGCGCTGGTGTCGTGCGCCGGTATCGGATCAAAGTGGCGGCGACGGAGGCGCAGATCCGTGACAGTGAACGTGTCGCGTCCAGCCTGCGCGGTGAGATCAACCGTCAAGAAGAACGCGAACAGATTGCACGCGACATGCATGACACGATCGCCCACGAGCTTTCCGTCATCGCGCTGCATGCCAGTGCGCTTGAGGTAGCGGCTCCCGATGACGAGACACGGGAGGGCGTCAAAGCGGTTCGTCGTTCCGCAAACCGGGGCTTGAGCGAACTGCGTTCGATCATCGGTAACCTGCGCAATGGTGATGATAGTAAATATCGCGGGCCGCGCTCGTCCATCAATGGGCTGACCAATATTGTTGACGCGGCAAGACGTGCTGGGGTGCGTATTCAAGACGTGATCGAGGTGCGCAGCGCTGAGAATCTGGCTGCAACAGTATCGAACGGTATCTACCGGATCGTGCAGGAATCTGTCACCAACGCCATTAGACATGCGCCGGACTCGCCGATTACGGTCTCGGTCATCGGCGGTCCGCATGAGGGCATCAAGGTGATCGTCGCATCTTGGCTTGCCGATAAGTCCGAACCGTCGCAGGGTGCCGGTTCCGGAATCGCGGGAATGCAGGAACGCGCTCGTGCGCTCGGCGGTGATCTGATGACAAACGTAGAGAACGGAATGTGGGTCGTGCGAGCAAACTTGCCCTGGAGGGCAATTGAGGATGGTGGGCAGTGAACTCGACAACAGTGATCCGAGTCGTGATCGTGGACGATGACGCGCTCATGCCGCAACTGTTCGCACGAATCCTTGCATCTGCCCAGATTGAAGTCGTCCACGTCGCCAACGATGGCGACCAAGTCGTCGATGTCGTCAAGGAGTACCGACCCGACGTGGTGTTGATGGATCTGCGCATGGAACGGGTTGACGGGATCGCCGCCACGCGACAAGTCATGCAACTCAGCAGCCCGCCAGGAGTGATCGCATTGACCTCGTTTGACACTGACACGGCCATCGTCGACGCTGTCGAAGCGGGGGCTGCCGGTTTCCTGGCGAAAACTTCCGGGCCAGAGGAGATCATTGAAGCGGTGAAGCATGTGGCTGCTGGTGAAGGTGCCTTGTCACCGCGTGCTGCACGAGTCGTGATGGAACAGATGCGCTCGTCCTCCGACCTCACCCTGCGCAAGCAGTGCTCCGACCGGCTGGCACGGCTGTCGGATCGCGAACGAGAGGTCGCGCTGGCGATTGCCGCTGGCAGGACGAACGCCGAGATCGCGGGCGAACTTTACCTTGCAGAAACCACCGTGAAGACCCATATCAATGCGATCCTGGAGAAGATCAAAGCAGACAACCGCGTGCAGGTTGCGTCGATCGTCGCCGCGGCGGGTTTGATCACGTCGCTTTAACGCGCCGCCCGGCAAGTTGCTTCACTGATCAAGCAGCACAGCATGTCTAGATTGATCTACTCGCTGCCCGCTTCCTGTTCGGCAGCCCACTGTGCGACGCGTTGCGCACTCTCGGCTTCAGATAGATCCTCCACGCGAGACATGATCGACCAGCGCACCCCAAACGGGTCACGAATTGAGGCGAACCGGTCACCGGAGACGAAATTGCTGACCGGCTCCCGGATCGTCGCACCTGCTTGTTCGGCGCGATCGACCACTGCGTCGACGTCTTTGCAGTACAAGCCCATTGAATAACAATCGGAATCGCCTTCTGGCGCTGGAATGAGACCGTATGCCGGATGCGGTTCGCCCAACTGCAATCTGCCGTGACCGAAGTCCAGATCGGCGTGGACCACCACGCCGCCCATCTCGGTGACATCCACTAGCCGAGCACCGAAGACTGTTCGATAGAACTCGATAGCGCCTGCTGCGTTGGGGATTGCCAAGAAAGGAGTCAGGCTCGTCGAGCCATGAGGTACTCCATCGGTTGTGTACTCACCAGAAACCCCGAGTCGAGGTGTGTCGTTTTCGCCCATAATGTGAAGATACTCCGCGATGGGCGAGAACGGCTTGAAGATTCGCGACAGATTTGACAGGGGGAGACCATGGCCAACATCGGTAATGGTCGCGGAATCCTTTACCCGACGCGATTGCCCACTTTCCACCGTGAACCAGCACCCACCGATATGAATGACCTGATCAGATGGTTCTGGATACCGCAGTGGGACCTGGCTCCCGGACGAACGTCACGGCAAGAACTGCTGCCATTTCCCGCTTCGAACCTCGTTGTACAACCGGTGGACATCATCCTTGCTGGGCCTACCACCGGGCGGTCACATCGCGATCTCGAAGGCGACGGCTGGGCTGTCGGTGCGTTGTTGCGCCCCGCTGGCATCGCTCAACTGCATAGCAGCCCAGCGGAAATCCGCAACGCTGAGGTCGACATGGAGTTCCCTGATCTACATCGTTCGATCTGTCGCGCCATGGCGCACCCAGACGCAGAAACTGCCCGTCAGAATGCTGTCGTGGCCTACGTGCAGTGGGCTCGAGAGAAGTTCGATACTCCCGATGGCACCGCCCAACTGGCGAACCAGATGGAAGACCTCATTGCATCTGAGCCGACCGTCACACGGGTGGACCACATAGCCGAGCACCTGGCAATGTCAGTTCGCAGCGTGCAGCGTCTGGCCCAGCGTTATATCGGATTGTCGCCGCTCGCGGTCATCCGCCGCTACCGGTTGCAAGAGGCTGCACACCGACTGCGCGAGGATGACTCGTTGACCATCGCCCAGGTGGCAGCCGATCTCGGCTACGCCGATCACGCTCACCTGAATGCCGACTTCCGCACTGTCCTGGGCATGGCCCCGCAGCAATATCGTCGTCAAGCGCCGCAGTAATCGACTCGTCAATGGGATCTATGCTCCATGAGTTTACTCAGGTCGCCCGATATGCAAAGTAGTAGACGGATATGTCGCACTACCACTTTGCATATGAGGCAACCTCATCGCCGCTGTCGCAGTTGCGACCTCAGTCATCTCGACCTACTGCCCGGCGCACTGGGAAAGTAAGGTAGCCGCATGGCGTTATCCGAAAGCGAACTGCGAGACCTGCGACTTCGCGCTTTGCGCCTCGTCTCGGCGGCTGGCGCTGCCGCGAACCCGACTGAACGGATCGCGGCGCTCGGCGACACCATGTTCGCGATGCAAGGACAAGATGTCGGGGCCGTGCTGTGGGCCATCGGACTACGCACCGGAGTTTCGCTAGAACAGGTCAAAGCCGCTTTTGACGCCAAGGCACTGATCCGGTCCTGGCCGATGCGTGGCACAGTCCACGCGCTGCGCGGTGAGGACATCGGCTGGATTCAAGGATTCACCACCCCCAGGTTGACCGGATCGTCTGCACAGCGGCGCCGTGAGTACCTGCAATTGGACCTCGCGACGATAGAGCGAGTCAGGGATATTGCCAGGGAAGTGCTCGTCGATAATCCACTGTCCCGGGACGAGTTTTTCGAAGAAGTCGGTGCCCGTGGTGTCGTTGCTGATGGCCCATGGCGCTACCACATCGTGTGGTATCTCGCGCAGACCGGCACCGTGGCGTTGGGTCCGTTTTTGCCTGGCAAGACGGAGCAGGCGTTGGTTTTACTTGACGAGTGGATACCGAACCCACGCGCGCTGACCGGTGACGAGGCACTGGCTGAACTGGTGCTGCGCTACCTGGATGGACATGGGCCAGCAACGGTCAAAGACCTGATGTGGTGGGTGGGATTGCCTGGGCGGGACGTGAAACGAGGGGTTGCCGCCGCTGGCGATGCAGTGGTGACTGTGGCTGGGCCGGGAAATGTGGAGTATCTGGTGACTGCCGCGCAATTGGCAGAGTTTGAGAGCCTGGCGGCTGGCTCGAGTGCACAGCCCGGCATGACAGTTCAGGACGAGCCACGAGTTCACCTGCTGCCCGCCTTTGACGAGCACTTACTCGGATACACCGAACGATCCGCCCACCTCGATCCAGCGCACTTTGCGACCCTGGTACCTGGCCGAAACGGTGTTTTCAAACCGACCGTGGTGGTCGATGGTGTGGCGCTAGGAACCTGGACACGATTGAAACCCACAGTGCGAACTGCCCACATAGCGCGGATGACAGTGACGCCGTTCGATCAGGCGACTGCCGCGATCTTGACGGACCCGCGGGTGCAGCAGGGGCTTGAGGCGGCGGCCGCGGGTTACGGGACGTTCTTGGGCTTGGACGAGTTCGAGGTCACGTTAACGTGACCGTCTAGCTCACCCGTCGGTCGAGCCTGGTCGAGACCCCATACTCTCCTCGCGGTTTCGCCGGGTGGCAATCAGCGCGACACCAAGCGCGGCCGCGCCGACTCCCGCTGTGACGAAAATCGTGCCAAAGGGTACTGACCCCACCAAGAGCGCCGGGAATAGCGCGACGGAGATGTCGTAACGGATCATCTCAATGAACATGAAGTCGCTCAGCAGCACGAAGATATAAGGAGCGATGATCTCAACCGCCAGAATGACAGTGACTGCGACGCGTGGTTCGAGCAGGCGGGCAAGCCCCCAATAGAACGCGAACCGGCCGATGATCATGGTGGCCAGGGCGATAGCAAGGTCGGCAGAATCCCACACTATCGATCCGGTCGTCATGCTGGTCAGATCCGATGTGGCGATTGCGTTGAAGCGCAGCAGTCGGATCGTCTCGACGATCATTACGACGAGTGCCGTCAGGCCCGCGAACCAGACACCGGTGATCAGCAGCGCCCGGTCGGTCCGGTTGTAGCTCCAGGACGAGTTGCCCGCTGTTTCTTCGGCCGCTTGTTCCGCGCCTGTCGGCACCGATACGGCGTCTGCTGGTGTCAGTGACGCGCCTCGTCGGCGGGTTACCCACACGAAGATCAAGGTGACGACGATGCCGATCCCGAACCACTGCATCAACGTGGAGGCCAGGCTGATAGTGGGGTCTTCGGGCCGTCCCAGCCCGTGTGACACGTTCCAGAGACGAGTGAAAGTGAAGTAGGTGCAGATCGCTTCAGTTGCGACGGCAGTCGCGATGGCGGCCGGTCCGCCCCGCGGTGCGAGCTGTGCGAAGACGGACACACGTGCCAGCGCCAGGATTCCAACCGTGACGATAGCGAGTAGCATGGCGGTCCAATGGCCGCTGTTCGCTTCACGAGGGGGAGCTTGCAGCACCGCAATGGCGAGCAGCGCCAACACCACCGAACCGACATAACCGATGGCGATCCAGCGGACCCTGCCGGTGCGGGACGAGGTCTCTTGCAGCGCGGTGCTAGAGGGCTGCTCGTCGTCAATGTCTGAAACGGGTGTGGCCTGGTTCATGCCGTCACATTACTGTACGGGGTGCGAAGGTCCGTGATACTCGGACAATCAGTAGTGCTAGTGCGAGAGCCGCGACTCCGATGACGCCTGCGATGAGGAGCCATCCGGTGACACCAGGATGGCGCAGTACCTCGGGAATGAACCTGCTAAGCAAGGTATCAACCGGAGGGGTAAGTGCGCTGACACTGCGGCTCAAGACCGCATATATCAGCCACAGCGGCAGGAATGTTTCAACCACGACAATGAGAGGCACCGCTGCACGTGGGGACAGATAGCGGGCGGGCAACCAGTAAAATGCCATCCGGCCAATGACGAGCAGAGCGACGAGTATGGCCGCGCGAATGTTGTCCCATAGCAACTCGGTGTTGGAGGGATAAGAGTAGAGAAAGTCCATCGGGGAAGGTTGAGGTCTGGAAGTGGAAAGGACTTGTACTGTGCCGCCGATGACTACCAAGAGGAGGTTCGTTGCTGCAATGATCAGACCGGTGCGGACGAGCGCCCGGTTACTTCTTCGCACTCGGGTAACACAGAGCAAGACGATGATGCCCAAGCCGAACCAGGCCATCGCCGTGACGGTGACTGATTGCGCTACCTCTAATCCTGAGGTGAAATCATCGATGCCCCGGTCCACGTGTATGGTGACTGCAATAGTGCATGCGAGTTCAGTGAGCATTGCGATGACCAGGCCGACGATTCCGGCGCGCATCGCTAATCGATACAGCGTCACTAGTCGGGCGAGCGTGAGGATTGCCACCGTCGCCAGGACGAGTGCCACGATGTGTTGATAATCGTCGGCGGTGAATGAACTCGGCGGCGATAACGAAACGGATGTAACGAGTATGGCAAAGGCCGCCCACGCCAGGCCGCCCATAATAAGTGGGCGCTGCTTGTTATCAATGCTTCGCACGCGCACCGGCTGCATCATGTGGTCACACTACTGCACGGCGCGGCTACGGCCTGCCACCCAACAAAAGTGGACAGGTTTTGTATAAGTGGTCGGTAAACGCCCGGTCCACTTTCACAAAACTCGTCCACAACCACTGCCTAGCGGTTCATCGGATGCCAGTGGTGTTCACCCCGCAATAGCGTTGCTCACCTGTCAGAATCGGGGGGTGACCACGACCTCCGCCGATGCCGCGACGCGAACTGATCGGGACCTGTTCGCTGACTTTCTACGGACTGTTGCACTGGGAGCGGTGGTTTTCGGCCACTGGATTATGGCCGCGATCTGGATCGATCACGACGGCCTGCACGCCGACAATGTGCTGAACCAGGCACCGTACCTGTGGCCACTGACCTGGGTCTTGCTGCTTGTTCCACTGTTCTTCCTGGTCGGAGGATTCGTCAACGCGCATTCTCTGGCACGGGTAGAGGCCGCAGGCGGCAGTTACGGGACTTTCTTGCGCCGACGTCTCGGTGGGCTGCTGCCGCCCATCGTGCCGTTCTTGATTGTTGTGGCTACCGGGGTCGGGCTCGCACTCGCGTTGGGAGCGCCTAGATCGCTAACCAGGGGCGTGGCTGTACTAGTGGTCATGCCGTTATGGTTCTTAGCCGTCTATGCGGTGTTAGCGCTGGTCACCAAGCCGATGCTGGCATTACACCGACGGTTTGGCTGGGGTGTGTGCGTGGTGATGGCGCTCGTGGCATGTGGATTTGATGCACTGCGCTTCGCGACGGAGCAGGCCTGGGTGGCTTTCCCCAACTACTTCCTGGTGTGGGGACTGGCGCAACAACTCGGATTCGCATACTGTGACGGTCGCTTGCTGCGGCTGCGCCACTCAATACTGGCGCTGTGGACGGCTTTGGCTTTTGGGCTGTTGGCTCTGGCGGTGATGGTCGGACCCTGGCCGCCATCCATGGTGGGGTTGTCCGGTGAGCGTTCTAATTTTGCACCGCCAGCTGTTCCGGCGTTATTGCTGATGCTGGCCCAGGTTCCGCTGGTCTTGCTATTGCGAGGGAGGGTGAATCGGTGGCTTGCTCGTCCCAAGCCTGCGCGAATGCTCTCGATCGCTTCGGCGGTGGCAATGCCAGCATTCTTGTGGCACCTGCCGGTGTTGGTGGCTGTGACGGGATTGGCGTTATTGGCACGAGTGCCGTTCCCGCTGCCCGGGAGTGTCGTGTGGTGGGCTTCACGTCCGCTATGGCTTGCTGTGCTGGCGGGCGCGCTTGCTGGATTCTTGTGGGTGCTGGCGCGATTGCGGTCTTGACACGCCATTGTCAAATGGCCATCTACTAATGGCTGACTAACCTGTTCTGGTCGGACACGGTTGAATAATGCCTGCTCCGAAGCCGATTGATCCGCTGGTGGCGACTCGTTTTGGTGAGGTGCTGCAGTCATTGCGCGCCGAAAAAGGATTGGCGCAAGAAGAGGTGGCGCATCGCGCCAAGTTGAGCCGGAACTACTATCAGTTGCTCGAACAGGGGCTTTCTAGCCGGACCGGACGCACGCCGGCGAACCCGTCGTTGGCGGTGCTGATTGATCTGGCTCAGGCTTTCGACACGACTACGGAACGGCTGGTCGCTGAAATCTTCGAACCGCATCCGGATGTGGACGTGGAGTGGCGCGGGCGCGATGGTTCCGGTGGGGGAAATGGTCGAGATGGCACTAGTTTCGGTGCGCACGACAGCCGTCGGCGCTGATTGAGTGGTGGCAGTGTGTGACATTCACGCGAAACAATGTCACACAAGTGCCATAAGAGTGACAATGTTTCGGAACAGTGTCACGGAACGTGAGTTAGAGTGACATTGTGGATGTGGCAATGTTTCGGAACAGCGCGATGGGTGAACTTGTTGCTCTTCGTGGCAGTGACCCATCACTAGGTGACTGGGAACATCAGGCGTTCATCCCGCATCCGTTGCCAGATGACTGCCCCCACCTAGCGCAGAGCACATTTCTTGCTGTTGCCGACGCTCGTGCTGCCTTGGCAGCACTCGACAGCACCGCACGACAACTCCCCAACCCCAGACTTTTGCGTATGCCCACCCTACGGCGCGAAGCGCAAAGCACTTCCGAGCTCGAAGGAACATATGCTCCGCTTGCTCAGGTCCTTACCGCGGACGAGGAAAATCCCAAGAGTGCGGAACTTGTCGAGATCCTGAACTATGTAGCCATGGCGAACAAGGGTTTTACCGCTGTTGAAGATGGGTGGCCGCTGACGTCGTCGTTTATCGCGGAACTGCAAGGTATCTTACTTCGCAAGACTCCTAAGCAGCATCAGTCGGGTCGGCTACGGGATACACCAGTGGTCATCGGTCGTCGTGCAAATGTGGAACCGGGCGCACTTCCAGTACACGCCGCCCGCTTTATTCCGCCACCTCCCGGCCCTCAGCTTACTGCTGCTTTGGACGATCTTGTCCAGTGGATGCGAAAGGACCACCGGGGCGAATACGACCCAGTGGTGGCGGCGGGATTTGCCCATTATCAATTCGAGACCCTCCATCCTTTTACTGACGGCAATGGCCGCATTGGCCGATTCCTTATCGTGTTGCAGTTGCAATGGAGCGGGGTGTTGAGCGAACCAACGCTGACAGTTTCACCCTGGTTTGAAGCGCGACGGTCTGAGTACTACGAACGGTTGCTTGCAGTCAGTACCGAAGGAGATTGGGACGGATTTCTGCGTTTCTTCGCGGAGGGGTTGGCGCACTCAGCGACTGATACACGCGAAGAAATGTTGGCGCTCGTCCAGGTGCAAGCGGAACTGCGCGATGTGGTGAGGACTTCACCACTACGAGCCGACAGCGTTCATGCGGTAGTTGACATAGCGGTCGCCAATCCAACCTTTACCGTGGGTCATGTGGCACAAGAATTGCGGTTGTCCTATGGACGGGCAAACAAGATTGTGGGTCAACTCGTTGACTTGGGGGTGCTCAAGGTTGTGGACCCCGATGCGTATCGGCGCCGATTTTTTGCTCCTCGGGTGCTTGAAACGCTGACCCGTCGGGGTCGGTCGTAGCGCGATTCCGCTGATCCCTCAGCGCCTGACATCAGGTCGCATAATGTAAGGCCCGGTAGTACTCGATGCGCTCGTGGTCGGGTGCAATGCCGTACTCGTCCCAAAACACTTCTTCATCGAAACTTTCGTAATTCCAGGACGGGGATAACGTGGCGACGGCCAAATCGGCCCAACGGTCGGCCACCCCAAGCCGGGCGACATCAACGGTCGCGGCGAATTCGCCGTCCGGGCTGAGCAGGGTATTTGGCGCACAGGCATCACCGTGGCTAACGACGAGTTTATCCACTGGAGGAGCACTGGCCAGTAGTTCGGCGGCGACTTGTCGGTCGACATTGCTGGCCGCGAGACGATGCGGCACGCTCCAACTAAAGGGGCATCCGTCGATAGACAGCGAGTGGAGTTGCCGCAGGCCAGTAGCGATGGCACGCAGTGCCTGGTCAGCGTTTTCGGCCCATGGCGAGGTGACGGCGTTGGTGGCATCGGGGATGGCTTCAGTGACGAGCACTTCGCTGGTTTTTGTTGCTCGGTACTCGATGACGTGCGGTGCTGGATGTCGGCCGCCTAGCCAACGCAGTCGCTCTGCTTCTTCCCGCAGTGACTCGCCGGAGTCGATCGGGTTCCATTTGATGAAGCGTGAGGCGGGCTCGTTCATGCGGGCGGTCAGTCCACCTGCGTTGTTGAGCCAGACCAGTGTGAGCGGGACGCCTTCGGCTGCGACGAGCAGATCATCCAGAACGACGGTGTCCGGTGGCGGAGGCCCTGCAATCATGTGGGTCACGCTAGCAGCCGCGTTGCAGTGCCGTCTGGTCACCGCAGACCGGCGCTTAGCTGCAGCGCCCGGCCTGCGGTGTGGGGTTCAGGTCGTCGGGGTCTGAATCCTTCTTGAATGAGGCCGCACGACTATGAGGCGTCCAGGTTCTGTGTTGCTGACGGATTGTCCTGATGATGCGACGCAGTGCGTGTGCTGGCAGCCTTACGACGAGCCAGGCTCTCGACGATGCTGGCCAGTAGCAGTCCAGCACCTGTCAGCAGGGCGATCAATAACAGGTCGGAATGCAGTCTCAGTTGCGCATTTTGCTGCGCGGCGGACTCGTCTAGCTGCGTGGCCACAAGTTCGAGGTAATCGACTGTAGCCCAGCCCGCGACAACGGACTGCTGCGGTGCTCCTTGAGCGGCTGCGTCGTTGAGATTCTTGGCGGCCCTGATTGTGCTGATCTGTGACCCATAGTTGGTGGAGTCCCCTGTGCTCTGGGTCGCGCCGATCCACACGGTTAGGGCCATTGCCGCGCCGATGATGATCACGATCATCTTGAGGAGTGGAAAAATTGTGGCAGCTAAAGGGCTAGGTGACGCACGCGTGGGTGTGTCCATTGCAGGTTCGGTCGCAACATCGTCGATGCCCGTTGGATCTGTGATCGGTACGTACGGCGTAGCGGCAGGTGTGTATGCCGGGGTTGTATCCGGGGTGGGTGATTGTGGGTGCGTCATGAAACGTCCTTGGTGTCTAGTTGAGAGAAAATGCCACTGTCCGGCTATGTGAGCCGAACGTGGTTTCCATTGATGACGACAACCTATGTCGACCCTGTGACAAAGTAGATCATCGCCAACGAAGTGAATCTCGGAAGGAAGGTCAATGCGGGTCTCCGCGAACTGCTACCAACTGGGTGATGAGTGGATCATCGAGGTCCCCGAATGTCCCGGTACGGTGACCTCTGCCAAGACGTTCAAGGAGGTGCCGGAAGCAGTCGCGAATGCAGTTGCACCAGTGCTGGATGTCGACCCTAGAACTGTCGAGGTCACCACACGGAAGATCCCGCGCCCTGGGTTGAACTGGCTGCCGACGGCGTAAGCTGGCATGACGGCCTGTGGATATCAGTCGCTGGAAGATCCTAGTTCGCTACGCTTAGATGGGACGGCGGTCAAGTGGATGCTTGGCCCACAGTGAACCGGAGGGGATTGATGAGTCACGTAACGCAGAGTGACCTGTCTCGACGAGACAGGGCGATCATGGATGCCCGCCGTTCGTCCGAGTTGGAAGGATCGCAAAGCACAGAAGCCACACGCCAAGATCAAGACGAGTATGTTCGAGGTGCCATTGATCTTCAACAACTAGGGCAGCGAGTGCGTGCACGATACGGCCTTGTGTGAACTGCGATCCTCTATGGGATACCCCAGAGCATCAACGACGCTGGGATGACTACCTGATTCAGCCCGAAGGCACGACGTTGGTCAACAAGGTCGGTGCCACAACACCTGAAGAACTCAGGGCAGCCGAGAACGACCTACTCGAATACCGATTGGCTGAACTACGTGAGCATCCCGACTTGATCCATCAGACATACGACTTGGATCATCTCAAAGCGATACACAGGCAATTGTTTCAAGACGTATATCACTGGGCGGGTGATCTGCGTACGGTTGGCATCGCTAAGGGCGAAGGGCTAGATAATTCCTTCATCCCGCCCGCAAATATTGAACAACCCATCGCGCATGTCGCACAGCGTATTGCACAGTCGAGCTTCCTGCGGAACGTATCCAATGGCGCGTTCGTGGACGAGTTGACCTATCTCTATGATTACGTTAATTTTGCGCATCCTTTTAGAGAGGGAAACGGCAGGACGCAACGTGAATTTTTCGCTCAACTGCTCGCTGAGACCGGTCGAGGATTGAACTGGAATGACGTGAATCCGCGCGATATACATGAGGCGTGCCACGAGGCGCGGGTGGACGGCAATCGCGGACTGCTCAAAGTTTTGCTGGCGCGAATTTTGACAGATGAACCTGCCTACTAGCATCTGTCTGTGAACGGCATCTTTGGTAGTTAGCCACCGAAGGTGTCTGGCGACCCATCGGTGCCTCACTACCTGGTATACACGGTTAAACGGAACAATCCGTACGGTAGTGCGCTCTGACCTGGTGAACAAGGCTGACTTGTGGTTAAGAGTCGATCAAGGTGTTGTGGTGCCCAGACACCACCGACTCAGCCCGCAAGACGCGAGGCGCCTAGGCCAGCGCTTGCGCACGGCTCGCGAGGAGAGAGGGCTGACTCAGGAGGAAGTTGCGCTTGCTGCGGGGCTCAACCGAAATCATTACCAACTCCTTGAACAAGGGCGTGCTGCGGTCCCTTCGGTTCAGCGCAAGTCGGGTGAAGAGCGTCCTTCCAACCCGACCTTGGCAACGCTGATCGAGTTGTCGAGGGTCCTCGACATCCATGTCGGTCTGCTAGTTGTGGATACCTTCGGTCCACCCCGAGACATCATCGTTGAGTATCTCGCGTGTGAGACTGATCCGACCTCGTAATAAAAGGAACCTCACTTCGAGGGGTGTGGTCGACTCGCTCGCCCATGTAGCGTTCCCGGTAGGCTCGAATGTCACAGGGTAGTGCAACGATCTAGCCATCCGACAGCACTAATCGAATCGGAGGCAACGATGCTCTCATACCGATCCTTTTTCGACGTGATACCCGCTCACGGCGCCTCGACGATAGATAACTCCATCGCCCTGGTGCGGAGTTGGCTTCAGTCAAAACGATATGACGCAGATCTGCTCGAATGGGGCGGCATTGCACAAATCGCCCCCAACGTAGAGGCCTCTCTCACTGAGAATCGAACCAGAGAAGGGCTGAGATCAGCGCTTTTCACGTTGCGCGAGGATACACCAAACGGTCCTTGGACTACTCAACTCGTACTCACCGAGTCTGGCGATGAGCGCGATGACAACTGGGTTTGGGTCGATGTCCGCTCGCCAAATCAGGAAACTGCCAAAGTGCCGCGGCTGGTCAGAGACTTACTAGAAGTGCTTGATGCCCGCGATGCGGGAGCTGAACTTGGGCCACGTCCGCACATCATGGAAGCACGTGATCTGCCTAGCCTCATGGAAGTTCTCCAGGCGGCGAACCGACGCGGACCAGTATTTATTGCCGGAAGCCATCAGGATTTCCCGCTCGTGCGTTGGCAAGATCTTATCGCCAACCTTATCCGAGAGACTGCAGGGCTAGCTTCCGCCTATGTGCTTGACGCAGAAGCTACACACGAGTTCAACCGCACAGTTGGCAACTTGCACGCTGTGCCGGCCGGAACGATGCGTACTTTCTTGCGCGGCGCGGATTTTGGGAACGCTCTGGATGCCCGTCGTCATCGACTCTTGACCACGCAGCGTCTTCTTGACGATGCAGGGCTCTATCGCATCAAACAAATTCTGCGTCACAGGGCATTCGACGAGATCGTTGATCACCCGGTGCCGCGACAAGCGCGTCGGATTGAAGAAATTCTGCTGAAGAAAGCCGACCGTGAGTTTCTTAGACACAATCAGACACAGGCAAAACACAGCGCAACTCAAGCGTCGGCACCCGTAACTACCGTCACCGCACTCGACTCGCCAACTCAAGAACGGCTCCCCATCCCACCTGAGAGTTTGTCGCTGACTCAACACGAATCTGCGTCCTCTGACGGTCGGATGGAACAGTCCGCCAACTCCGTGCAAGTAAGAGGCGCGGATTTGATGGAGAACCGGGTCATTCTCGACGAGGCCGTCGCCATAGTTCTGAAGTCAATCCTTGAGGACCTCACAGGCAGCCCAGATATCTCAACACAATCAATCGCCACGATGGGGTCAGTCGTTGATGAACTACATGTGACGAAGAAGGCGCTTCGCCGGGCTATTAAAGCTCGCGATACTGCAGCATACGAAGTGCTTGAACGAGACGAAGAGTTAAACGAGATCCGGAGACGGTTGGAAGACGAACAAAACGAGCGCGCCGAGGTAGAGGAGAACTATGGCGCCATTACTCACGAAAATCGTGTGTTGCGTGTTCGCCTGCAGGAGGTTGGTCACGGAGAGAGTGCCTGGGCTCCAATCGACCCCGACGAAGAACTGAAGCAGGTGGATAGTTTCGGCACGATCTTCGAGAACTGGCCGACAGGAAAGGGCCTCGTATGGACCGGTGATCCGGACGCTTCCATCTTTCTGGACACAAATGATCCATTAGGTACGTGGGCGAAAAAGACCTGGCAGGTCTTAAGGGCGCTAGGTGACTATGTTCGTGTCTCGACCTCGGGAGAGTTCTCGGGAAGCGTCCATCGGTTCCTGACCAACACACCCCCCGATTGTTTTTCATTCTCTGCGCAGCGGCATGCATACGACGAATCCGAAGACGTGAAAAGTAACCCCAAATATAGGATCGAGCGGGAGTTCCCGGTGCCTAGCCACATCAACGAGAACGGCAAAGTGTTCATGGCGCCGCACTTCAAGATTTCGCAGTCTGGTCAGATATCTCCCAGGTTGCACTACTACGACGCGACTCAGAAGGACGGGAATGTGTACGTCGGGTATATCGGTCCACATTTACGAACCAAACACACGAGTTAACGATTAGTCCCACGGGCTGAATCCGTAGCGCATTATTGACACCCCGGTTGGTCCATACAACCCTGACTGGGCGATCATCAAACAGGAGGATGGGGAAGACAGGGTCTACATGATTCGTGAGACCAAGGGGACGCTCGACGAATCAAAGTTGCGTCCAATTGAGCGCGCGAAGGTCCGTTCTGCGAGGCAGCATTTCAAGGCTCTAGAAATCGATGATTATGCGCTGGCTGCGCCGGGAAACTGGAACCTTTAACCGCCCCAAGGATTGATGATTTCTACGTCGGCTCCTTCGAAGTCGCGAGTGTTTCTTGTAGCCACCGCATAACCGTGCGCGCGGCATATTGAAACAATCATCGTGTCTTCCACGCTCACTGAATGTCCCGTTGCTTCCCGATTTGATCGAATGTCTGCATAGTGTCGGGCCGCGGCGTCGTCAAATGGCAAGAGCCGGGTTCTGGCTCCTTGAAGAGTCCGTTCAATTTGAACGGTGATGGAATCACGCCGTTTTCCTTGAGGCAGCCGTCTAGCGCCGTGGAATAGTTCAGCGATACTGATCGATGTGATGGCGATCTCGGAGTCGTTATCGAGTAGCCATTGAATGACCCGAGGGTTTGGCAGTGCCTTCAGTGGTTCAGAAAGCACGTTGGTGTCGACGACGATCACGACAGATCCACTTCACGCGCGACAGAACGTGCTGGTAACTCGAAATCGCCGCGCAGACTTTCAGTGCCGCTGATCCATTCAGCCATCAATCCGCGACGAGGGTTGACGGCTGACTCGAGGATTGCTCGGGCTTCAGCTTCCATCGAGCGATTACTGTTCGCAGCGCGCACCTTGAGCGCTTTACGAGTTTCCTCGGGAAGACCTCGGATAGTAATTGTTGCCATGAGGATCACCACCTTTGACGACGATGCTGTCAATGCTAGCATCGTCAACCACGTGCTTCCGGCGCAAATGCTGCTTGTTGCACTCTGCCGTCATACGCGTCGTATGCGGTCTCTTGCAGATTGACCCGCAACCAATCGCCGGGATGCTCGTCGTCTGGGATCTCCATCCCCAGCAGTGAGCAGATCTGCTGCAACAGAGCCTCATCGCCGTGGGCATCATAGATTACAGAGATGTCCACCGGCAGTTCCGGCAAAAGCGTGAGGGAAAGCTCGTCGCCTTTAAGTGGGAACGAGAGGAATAAGGTTTCCCCTGCCCAACGCTCGTACTCGAACCCGAGCACGTACCATCGTCGCCCGTCGATCACATCGGTGTTCACCCACGACAGATTCACTTCGAATGGCGACCATCCGTCGAACCAGTGGAAGAACACTTCGTAAAGATCGGCATGTAGGCAGGTCTCCCACATCGAGCGCAAGATGGTTCGCAGCGGCCGGGCCGCCGCAGTGTCACCGAAGCCGCCCGTTGACATCAACAGGCCACCGCCATATTGAAATCCACGCGGCAACGGCGGAGCGTCATCGGCACTGTGGAAGTGTCGTTCGACACGGTGTACTCGATCCGCATTCAGTGATTGTGGATGGTCAGTGATCAAAGTGGTGATATGGGTCAACTCGTACAACCTGTGAAACGTCGCCGTCTCGTCGGCCGCAGTTGCAGGCGCAACTGCGGCTGGCGTATCGAAATAGCACCGTAGGTCGATCCAATGACCGGTGGATAGTTCGATACGTAACGCGCATTCGTTGGGCGAGGTCGGATCAGTGACTTCGAGCGCATGGCCCGACACCCGCAGGGCGCGAAGCACATCACGCAACATTCGAGCCGCCGGACTGAGCGTTCCTTGCACGTCGAAATGCCAGAACTCGCGACGCGGATCGTCGTAGTCGGGGTCACTCCTGACCTGTCGTTCTAAGCCCCGTCGAAGAGGAGTCTCGTACATCGCCTGCATCGTTGACCCGCGGCGGACAGCGGGCTCGGCATACTGCGCGTGGGTGACCTCGTTGGACGAGTTGCCCTGCGCATGGCCGGAACTGTCGATGAATCGTGCGGGAGCCAGCGGGCGGCCATCGTCCGCCAATGTGGCCAACGCGTTAAACACCACATCGATATTCTGAAAACCACCCGGATATGAACGCACCGAGATGAGATGGGCGAGTGAGCGACGTGCCTTTTGAAGCTCAGCGGCCCAGTCGGGCCGCAATGGTATCCCGCCAAGCTCCTGTTCGTGTCGCTCGTGGTTGTCGCCCCACGAGCGTATTGCGTACCCGGGCCAGTTCCTGCGGAAATCTTCCGCGATGTCGTACTGCCCGAAGTGGGACCACCACGAGACTTCCTTAGTGTTCGCGTCGATATGCACGCCTTCGAAGGCCTGGCGCATCTCGTCCGATGAATCGATGCCGAGGTCCGCGCCCCAACCGTCACCGGCCAGTCGGCTTCGGTAGGCGCTCCGGGCAAACCTGAGAACAGACTTCGGCGTCGAATAGGCAACCTGCTCTAGCGATACGTCCGCACGCCAACACACGAAGTGATTGCCGAAACGGACCGAGATGGGCAGGTTCTCGCAACCGTCCCTCGTGGGCCAGGCCCCGTCGAATGTTGAGTAGTCCGTTGGTGCAGGTCGTTCCAATCGGGGGTTGGGGAGCGGCGGGAGGTCAATGCCAAGCACCTCCGGTATGCCGAGCGAAGTCTCGGGTGCCCACTGTGCGGTCCAACCTGGCCAGGAGCGTTCCAACACATAGTTGGCGAGCCGTGGCGGCCCCGGACCGTCCTCTCCGTTGAACCAGGTCAAGGTCTTACGAGTCTGGTCGATCGCAAGCACGGCTTCAGCCCACCCAATCACCCCTGCCGCAACGGTGGATGTCCCCTCGAAACTCCATGACTCGCGTACCCGTGCCAACGTGCTGTTTTGGCCGTCCAATGCGGCATCCCAGGACAGGTAATGTGACGCGTCCCGATCGAAATAGATCCGCGTGGCGGACTCGTCCTTGATGGCTACAACTGCGGGATGACTCATCTCGACCTCCTTGTGCCCACGACGTTACGTTGACCGTCTGACATTCGTTGTGGGTGGTGATCGGCGCACAGGCCCGAGATATCATGTGATATCTTCGAGTTATGGAGGTGGACGATGCCTGATCTACTTATTCGTGATTTCCCTGCTGCTGAACTTGCGCTCATTGACGCTCAAGCACGCCGACTTGGCTTATCGCGCACCGAGTTCCTGCGACGGCAGTTACAGCAAACTGCGCGCAGTCTTAACGCCGCGGTGACAAAAATCGACCTTGTGCGCGCCAGTGAACTGGCCTGTGATCTAGTCGATGCCGAAATCATGTCTGAGGCATGGTCATGACTGCAAAGTGGCTGATCGACAAATCCGCATTTGCGCGGCTTGGAATGGCAATCGACACCGAACGATGGGCGGGGAACATCCAGCGCGGACTCGTTGCGATCTCGACCGTGACTCGCCTTGAGATTGGATTCTCAGCACGGTCAAGTACCGAGTTTGAAACGCTATTCGACCAGCCACCACTGCAATACATGCCTATCGAGTACCTCACCCCGGCTATTGAGGACCGCGCACTTGCCATACAACGGCAACTCGCTACCCGCGGCCAACACCGGGCGCCTTCAATCCCCGATCTGCTTATCGCCGCGACTGCCGAACTGACTGGCCGTCAGGTCTTGCATATGGACAAAGATTTCGACCTCATTGCAGATCTGACGAGGCAGCCAATGTCGAGATTGGAGGTTGCTTCGAACTGAGACTGGAAACCGCCTACCGAACCCGCATCACCACGGCGGGTGCTCGCTTCGCCTTGATGGTGCTCGTCCCACGGTAACGGACCTTCACCTTGACTTTGCCCCGTGTGGTCAGCCGAGGCGACTTGACCCGGGCTCGGCCGTTCTTCAATTTCCCAACCACACGTTTCTTGCCGAAACGTACCGCGACTTTCCCCTTGGCGGGCTTTCCGGCAGACCCCACGCGAACAGTGACCACAGCGCGCTTACCCTGGCGCACCTTCTTCTTCGCAACCTTGACCCGGATCTTCGCGGTTCGCTTCTTCGCGGTGTTCTTGGTCGCAGATTTGGTTTCGGGCTTGGCTCCGGACGGGGTGGTTTCGTTTTCGCACGGCCCACCTGGAGTCGGCTGACCTGGGACTGGCCCTATGGGCACCGAGGTCAACGAGACGTGCGCCGCCCCATATTTGTAGCCGGTCAAGCGAACCGCAATCGAACAACCGGCATCGGTATCCTGCACGGTGTAACTCGTACCGGTTGCCCCAGAAATACTCGTCGTACCGCGCAGCCATTGGTAACTCAGCACCGCGAACTCGTCCCACTGGCCCGGAACGGCCGTCAACGTGGCGCCGACAGCGGGACTGCCGGAAATGACCGGCGTAGTCGACCTCGTCAATGAACCCAGCGGTTTTGGGTTTGCGTCCGGATTGACCCCCGGCGAATATTGCGCGAAGTTCTGCGTCCAATACGGGGTTGTGCCGTGTAACGCGTAACCAACGCCAAGGTGTGTGTACGACGGCTGCAGAATATTGGCGCGGTGGCCTTTTGAGTTCATCCAGGCGGCCACCACTGAGGCGGCACTGCGTTGACCAGCCGCGATATTCTCAGCAGCACCCCGCCACCCCGGAGGATAACTGTTCCATGGGTTCGGGCCGTGACCCCAGTACCCGGTGGTGGCCATGTACTCAGACCAGTAGCGCGAGTAGCCGCCGAGTTCATTCGACCAGGTCAGCGGGTTCAAGCCCTCGTTGGTGCGTTCGATGTTGGTCAGGCGAAGGACCTCGGCCTCGAACGAGTTCGCCGATGACGAGCTCGCCCAAACTGTATTGCTCTGCGTCACTGTTGTGACTGCCATGGTTGCAATCAATGTCAACACAATGATCAACACAAGGTGGCGGTGGGAGCGGGCAGATTGCTGCTGCCGAAACCGCAGGACCAGTGTCATACGGCAATCCTAGGAAAGGCTGCGCCGACCCGCGCGCCGAGATTCAGCGTGCGCCGTGACGCCAGCGACTTTGACCAATGAGGTTCTGCGCGAACTGCACCCGATTGAATACGTCGCGATGTTCATATTCGTTGTTGATCCAGAGGGTATCCGAGTAACTCTGTCCGTTGGACGCCCACACTGTCACAGTGACGGAACCCGACATTCGCGTGTTGCGCACCAGTAAGAACAGCAGACTGAGCAGGAAGAACCAGACGAAGATGACCGCCAAGGCGATGGCCCACCCAGGGGTGTAGGTCGAGATCTGAGTATTGTCCTGGGTGCTGATGTTGATGTCTGCCGTTGACCATGTTCCGACAGGGGTCGTAACCTGCTCGCCACCGACATGAATGTTGCCGATTGAGACGAGTGTCGGCTGCGCCGAGGCTGGTCCCGGGACGATAGAACTCATGAAGGCGATTCTAGGGTGCACCCTCGTGGTGGTCCAGGGCCGTGGAATGGTGTCGTGGACGCCTAGTTGCTGAATCGCCCGGGAAGAAAAATCGGCAACATGCATGCGATTGCTATCAGAATGAACGGGATCACAGCGAGTATCACTATCCGAAGATGGCTTCTGTTCGGGTAGCGATCCATCAGAACCAGCCCAATGACAAGGGCAGCAACGCTCAAAGAGAACACCAGCGGCAAACCGATGATGCTGAAAATCGTCCAACCGAATCCCATGCGTTCGAAGCCACTGAGCACGTAGATGTGTGTGGCTCCCAGCGCAACGAGGAAATAGGCCACGGATAGCAAAGCGCGAGCGGCGTCTGCCGCCGCATCGCCCGGAGGGTTAAGTGAGGCGACAGTGGTGACGTTGCTTTGCTGTAGAACCGGACGCTGCGTCGTCATGTAATGCAGCGTCACATTGGCTAGACGGGATGTCCAGAAGCCCATCAGGTTTGGAATCGAACCGTGATGTTGGTAGATCGAAAGTGCGACTGATTAGATCGGCAACGGTAGCCCGTCGGAGCGGTTTAACTGGTGAGGGCAGCGCGCAGCGCCTGGGCGCACATGCTCCAAGGCAGCCGCTCTTGTTCCAATCGCACATCGCCGTGGTCGCGCAGCAGCGCGAGTGTCATCTCTTCGTCCGGAGTCAAACCTTTGATCTTGCTGCGGTGCGGTGTCGGTTCGGGCACTGCAAGGTCCAGATGATCACGCAGTGTGGCCGGATCCATCAGCAGAGATTCCACTTGCGGTAGTGTGTGCCGCAGTCCCGCGAGGATATTGAGACCGTGGCTATCGATATCGCCCCAATACAAGATTCGAGACGAGCGCACCCAAGGCAGCGCAGCAAGGTTCTCATAGGCGTAACCGGACCCCCATACTGCGATCACACCGTCAGTCGGCTCCAACGACAGCAGTGTCTCGAGGTTCTCCACCGCGACGACTGCGCGCGGTGTGACCTGCCACCGTGCCAACACTTCCACCGGCGCCGCCACATCTTGCAACCCATCGGGCGCTAGGGCAGGGTCGAGGATACGAATACGCACTGTTCGTGTGGCGGCAGTTTTCTCCCGCAGCCCAAGGCCAACTCGTCCTAATAACGGTTCTAAGATCGCAGTGACCAACCCACGGTGTTGTTCCAACCACTTCGTGTGCACGCCGCGAATAGGGAGTTGCCGAATGAACAGCTCAGAATCTGGATTCTTGACAAGCCAGCGCACTACTGCCACGAATCGGTGGGCATCGTCATCTGACAGTGCCACGATACGAGGCACTCGACGAGCCAGCCGGGCCGCCGCCTCGGCATGAAGCGGATGCCCGGCCTGATCCAGTGTGCTCATGAGTGCAGCGCATCGCAACACTGCGCGACGCCAGTTACGCGTTTCACCGACAAAATATGCGATTGTTTCCGGGCCGGTCATAGCGATCCGGTTGGGTACTTCTTGCATGCCGATCGATGCCCACTGCCGCCGCACCCAGGTGATACGCACATCGGGATGCTTCGCTTCGATCGCCCGCCAGGATGTGACCCATGCAGCGACCTCGGCCATATGGTGAACGGTGAACTTCTCATTCGGTGGGTGCAGCGGAAGGGAGATCGCGGCGTCATCGAAAGTGAGATCGAATGCGGACAGATCATCGTGCAGCAATTGTGACGAGTCAGGTCGCGAGCACGCCACCTCGTCCAGTGCAGCGCGCACCGCCCAGCGGCCGTGCCGCCGCCGATATACCCCCGCGACCTGCTCGCGAACCGCCTCTGGTGTGACCATGGTGGTAGCCATCAGGCAGTCTCCACGATTTCGTGCACATCGGTGATTTGCGCAATGGATGATGCCTTGGAATTGGCACAGGTCACCAGTGCGATCCCACCGACATACGGTTCAAGGGTACGCAGCAGTTTCATGGGCGTGGCCAAAATCATGTGGAATCCGAATTCGACGAAGATGTCCATCGCCATCGTGGTGAAATCGGAATCGGCTTTGTCAAAAGCCTCGTCCATCACGATGGTTGCGAACGTCGGTAGGTCCGTGCCATCGGGCGCCAACTGGTAACGCAGCGCCGCTGCCAAACAGAACACCACCAGTTTTTGCTTTTGCCCACCGGAAAGTCCTGCACTTGAATCGTGTACGTTGAGCGTGACCTTGTCAGCGGTTTCTTCCTTGGCGATAAAACGTACGTGTCGGCGGGTGTCGAGCACTTGGGTGCGCCATAACGCGTCAGCGGTGTCTCCGCCGCGTCGCAGTGCAGTCATGATCTCGTTGAGTTTGTCGAACCGGCGTTCCATCTCGCTACGGTCGTGTGTGTCGGACGTCAAACCTTCGGTGAGTTTTTGCAGGTCGTCCAGGAACTTCTGCGCTGCCGCTGACCGGGCTAACTTCACGTCGATGTGCAAGTACCGACCGCGGTCGAATTCGCTGCGTTGTAGCGATTCGTTGATCGGGTCGATACGTTCCCGGATCTGGCTGGGTGCATTTCGAATCGTTGACGCCAGCACTCCGATATTTTGCCGGGATTGGTCGCGCAGCATGTCGAAGAAGCGCTCCTCATGGCGCGGCAGATCGTCCCTTTCGAGGGTGGCGAGAATCTCCAGGTAGCCTTGCCGGTCCGTGATCGAAGTAGACAGGTCACCAGCCAAACTTGGCCAGCGGCCCCGGAAGGCGAACAAGGTTTTCTCGATGAGCGTTGCGGCAGTGCTGCGCTCATCGCGCGCCTGCTGTTGTCGTGTGCTGAGCACTCGTCGAACGCTCACACTGAGATCTGCGACCGCACGTTGGGTGAGTCTCCGCCCAATGCGTAGTTGCTCGAACTCGACACGCAGATCTTGGTCGATGTCGTCGGGCACGTCACGAGCGGGCTTACTGGTCAGTTCCGTGATGGTGTCGTTGATCTCATTCACGGCTGCCTCAGCGCCAGCATGGCTGCTCAGAGCATTGCGCTGCGCCGCATCGAGCTTGTCGAGTTCCTTTTTGGCCTCATCGAGCAGATGTTTGGCCTTGCGCAGGTCACCACGAGAAGCCAGCAGGTCATCGCGCCGTTTGACCGCAGAGTTCAGCCGGATCTGACTTGCTGCGATGTCGATCCGATCCCATTCGACCTGGTCAATCCCACTCAGCGTGTGTAGTCGCCGCGCCGCCGCATCACGGTCCGTGTCAAGCCGGTTCTTTTGTCTGGCAATGTCCGCAATACGCTGCTCTGCCTCGTCTTGTTGCGCACGCAGCAACTCAATTTTGTCGTCATTGGAGAACCCCAGCACCCAATGCGATCGGTCCGTGACACTAAAACGGTCGTTCTTGTCATAGCGCCGTTCGGATCGTTTTACGAGGCCTTCGATGGTGACACCCTGCTCGACATCGCGCAGTTCGCGTTCATGATTGACGCAGTCGAAGTCGAATCGTGTTGCCAAACGCTCCGCCAGCCATGACGATGCCGGATGATCTGCCAACTTGATGCGGGCCAGCACCGACGTAGGATCGTCAGGCAACTGAGTCGCTCCCGCACCGAGCGTGATCCGCTCAAACTGAAGGCGGGTTCCCAGGTGGGTTGCGTTGGCAGCGGCTCGCACCTCCGCGAGGTGCTCATCCGGGACGAGCATGACTTGTGCGATGGGACGGAAAACTCGCTCAATCGCACCGGTCCAGTCCGAAAACTCGTGTCTGACCTCGATGAGTTGCCCAGCAAAAGGAAGGTCAGCAGCGCGGATTCCTGTGGCCCGGCAGATCAGTTCGCGGGCGGCAATCTGGTCCGCGCCTAGATTGGAACCTGAGCGTGTCAGTGCTTGAATCTCGCGCGACAACTTGGCTCGGCGTTGCTCTAGTGTCGCTTTTTCACCCACGATGGCAAGAACCTGATCGTCGTATTGCAACTTCGCGTCAGTCTGCTTGTCGAGTTCTCGGGCAGCCATACGACGTAGCTCAGCGAAGTCTTCTGCGGTGTCGGGCATGTGCAGTCCGGCTGATTCCAAGGACCGGGCGAGTTGTCCGTGAGAGTAGGTGGCTGCCGCCACACGTTCCTGGGCCGCTTGCACTGCAGCCTCTAACGCAGTGACTTCGCTGCCACCTTGGGCTGCGACTTGTTCAGCAGCCCGTTCGACGAGAATCTGTTGGTCGGACCGTGCGGCCTCAGCGTGCTGTAACCGACTTTGAGCTTCCGCCAGCGTTCCTTGCGCACGTTCCAGTTCCCCGCGAGCCAGTTGAAGCCGCCATGCCAGAGCGAATGACTCGAGGTGGTCGTCGAGTTCTGCGGTACGCTGTGCCCGCGCCCCAGCCTCGTCATAGGTACGGGTGGCCGCTACGAGCGGGCCCAGACGTTGGATTTGGTCGCGTGCCGTGACAACTGCGGTATGTGCTTGTTGCAGGTCAATGAATTGTTCCACAGCGCTATCTGCCTGATTAAACGTATCGGGTTCATCGAGCATGTACGTGCGGAAAAGATCGTCAAGCGAACCGAGATTCTTCGCCGACTGTGTGCGGTGCAGCAGCACTGCTGCATTCGATCCCGAGATACCAAGCCGTCGCGTTGCTTTAGCCAGAAATGTTGAGTGCTTCCGTTCAACACTCGCGCCAGGGAAGGCTGTTTTGATGCTCCGGGTGTCGATGCCGTTTTCTAGCAACGAGTTGAAATCTTCGAGGGAGCACGCGTCATTCAGGATGACCATGACGTCGCTGAGGTCTTGCGGACGAGTATCGGAGGCTTTGGCATGAAATAGCCGGACCAAGGTGATGGGTGCCTGGCGTCCAGTGGAACTGTAGCGCAGTAAAATGCCTGACCAGGTGGCACCGTTGCGCAGATATTGGGGGGTGATTTCGCCAGTTTCTTCTGCTGCGCGCCGGCTCCACGCGCCGCGCACGTAACTGTAGGTCGTCCGGTCAGAACCGCGACTAGCGGTATCGGCGGCGGCCGCATTGAATCGAGTATTGATCGGGGGCGTCAGTACAGCCGCGATAGCATCGACGAGTGACGACTTGCCGGATCCGGAATGTCCGGTCAGCAAGAACCCTTGCCGCGCGATGTCGATGCGATGCAACCGGTCGAAGGTACCCCAGTTCGCGACTTCCATGTACTCTAATCGCCACTGGCCCGGGTGGATGGTAGCGGCGTTGGTCGCGGATTCGGATGCGTTCACCATAACGGCTCCTTGATGGCGTCAGCAGTTTCGGAGGAGTCGGTCAGCGCCGCTGCGTCCGCCGCATCGCGGGAACTGTCGGATCGCAGTCGCCTATATTGCGCTCGCAGTGCTTCGATCTCGTCATTGCTGAAAATCAACCGCAGCGCGGGGGATACCTCGAAGCGGTCTTCGGAGGCGGTTTTCAGCAGTACACCAGCCTTTTCGAGTTTGCCCCACGCTGCGCTAACTCGTTTATTGAAGATGCTGAAATCGGTGGATGTCGCTTGCCGGTATAACTGCATATGTTCGGCCACGACGTCTTTGCCGACAATGCAGCGCAGCCCCGGTCCGACGCGGGACATCTCTTCGCGCAGGTACAACACCATGGCGGAATCGAGCAGGGTCAATGATGCAGTGCGCACTACTTGTGGGATGCGCTCGTCATATTCTTTGACGCCACGCACGAACGCCAACTCAAAGTCGGGGTCGACGGTCAGCTCGAGGAACAGGTCGGCGAGGCGACTACGGATCTGGGCTTCGTCATTGATCAGGACCCGCCACAGTTCGCGGTGCCGCGCAGCGGACAGATAAGGCCCTTTGACGAGTGCAACCAGGACACGCCGGGAGTCGAATTCAAGTGTCCCGGTGTCTGTGGGCCAGTAGGAATGCGCGCCGTTGCTGCCCGTGTCGTTGTCGAAATCTTCGGCTTCGCCAGCGTGCCGGCGGTCGGTCGCCAGTCCGGTTTCCTCATCCGGGGTTGTCATGTCGATTCCTTTCGAATCGCTTTGTCCTTGTGGAACAGATAACGCGGCGCTTGGGCCGTGAACCATACCCCTGGACGTGTTTGCCAGCGCACAGGGTCGTTCCCGTCGAGCCGGGTCGCTGACTGCTCTGCGAGCACAACCAGGCCGATGACGCTCGCCACCCCTTGTGTGGCAGGGCGATGCTGTAGGACTTCCACCAGGGTTGAGTCGCCGTGTTCGCTCAGGGTCGCGGCGATGTTGGCACGCAACTCGTCCATGTCGATTTCGGAGCGCCGCACAATGTCACGCAGTTGCGCGAGGTCGAGTTCGGCCGGGTCGGCGAGGGTGAGGGTTTCGGTCACATGTGATTCGGCGGGGTTGTGCAGGTGAAGTCCGGCAATGGAGTTGATAGTGACGGAGGATTGCCCTAGTGCGAAACCGGATTCTGTGACGGGTGCATGCTGCATGAGCAGGGTACGGGCTTCGGTTGTGGCGGCTCGCACGTTGACTTGAATACGGCGTTCTTCGACGAAATCACGCGAGCGCACGAATTGGCGTAGATTGCGCCCCAAGGTGGTCATCACTTGGTGAATTTCGGCGGCGGAGTCGTGCAGGCTGGGCAGCATACGCCGCAGGTTGCGACGTTCGATGGGGTCAAGGTGCTGCGCGAAATCTCGGTGCAAAATCGCGTCGATGTCGTCTTCAAGGGCACTGCTTCGGGTCATGTCGAGCAGCAGTGAATAGAACCCATTGAAACTGCGCCCAGCGTCCGAGGTTTGCAACAGATCAATACCGGCAAAAATGTCTTCGAGAACTGCGCCGCGTGAATCAGCGTCTTCGACCAGGGAGGCTCGTAGGTCACTATTGATGAGCTCTAGGTCGGCTCGCACGCGAGCGAAATCCTCCGGAAGTGCACTGAGTAGCGAAATCGCTTCGGTCACACGTTCGTGGGCTTGATCGTCACTCAGGATGGTGATGTTCTCACCCGCGTGTAAGGCGGCAAGTTGTTGATCAATTTGCGCGCGTTGTGCCTCTAGCCGGGCGATGCGTGCAGAGACGTCTGGGTCTGTTTCGATGCGTAGTTGGTGGAGCACGGTCAACACGGTTTCGAGCCGTGATTCAGTGACGGTCCGGCTGGGTGTGATCAACTGATCAACGAACCTGATCGCAGTGAGTGCGTCTTGGGATAGTTCGAGGGTTTCGTCACGGGTTTTGCTTGATTGGCGGATCAGGAAGCCCTCGTCGATCCAAGTCTTGAGGTATTGCTGTGCTGTTCGCTCGCCGGTGAGCATGTTGGCGGCACGCAGGTCTTCTAGGTCCATCTGCGTTCGTTCGATGAGTTCTGGCTGCGCGAGTCGGCGCTCGTCCCCTCGTAATCTCCCACCCAAGATCGCGATCGCAATCGGCGCGGTGTCTTTGCGCAACAATGCCCACGCGCCACTGCCTTTGAGGAGGTCAGCGGCCCGCGCAGCGGATGCTACGACGGACGATTTGCTCACGGTTGCGAGCATACTCGGGCCCTATGACATTGCCCCAGACCCCAACGAAAATGGCGCCTGTAAGCGTTGAAGCATGGGGTAGTGCCTGGCCGTACTTCTTGACCGATGTATTGATATCATGAAGTAACCTGATATCAATGCTGGGGTGAGCGGATTGTCCAACACCAATGAGTTTGAGCAGATTCTTGTACGTCGTCTGCCGCTTGGAACCAAACAGGCGCTGCGAGACTTGGCGCGCAGTCACGGGCGCAGTTCAGTCGAGGACGAGTTACGTCATATCATCGCCAAAGCCGCCGGTCATCGGAATGAAGCCGCTGCCGGGCCATTGATCGACTTTCTTTATAGCGCACAGGAGTTCCGGCGAGAACACGGTGGTTTTGAGTTTGAATCGTCAACAGCGCGCCGCCGTGATGAGGATCTTTTTGCATGATTCTGCTCGATACTAATGTGATCTCAGAGCCGCTGCGCCCTCATCCTGATCCACGGATCGTGGCCTGGCTGGCCGCGGTTGTGCAACCGGCCATCAGCGTGATCAGCATTCAAGAACTCACCTGCGGCGTGGCACGCTTACCGGCCGGGAAACGTAAAAGCGCGCTTGCGATTCTTGTGGACGAGGCCATCTCGCGATTCCCGACTGTCCTGCCATTTGATGAAGCCGCGAGTCGGTGTGCCGGGGAACTCTTGGCGCTTCAGGGCAGAGCGCAGGCCGGCAACTCAGCTATCCAGGACATCCAGATCGCTGCGATTGCTAAGACGGCGGGCGTGCCGTTGGCCACCCGTAACATCAAAGACTTCCGGAGTCTTCTGCCCACACGGTTGCTGGTCAACGCTTGGAGCGACGCACCATCTCGTTGATCCAAATCGGTGCGAACGGTGACGTGCAATTGGGAGGTGTCGGGTAGTCCTTGAGCACTTCGAGGCGCTCGCCGATGTCAAGGGCACGGGCACGCAACGCCTCGTGCTCAATCCCGATCATCGCCAAGCACGTGTTCATCGCCCACTGCAACCGGTCCGGGGCGTCTTTCATCTGCGCCTCGATGAGGTCGAGCAGCCCCGGAAGATCCAGTCCGTCCGGTTTCTTGGCGACACGATCACTCGTCAACGCCCAACCCGCGCTGGCCACGACCGGGTCGTCATCGGTGAACCAAATCAGCCGCAACTCTTCGACATGATGGCTCTTCTTGACAACATAATTGACCAGCCAGTCATGCACCTTGGGAACACGAGCATCGCGCAACATCGCATCCAACTCGTCCATGCTGAATGCCTTGGGACGGCAGACCAGTAAAGCGACGAGTCGCGCCGCGGTGTCCCCGGTTTGCCACAGGTCGCGTGCCAACTCGTGATTTGTCCTGACTGCCTTGGCCACTGCGCGCAATTTAGTGAGATTGACGCCGTGATCGTCACCGTGTTTCTCGTTGACAGCACGGATTTTGGGGTCTTCGAGGGCGGTGAGTTCGGCAATGACCTCACCGACAGTGGTGGGTTGGGTGGTGGTCATTTGTCCTCGATTTCGTGGCGGGAGTTTCCGGTAGATGACGAGTGTTCTCGCGCATCCTGGAGGGACTTGTCGTCAAGGGGCGGATGTCGTTCGCGTAAGTTACGCACGAGTTGACGCATCTTTAAACCCTGTCTGATTCGACCAACGCCGTACCAAGCCAGACAAATAGCGGCCAGCGTTCCTACCCATGGTTGCTGTCTCACACTTCCTTGAGGGTCGTATTCCGAGGAGATAGCGGTCATCAAGGACACGATGAGGAGTGCAGCAGCCCCGACTGAGAGGACACAACACAAGATGCCAAGCAGGATCCCGCGTGCGGCTGCACGTAGTGTTCCTGCCTCATCTTTTCTCGCCTCTTCGGGATTCTTCGCCGCATCAGGCACGATGAGGGGATTCAGTGTCGAATCCAACATTCCTGACATCTGAGTTTTGCCAGGGTGGAAGGTCTGAAACGGTGCTCCCGTCGGTAATCGCGCAGGGCCTTGGACGAGTTCGTCCGGGAAACCGAGCCAGGCCGCGACGGCACGAGATCGGGCAGAGGTGTCACCCAAAGGCAGATCTTGTTGTACCGCAAGTAATTGATCGACGAGCGTGAGATCAGGATTGTCACTGTTGGGGCACCACGGTGCGTTGAGCAAGATTGTGGCCGCAGCGAGTAGTTGGCCCGCAGGTGAACTGGAGAGGATATCGGGGCATATGGTATCGGGTGTCCGTATCGGGATGACGAGGCCGCCCGGGTGCCGTTGATCCGTGACAACGAAATGGCCGCCGCCAGGCTCCTGGTGAAAAGACATGAAGGGCAGGGCGGTAGAGGGCGGCTTGGTGAGGTGATCGACTCGTTCTTGTGGAGTGAGGGCGATTGCCAATACTTTTCCATTGCGGCGAGTGGCATGAACATCTGAATCGATGCCGGTTGCGAACAGCTCGGCGATCTCGCCAACCTCGCCGCGGTCTGTCCAGGTCCAAGCCGAGCCTAGGGGAGGTCGCTCGGAAAAGACCTGCACGGCGAATTCCCGAGCCCATTCAACGGCGGGGTGAGTCTTGGTTCGAGTGAATGAGAATTTACGGCGCGGCAGATCGGCTAAACGGATTGCCGAACCAGTTGGCAGGATCATGGCCTCGGTGTTCGCCACCACAGGCGTACCTCGTTTGTAAGCAAGGGCGGCGATGGTATCGAATGCAGGGGCACCGTGGAGGACATTACCAACTGGATCAGCTGCTAGACACTTCTCCGATGCGTCCACTAGAAAGGTGATGTGGTCTGATTCGGGTGTGCTGATCGCGGTACCGTCGCTAATTAAGGCAAGCAATCCGCGGCTGGACGCAAACGAGGCGAGGTCATCTACGAGTGACGTGTCGGAATCTTTAGGCACGGACACGGTGAGCATTTCGGTGTCGTCGAGAATCGCGCGCGCTTGCAACACTGAAAACTTCGGCAACTCGTCCCATACCCAAGTCATGGACTCAGCATGTCATTTTGCAGGGGTGGATGTCACGGGGATTTGGTCTGCGGGTGTGTCCTCACACATTTCAGCACGGCTGTCATCAATTAGGCAGGAGGGAACGCTGAAGCGACAGCATCGAACAGGATTGTCTGATCGCTATGAGGGGGATTTGTTGACCGAGTTAGCGTTGATACGAGGTTCTTAGGCCAAGTGATGAGCACGTTTTTCACTCGAAACTCCCCGCCAAAGAGCGGCCAGTCGGCATCGATAAAGCAGAGCGCAGCGTGCACTGGTACGTGAGCGAAGTCAGCGTTAGCTAAAGCCGATGAGACGAGATCACGTTGTTTGATCGCTCCAGCAACTAAGGATGTGCGGTCACGCCCTCCGATCATGAGCTTTTCGACTCGTGGTCGTAGAATCCCACCTTCGACTTTCAGCCCTGGGCGTTTATTGCGGTAGTGCTTCGCATCAATGATCCATACACCGTTCGGAGTGATAGCGATGTGATCAATGTTTGCTCGTGTTCGAGGGATGCGGCGATCATGCAGTACAAGAACGCCTTGATTTGAGAGCGAGTCAAGACGAGTTCCTAGGATCGCTTCGCCCTTGGCACCTGCTGACCAGGCTTTTGTAGATTGTGGCTCGTCGGTTACGGCGAGGATGAAGCCGCCGATTTTCGGATGTTTTGTTCGAATCTTTTCTTCGCGTTTGGCTTTGCGACGCTCGTACTCGCGTCTAGCAGACGCTCCGGCTTGGTTATGGGCAGGTGGTCTTTGCTGAGTTGGAAGAACGTTTGAGACTGTTCGGGTCTTTCGAGCATTTGGAACAGCATCAGGAAGTGAATCACGGTCTTGACTGTTGGGTATTTCGAGCCGAGACGGCGCGCACTTGGCGCAAATTACCGCCCTCATCTCGCGATCATAGGTAGCGAACTCACCTTTCGCGATGCCTACATCACACTCACGACACGTCCCCGCATATCGCAGTCGCATGTGTTTGAGTCGCGGTTGTCCGTCAGTAGTCATTGGTTCGCCGTTCTGTTTCGTGTGCCACACTCTGTGTGCTTCTTTGGCACCACGATTGTTTGAGCAGGCATTCGATGGACGGTTTGCACTCGGGTCTCCTATGATCTCGACTGCAGCCCTGCGACTAGTTGCCGCCTCGCAGGTGCTTGTCTGATCCTGATATCGGCAGATCGAGAACGGTACGAGAGCTGTGGAACAGGGGCAATGCGAACACAGTGGCGAAGGTCGTCTCTCCCCCATGCGAACTTTCCTACCGCCCATTTGGCCTCTAGCTATTTTGTTCGCACAGTGACAAGCTCATCGGTATGACGAGCAAAAAGAACTGACGGACTGGGTCGTCGAAGCGCTTACTGGGTTAAGTGGTAGTGGAAGTGTCGTTGAGGTCTGTCGCGCCGTATGGGAATTGCATGAGAAGGACCTTGGATCATTTGGAGACTTGTTCTACACGTGGCAGTACGACATTAGATGGGCCGCGCAAAAATTACGGGCCGAGGAAAACCTTGGGTTCTGATGCCAAGGAAATCAGCCGATTTCGATAACTAAGCGGTCCAAAGCGAGATTTTAGTGATCTAAGAGGGATCTGATTCATTGCGAGATTTAGTCGACGTTGATGAGGTTTCCAATCGTTACCACGTTCGTCACTGGACCAGGCATAGACCCGGAGTGCGAAGCATTGGCTAGAACAGTGCACGACGGCTACTCGCCCATAACTAAACCCACAACCAGCACACCGCACCGCAACCTGGCAGACTCGTGACCATGATTGTTGCATTCTCTGTAGCCCCATCCGGTGTGGGCGATTCCGTAGCCGAAGCGGTTGCTGCCGCAGTCAAAGTCGTGCGCGATTCCGGCCTGCCGAATCGCACGACCTCCATGTTCACCGAGATCGAAGGCGAGTGGGACGAGGTCATGGATGTCGTCAAACGAGCCACTGAAGCGGCCGGTGCAGGTGCCAGCCGGGTTTCACTCGTCCTCAAAGCCGATATCCGACCGGGCCGGACCGGCGAACTTAACGCGAAGATCGCTCGCGTCGAAGACGCCCTCACCCGCGACACCGAATAACCGCAGACCCCACAAACTCACATAAAACCGTCGGCGATCATCCCGAAGAATCCATCGCCGTCCTCTGGCGTGACCGCATACAGCGACACTCCGAGCCGCCGCAGCACCACCACCGTGGTGCTGACATCGACCACTCCGGAGCCAGATTCCAACCCAACGACGGAATCAACCGGAATTCCCAGGCTTTCAGCGAGCCCTTCAGGGGTCAGCCCGATCTCCAAGCGCCGCCGACGCACGATCGTGGCCAGATCGAACAGACTATTGATCTGAATCATTGCCACCTCCATCCACTCGCAGACCAACCGCTACACCACCACAACGCCAACCCCCTGGGCACTAGCCCGGTTGCCAAAAAGACCGGAGGTGGTGCACCCGTCCGGGTACACCACCTCCAACTCATTCACTCACCCGCGACGAGTCAAGCACGACCCGCCACAAGCTACGCCCCTACCGCCGCACTTTGATCTTGGATTTCGCGGTGCGCTCGGCCACGCCAGCACGAAGTTTCGGACCAGGCACGAAGACCGCGCGGACATTCATCTTCTTGCCCTTGACGAACTTCTTCTTGATGTTGAGCTTCATCTTGCCGCCGCGCTTGATGACCTTCTTCACTCCGACTTGACGCACCTGCTTCTTGCCAACGTAAATCCGGACCTTGCCGCGCGGTGCGACCTCGTTGCTCAACTTCTTAGAGACAACGACGCGCACCCAGGTCTTCTTGCCGCGCTTTGCCTTCTTGGGTGTCTTCGCCTTGAGCTTCTTCAGGCTCGCCTTGACAACGCGGAAGGAGGCCGAGGCAGCAGCGGAAGTCACGGTCTTGCCATCCGAAGTACTCACCGATGCCGTCAGCGACCCGTAGTGACCAACGGCCAAACCGGCGGGCACAGTGACGCTGGCCTGGTACATGGATCCCTGGCGCGTCAGCGCAGTGGTACCGAGCACCGTGGCTCCGGAACGGAAAGTCACAGTTCCAGCGGTGGCACCTGTCACGGTGCTCGTCAGTGTGACACGCCCGTTTGCGGCGCCATAGATCTGCGATGCCGCCGAAACCCTGGGTGCGCTGATGGTGACGGCAGGGTCCGGGTCCGGTGGTTCAACGACTGCAGTGACCTCGACGGTCATCGGCTCTGACGTGCTCGGCAGATAGAACTCGTCCCCGGGATACTCCGCCGTCAACGTGTAGGTTCCGACCTCCAACCCGCTCAGCACGACGGGCGCCGTGGAATCCTCACCCAGTGTCACAGCCGTCAAGGTGACTTCATCGGCCACGATGGACACATCCCCCGTGGCACCCTCAGTGACCGCAACGTTGAAGGTCACGTTATTGCCCTCGACCACACTGGTTGGCGCATTGGCGATCGCGGTTGCTGACTCAAGCCGGAGGACCAAGGCGTCGTAAGCATCCTGCAGGTCCGCGAGGGCGGTCTCGTAATCAGCGTGGGAACTCGTCGTCGGGGACAGGCTCAACGCCGCGGCGTGAGCCGCCGCAAATACGGACCAAGACGACGCCGTGTAGTCCGACTCATTCACCTGTCCTGTCGCAGAGACCAGCGCGGAAAGCTCGTCAATGATCAACCACCGCAGCACCGAAGCCTTCGCGATCAGTTCGGATGTCGCATCGGCGGCCTCCTGGTGACCGGCGTTCGGGTCTGCTGAGACTGCTTCGGCTGCTGCCAGCGCATCTGCGAAGGCGGCGTAGTCGGCAGCGTCGTACCAGGCCGGGTTCTCGGTGTACGGCGAATACTGTGCAATGGCCGCATCCAAGTCCGCTTTGACTGTGTACATCAACCGGAAGTAGTCGAAGTTGCCCACGTAGGGGTGGTCAGTGTCCGGGGTGGACAGGAACTTGAAGTAGAGATCATGGGATCCGGTCAACGTTGGTGGAAGCAGATCGATGATCACGCTTGCGTGGGTACCCCAGCCCGATCCGGTGTTCGGAAGATCGACGGTGACGAGAGGGTCCTCCTCGAGCGAATCGACATACACCTCGATCTGCCCATTGACCACACGCCCAGTGGGGGCGTCGTAGCGAACTTCGATGGCCACCGCCTGGTTCGAGTCCAGGTTCACGTTAGGGTAACGGACCCACGCTCCAGTGGTCACTCCCGCCAGCTGACGCGAGCCAGAGGCGCTTCCGTTGTTCTCTGTCTTGAGTTGGTTCTGGGAGACACTGCCACCGCCGTTATCGCCGTTGGCGTAGTCCACACCGGCCGTCAGTGTTGGAACGTCGTCGAATATGCCGTTGGCGGGGGCGACAGACTCGAATTCGATCTGCTGATAGGTGTCGGCGGCGGCACTGGGGGTGACTGCTCCGGTCAGGGTTCCCGCGAGGGCACTGGCTGCTGCGATTGCGATTGCTTTGGTATACAACTTGCGTGGCTTCGTGGTGCCACGCGATCCACTGTGAGTCTGGGACATGACGGGCCTTGCTGTCTCGTTGTAACTGGCTGGTGTGCGAACTTCGGTGTTCACACGCGTCCGATCTATGCGCCATTGCACAGTTCTATACCGACAATGACGCCAGTTCTTCTCCAGGCTACTCAATGGAACCCGCGTGGACAATGAGTTATCTGGTCCGGGTTGTCAGATGGGCTTGTTATGGTGGAATCCGCCCCTATGACAAGGTTGTCAGGAATGAAGACGAGCAAGCCCGGTGCGTTCATTGCTCTCGTACTCGTCGGTGTCTTAGCCGTGAGCGGGAGCACAGCAACGGCAGCGAACAATCCCGCGAACCCGGTGCTGCCTGCCGTGGATCAAACCTCGGCTACAACCAACCCGGCCGACTTCGTCTACCCGTTCATGGGCACCCAAGCAGATCACGGACAGAACATCCCTGGGGCGTTCGCGCCGGCTGGCCTGGTCAAAGCCACCCCTGTGACCTATCCCGTTCGGGCGCACGGCGGATATGACTACGCCCAATCGCAGATCACCGGGTTCGTTCACACCAACACTGACGGGGCCGGCGGCAACGGCGCAGCGGGAGATTTCCTCGTCGTGCCAACGATGGTCGACTACAACTACCGACCGCAAGTCTCCTCGTATGCGAAGTCCTTCACCCACGACGATGAAACAGCTGAACCCGGCTACTACCAGGTGGGCCTAAGGGCGACACAGGGCAGCGACTCGAATGTCGCACCGGCGCCGGGCGTCATTGACGCGCAGCTGGCCGCCCTGCAGCGCACGGGCATCGACAAGTACACCTTCCCGGGTGCTGGGCCTGCTTCGCTCGTGATCGACTTGAACCACAGTTTTAGCCGACGAGTGCTCTCCAGCGTCAAAGTCGACTCGCTTGTCGATAGCCGCACTAGCCTCTCAGGCGAACTCGTCGCCTCGCACGGTGGCGCCTACCGACTGTATTTCTACGCCGAGACCTCGCTGACCGCCACGAACGTGCGGACCTGGGACGACTCGGGGGTGCTGACCGGTGCGACGAATCAACGTGGCTGGGACACCGGGGTCATCATGGACTTCGACCTGCCTGCGGCGGATCCCACCGTGAGTCTGGCAGTGACCTTCTCGGGTATTTCCGTGGCGCAAGCGCAGCGTGATCAACGAGCCGAACTGGCAGCCATTGGGGCCAGCGGCGCAGCAGCCGATAGTCCGCTCGACAACACGGCCCTCGATACTGTTCGCCAGGCCACTCGGGAAACCTGGTCCGAGTTGCTTGGACGAGTCCGGGTCACGGCGACCGAGGCCAGTGATCCGACCGGTGAACTGCGCGGACTGTTCTACACGACCCTGTATCGGATGCATGGTGCGCCAGTGGACGTGACCAGCACCGATGGCACCTATCGTGGCGGAGATGGCGTGATCTATCCTGCCGACGGTCGTGTGCACTACGGCTCGTGGAGCACGTGGGACGACTTTCGTAAATACGCGGCCTTTTCGGTGCTGTATCCGGAACGCTACGCGGACATGATCCAGTCCAAGGTCGACATGTTCGCGCAGGCGACCAATGCCGGACTGACGGATCCGCGCGGTTTGACCCACTCGGCACCGAATGTGCGCTGGGAACGAAGCGCCGTGGTCATCGCCGATGCTCTGGCCAAGGGATTCACCCTTGACCGCTTGGATGAGGCCTATCCTGCGCTCGCCGTATATTCCTCCGCGTACCGTGACCTTGATTCGTTGGACGAGTACATCGCTGGTCACGCCGGAGTCACCGTGGAAGCCGCCTACGACGACTGGGCCATGGCCGCTATCGCTGAAGCGATCGGTGAAACTGCCGATGCTGCCGCATACCGGCACCGTGCCAGGAACTATGCGAATGTGATCAAACCAGCAGCCTGGACTGCTGATGACGGCACCGAAGTCGGTGTGCTCACGCCACGTAACTCGGGTGGCAACTGGGCCAGCGTAAACCTGGAGAAATTTGAGGGCAACAACCCCTACCAGGGGTCGCTGTGGCAGTACCACTGGTACCCCACCCATGATCTAGACGGACTCTTCACGGCCATGGGCGGAACTACAGCAGCTCGCCTGGCGCTATCGCACGTCTTTGGCGAACAAGCGACCGACGACTGCACCCGCATGCTGCGCAACAGCACCAACGAAGTCGACCTGCACCTGCCCTACCTGTTCAACTACGTCGGTCAACCCAGCAAGACTCAAAAATGGGTACGCGAGATCTACACCGCCGAGAGTTGCAACCGCTATGTTGCCACGACTGAGAACATCTCCGGCAGCCACAACAACGGTGAGTTCTTGGAACCACGCAAGATGCGTGTCTACCAACTGAGTCCGGCAGGGATGCTGCCGACCATGGACGACGATCACGGCACGATGTCAGCGATGTTCGTCACCGCCGCGCTGGGACTCTTCCCGGTCACGCAGGGCACCGACCAGTTCCAGATCGGCACCCCATTTTTCGACCAGATCGAGGTGACCCGCACCAGCGGCGAGGTATTCACCATCCGTGCCGAGGGGGTATCCCCGGCTGACTACTACATCCAGTCCGCCGATCTCAACGGAACAGCGCTGCACGACACCTGGGTCACCTATCAGTCACTTGTGGGCGCCGGTTCGTTGAACTTCACGATGGGTTCAGATGCGTCGACCTGGGGCGAGAACAGCGCACCGGCATATTCGATGTCGGACGAGTCCACTCACATTTCGGCGACCTCGCCACAATCCGGACCACCGATCGGACCTGCCACGGCAGCGGAGTCGCGGACCAGCATCAATGAAGCGCTGGCCGCGACCGAGCCCGCTACGCAAGGACCATACACCGCTGCTTCCTTTGAAAGACTGACTCGCGCACGGACCGCAGCCACTGCTGGTGTGGCTGATTCGAACACCGTGCGATCACGGTTGATCTATCTCGATGCACAACTCAAGGCAGCCGCAGATGGCCTCGTCCTAAATGATGGAATAGTGCGCAGGTTTGAAGCGGAAGCTAGCGATCACTGGTCCGGTGGAGCGCTGAGCAGAGAGACGAATGCTTCCAGCGGAAACCTGGGCGGTACCGAAAACGGTTCCTGGATCCGGTTTGACCTAGACCAGCCGGTCACCGGTGATGCATTGCCCGCCGGTATCCAAATACGGTATGCAAACCCGGTCGAACGCGCCTATCACAATGCGTCGGTTGAAATCCGTGCTGGCACGCAAACCGGGTCGGTCGTCGGTACCGTTACATTGCCACCCACTGGAACTGAGTGGCGGCATTACCGGATCATGAGCGCAAATCTGACTGCCCCGCAGGCTCTCATCGGCGCGCAGCAGATCACCTTCGTTTTCCGCGGCTCAACTCCGACGGATCGTCGCTGGGTGTCGAATGTGGACTGGCTGCAGTTGACTGCCGCGCCGCCAACCGCCCGGGTGTCGTTGACGGCTGGCAATGTCGATGCGCAAGGTACTGCCACCGACGGTACGGCGCTGAACCTTGGAAACTCGTACAAGATCCAGAACATCAAGGACGGGTCATGGGTGCAATATCAGGCGTTGTCCGCAGCAGGGCTAAGCGCCATCGGCGCGGATCGTGTCCAAGTGACGTATGAAAAGCCCTCGTCGCGAACTCCGGAGCACACTTGGGTCGAGATTCACCGTGGCGCACCCGACTCAACAGATTTCGACACCATTCCACTGCATCACACCGCTACTGGGTGGGGAACGTTAGCGACCGTTCAGCTCGTGCTAGACCCGGCACGGTATGCCACCGGCCAAGACATTTACCTGGTATTCCGCAGTGCCGGGCACGATGATGCTCATCCATTCGTGGCCAATATCGAATCGGTGCGCTTTGATAGTGCGCCCGGCCTGGTCGATCTGCTTGCCGCACGCGCTGAAGCGCACCAAGCGCTGAATGAAGTCGATCGCCGATTGCCCAGTTATGTTGCAGCGCTGCGGGAAGCCGTGGCGGTGGTCAACGATCTGATCGAACGTGGCGCTGGCCCGCACAGCACTGCAACTCAAGGCGAAATTGACGCCGCGATTTCGCGGCTAAAGCGCGCGACTGAGCACGTGCGTTCGCTGGAATGGACTGCCCCAGATAACGGAGGTAATCCGACTGACCCGCCTGATCCTGACGATGGTGGTGGCATCCCACCAGGTGGTGTCGCTCCTGCGGCAACGGTGACCCTGACTGCTACTGCCACACCCCGGCGCTATCGTGTCCGGGCGACTGTTGCAATCTCAGCCACGGCTGCGACGTCGGCACGTCCAACCGGTACGGTCATCGTGTCCAGCGGCTCGCGCCGACTGGGTGCGGCTCGCCTGGTACTAGGCCGAGCAAATGTCACCTTGCCGCGCAATCTCGAGGTAGGCAGACACCGGTTGGTGGTCAGTTACACGCCAGACCCAGCCGTCACGACCTGGCGATCCGCGAGCACAGCGACAACGCTGCGGGTCAAGAAGGCTCGTCCAAAAGTGCGGGTGACCAAGGTCAAGGGACTACGTCAAGGACGCAAGGCGATCATCCGAGTCCGGGTGAACAAGGTCGGTGCCTACACACCGAAACGCGGCAAAGTGCGGGTGCTGGTAGCCGGCCGCGGTGTGGGCGTCGCCAAAGTCACCAAACGCAAGAAACGGTGGATCGCGGTCATTACGACTCAACGGCTGAAGAAGACCGGCAAGGTGAAGGTGAAGTTCTTCGGCAAGAGCAAACTGGCCAACGCAACTGTCAAGACCAAATGGCGCGTGCGGCGATAGCCCATCGTCTTACTGGTTGAGTTCGTCGTTCGAGTCCGGCCGAAGCCACCCATTACGCTGGTTTCCATGTCTGCTGACACCGTCGAGCCAGTCGAATTGCGATACGAGCATCCGATAGCACCGATGATCTACGACCGTTATGACGGGCTGCCATCGGTCACCTTCTTACTGCTGCATGGCATCGGGATGGGTCGCAAGGTCATGGTCGGCCTCGGTGAGAAGTTGTCGCAGATCGGCACGGTCTACGCGCTGGACCTGCCGGGTTTTGGGGATTCGCCCGAACCTGATCAGTGGGGCACGATTGCCCAAGTCGCGGATCATGTCGCCGAGTTCATGGCTGCACAACAGATCTCGCCCGTTGTGCTCATCGGTCATTCCATGGGTACCCAAGTCGCAGTCGAACTCGCGGCACGGCACTCGTCCGACGTGAGCAGACTCGTGCTCATCGCCCCGACCATCAATAGGGACGAGTGCACCGCTGCCAAGCAGATTCGCCGCCTGATTCAGGACCTTGCCGGGGAGAATCCGAAGGTGCTGCTTGCGGGGATGCGCACGTATGTGCGAGCCGGGCCTCTATGGCTGGTCCGTAAGCTGCGTTCGATGCTGGCTCATGACGTGCAGTCGGTTTACCCGCGGGTCACTACGCCCACCATGGTCATTCGAGGCGCACTCGACAAAGTCAGCCCGCATGGTTGGGCGCAACATGTCACAGATCTGATTCCGAATGCCGTTCTCCATGACATTCCAGAATGCCGCCACGAGGCAATGATTCGCGATCCTGAGCCGGTGGCCGACCTCGTCCGTGATTTCCTAGCGGACGGTGACGAATGACTCGGCCAGCACTCTTGCAATAGGCCGCGGCCTCGTCTGCGGATGCGACACAGACGATCGTTCATTACGGTCATATGTAGGTAGGGCGGACGAGGGGACCCGTGATGAAGTACAGGTGTGGCCGGATGGTGGCCGTGATGGTGAGTGCTGCAGGCCTGATTGTCGGCGGTGCAATTGCGGCGCCTGCGGCTCAGGCGGCGGACGTACTGGTGGGCCGATCGGGCACGATCTCTGTCTTTGAGAACAGCCCGCCTGCGGGTTCGGTCGCGGTGACGGGCATCGAGGTCAGCCAGAACGTTGCGCAATCGACCGTCACATCCAAGGTCACCTATGCGACTGCGGTACCTGCTGCGGATACGACCGACATCCAGATCTACTTCGGGAAGGTCTCGGCAACCGACTCATGCCAGGCGAGTTTCGCTATGGCGGGACGTCCGGGACCACGCTGGTCCCACGCAGCGTTTCTTCCCAGTACTACGGTGACCTCGTCCATAGCGGTATCCGGTGCCACGGCCACTGTCACTGCGCGTGGCAACGCTCGGTTGGGTAGCACGGCCTGGGACTGTGCCTATGCGGTCACGGTGAAGGATGGAACCTCGTATCAGACGAGCGGCTGGGTTCGTCTGCGGGAGAACACCGTTGAGGTCCCCGAACTGTCGGTCGGGGTACCAGCGACGGTTTCTGCCAAGGGCAAGAAATGGGTGAAAGTCCAGATCTCCGTATACAACTCGAGTCGGGATCCCGTGCAGAACGTGACCGTGAAGCTTAGCGGCACGAAACTGAAGTTCAAGAAGAAGAGCATCAAGATCGCCTCGCTTGCCGGTCGCAAGTCGGTCAAGCGCACGGTCAAAGTCCAACTGAAAGGCAAGAAGACACGTACGATCAGTGTCAAGGCTTCGGCACCCGGCGCCATCAACGATGCGGCCAAGACCAAAGTGCTGCGGTATAAGAAGAGCACCAAATTAAAGACCCTACGGGGCCAATACTTCTGGGGTGCGGATTCATCGCTAGACGATGCCTGGCAGCCACGCGGGGTGCACTTCGTCGACAGCAAGCGAGTCTATGTGGGACTGCGCACCAAGGGCCTGCCGAAGAAGGCCTGCAAGCCCAAGAAGAACTGCTATCGCTATAAGTACAACCCGCGCACCGGCAAGGTCAGTTTCGGCAAGTTCAGCGGAACCGTCGACTCGAAGTCGCTGCTGGTCAAAGAAAAGGGCGGCTCGTCCAAGTACTACTCGCGGATCAACTTCCCCAAGAAAGGTAAGAAGTTCAAGGTGTCGCTGCACCACCAGGGTGCCAACGGCTGCGGCTACGGGTATGGCAAGACCTGCTACACCTATACCTGGTATCTGACCTTAGGCAAGAACGGGAAGTTCTCCGAAGGGCGGCAAGGAACGACGAGTTGGGGCATCCCGACGGACAACTGGTTCGTCGGTGGAAGCAACGATGAGAAGGGCACCTACAAAGTGCTTAGCCGTGGTCGAGTCCAGTTGCGTTACGCCAACGGAACGAAGAAGACGGTGACCCTCGGTGTGTTCATGGATGATCGTGAGAAGGCATCGCCACGCTTTGAAGGCATTCTGCTCGGCGGTACGAAGTACTACAGCTAGCGCAGATCAACTCAAGCAGGTGAACTAGCGCAGGTCTTCCTCGTCCAGATCGGGCACGACGGTCGCTTGATCGATCTGGTCAGCGATGTCGGCCTTGGCGGGGTCGATCTGAGCGTCGATCTGTTCGTTGGCGTCATCCGGGACCGCGGGCGTTGCCTGGTCGGCTAGGTCAACGTCAGAAACGTATTCGCGTGGGTCGCTGGTGGCCATTGTGGTCTCCTCCCTCAGAGCGAAGAATCCTTCGGTCATTCCAGCCTAGTGCGGCACGCTACCCCGCGCCATGTCGGCTGGCTACTGCGCTAGTTGTTGCACACGTTGGCGGGACAGTCCAAGTATTGCGGCGGTTTCAGCCTGCGTCAGACCTGTGGCGCGCAATGCCTGTATTGCTTTCCGGCGCGCATCGCTTGCTTCAACCAACGCGCGACGACCGGCCCTTTCGCGCTCCTGGGCATGGTCAAGTGTCTTTTCGACCTGAGAGGGCAACCGATAGACGATATGCAAGTCGAAATCATCGTCTTCGGTCCACAGTTCTATGACGTCACGAGCGTCGGCTGCGATCTGTTCAATGGTTGGCGACTGTCCCATCGCAACTATGCGGTGTTTGCCACCTCGTGGCGAAGGTGTGAACAGCGCAGGTATCTCGAACGCCCACCATTTCCCGTCGCGGTACGCAACTACCTCGTAGTCAACAGCCATCATTCACCTCCAGTGTTGTGGTGCGTTCGGCAACTCATTGATGACTTGCGCGACAATTCCCGCGCGCACCTCTCGGTGTCCTGGGATCACGAGTTTCTGTTTTCCGTCCGGAGTGCCCCAGATTTGGTGCGAACCTTTACCTTGACGCAGCATCACCCAACCTTGCGATCTTAAGAATCTGATCACGTCACGGTATTTCTGGGGCTTGGGCATGACGCTACGCTAATCGTGCTGGCATCACAAGTGCTATCTGAACTAGCACTATGTGGATAACTTGCCGGTGTGGGACAGTCGCTCACCCGCCAAAGGCGCGCAGCACGGTGCTGAGTTTGGCCCCGGTCTCAGTGGCCTCGTCCACCGGTACCGAGCCCGGCACGATACCGGCCCCGGCAAACAACCGGGTTGCGGTGCCAGCGACAAGTGCAGCGCGGATCACTACATGAAACTCACCATCGCCTACCGCGTTCACCCAGCCGGCCGCCCCGGTCATCGGTCCTCGTGGTTCTAACTCAAGTTCACTGATGAGTCGCATGGCATCGCTACGAGGGGTGCCCGCTACGGCCGGAGTAGGGTGGAGCAACTGCGCCAGATGCAGTGCAGACCAGTGATCGGCGATGTCGGCCCGCAGCGTTCCGGAGATCGCTGTCGCCAGATGCCACATGGCACTCGTCCCGACCAGGGAAGGGCGCGTGGGCGCCTGCAGTTGCGTGCAAAGAGGGCCGAGCGCATCGCGAATGGCCTCGACGACGAGCGCATGTTCGCGCAGATTCTTATCATCGAGTAACAGTGCGTCAGCCCGACGGCGGTCCTCGGCGGGATCGGACGCTCGCACAGCCGAACCGGCCAACGGGCGGCTCAGGATACTCGGGCCGCGACGGGCCAATAGCAATTCGGGGGAAGCGGTCACCAGGGTGCTGGCAGCATCGGAATCAGCGCCGCCAAGCGGCACCGCCATCACCGTTGAATTGTGATTGTGCTGCGCGAGTGAAGCCGCCAAGTCGGCAGTTGACACTGCTGATTCGGTGGTGATTCGTAGCCATCGTCCCAGCACCACTTTGCGCAATCGAGACGCGGTGCCGTCAGAGCCAGAGTCCGGTGCACCGGAATCCAGTGCATCGAGCGCCTGTGCAACGATCTGGGCGTAATCGTGCGAACTCGGTTCCTCGCGCGAGGACAACACCGCCGGAAGGGCAGACGCCACTGGCACTGCAGTGAAGTCCGCCCCTTGTGTCACGTGAAACACCGCCGGTGAGTCAGGCTCGAACCCGAGCACGCCGACTGCGACAGGACCGGCTTCCTTCAAGGACGAGTCCAGATCCGCTGTATCGAGTGGAGACTCGGAAACTGTGGCATCAGGCTCTGACGTGTGACGGCCAGCATCGGATTCAGTCAGTAGCCGGGCGCGCACCTCGTCGGGAAGAGATTCATCGCTCCGGCGTCCAGTGACAGGCGAGGGCGGCAACGACGATTGCCACCAACGTCCATTGCGGGCCACCGCAATCGTCACGAATACACCTCCGAGTCATTCGCCGTGTTGGCCACCCCGAGGGAGTGGAAGCAGCGGCAACCATTTCCACCAGCCTAGTTCGAAAAGACAGCGAGTGTGCGCGCATGGGTCTAGATCCGCTGCGCCCCGATCAGCGCACAGCTATGCCTGGAAGTAGCCTGACATGCAAAGGAGTAGTGCGATATATAGGCCTACGACTTTGCATATCGGGCCACGGACTAGAAGCACGGCTGGAGACGGGGTGATCCAGTAGATGACACCAATATCATGACGTTACGTCAGAATATTTGTCCGTTTTAGGCCGTTGGTCTTGATTGCGACACCCCCATCGGAACTAAGGTAAGCCTATGCTCTGCAATGAGGTGTGCCCATGATCATCACCAGACCGCTGATTTTCTCGTGGCTCAATACCATCGCCTTGGCAGCCGCCTATCTCGGGATCGGCTTCGCACTGGACCGCATCATCACAGGCGAACCCATCGGCACCAGAGAACTCGTCCTGGTGATCGCTGGCCCCATCCTGGCCGGACTGTTCATGTGGGCGGGAAACGCCGGATTCCCGAGGGCTCTGACCCGTGCCGAATCGGCGGACCGCGACGCGATTTTGCGCACAGTGATCGACACTCCGGCCGCAGCAACGTCGCGGGAATGGACCGGTCGCACGGTCTCGACCGCCACCGATGCCGTCGAACGTTCCGCGAACTATCGCGTGACATTCCTCGGGCCCATGATCGGCGCGATGACAAGTCCCATCATCGCGACACTGATCATCGGGTTCATGCTCGACTGGTCCACCGCGCTGTGGCTCATGCTCGTATTGCCCTTGATACCAGTGCTCATCGGCGGTTTCCAACGTGCCTTCAGTTCGGTCTCCAAAAGCTACCGTTTCGCCTCACGTCGTCTGGCCGCCCGCTATCTCGACGCGATCCAGGGCCTCGCGACGCTGCGGGCACTCGGCGCGGGTCGCAAGCACGGCGACAAGCTGGCCGATGAGGCCGAGAACGTCCGCCAGCACGTCATGCGAATGCTGCTTGGCAACCAACTCATCCTGCTCGTCTCAGACGCGGCATTCTCCCTGGGCATGATCACGCTCGCCGCGGCGCTCGCCGTCGAACGGACCGTGGCGGGAGTGCTGACACCGGGCCAGGCGGTCGCGCTCGTGTTGATCTCGACGCTGCTGCTCGAACCCCTCGACCGCATCGGTCAGTTCTTCTACATCGGAATGGGAGGGATCGCCGTTAAGCGCGAAATCAAGCGATTCGTTTCTGCTCGTGATGAGGACGAGCGCTCCCTCGCCGCTGAGAAAGCCGCCAAAACGAAAGCCGGTCGTAGCCAGGCACCGATGGTGGCCTTCGACCGGGTCTCATTCGGATACCGCGAGGACCAGCTCGTCCTGGATGAACGGGACTGGCAGGTTCGCAATGGGGAGCACGTCGCGATCGTGGGCCCATCTGGTGGTGGTAAGTCGACCCTGTTGAACCTGATCCAGGGCATTTATCAGCCCATCGCAGGGACTGTGTCTATCTGTGGTGTCGATACAAGCGCAGCCGATCCATCGTGGCTCACCGCCCAGATCGGTATCGTCGCGCAATCGACATACCTGTTCAGCGGGACTCTCGCGCACAACCTGCGAATCGCGGCACCGGACGCCACCGATGGCGAACTGTGGGAAGCACTCGACAAGGCAAACCTGTCCGAGGTTCGCGATTGGCCGCTCGGATTGGACACCCAAGTAGGCGAGCGCGGTTTGACGCTCTCAGGCGGTCAGGCACAACGAGTCGCCATCGCACGAGCACTGCTCAAGGACGCGCCGCTGTTGTTGCTGGATGAACCGACAAGCCAGGTCGATCCCAACAGCGAGGCAACCATCCTCGAAGCACTAGACCGATTGGCGCAGGGCCGCACCGTTATCTCGATCACCCACCGGACGCGCACTGCGCGGGCCGCCGACCGAATCTATGAAATGCGTGGCGGGCAGTTGAGCACTGTGACCAAGGACGAGGTGGCATCATGACGAGCACAGCTCCGCGCACCCGCAAGGAACTGTCCATCTGGTTGCTGCAACGCACCCGGGGAGTTCTGGCGCCACTGACCCTCTCGATCCTGATGCGCATTGTCGGGCTTGTCGCCGGTGCCGCATTGATCGGCTACGCCGCCCATGCCGCAGCCACGGCCCTGACTATCGGCACGTCGCTCAAGACAGTCGTGACGGTGCTCGTCGTCATTGCGCTGGGCAAAGCCGTGGCACGTTATCTGGAGCAGTTCTTCGGGCACTTCGTGGCCTTCAGAGCGCTGGCGATACTACGCACCTACTTCTACCAGCGACTGGAACCGCAAGCTCCTGCGGCTACGGAAGGGCGTCCCACCGGTGACCTGCTCTCCCGCGCAACGCGCGACATCGACCGCATCGAAGTGTTCTTCGCCCACACCCTGGGTCCCGCGCTGACCGCAGTGATCGTGCCGGTCGGCCTGGTGGTCTGGGTCGGGGCGACGACCTCATGGGTGCTGGCCGCAGTCGCCGCCGTCAGCTGGCTGATCGTCGGAGGTATCGTCCCGCTGCTAGGCGGCAAAGCAGCGCTGCGTTCGGCCCAGCGGCTGCGCGTCAGCCGAGGTCGAATCGCCCAGCACACCACCGACTCGATCCAAGGTGTGCGCGAGATCGTCGCTTTCGACTATGCCGAGCGTCGCCGTAGTGAACTGGCGGAGCTGGGCGAGGAGACTCACCACGACATTGCGGTCCTTGGACGAGCCGTCGCGCTGCGTCGCGGGCTCAACAGTGCCGCGATGGCGGCCTCCTTGGGCGCGCTGGTGTTGGTTGGCGCAGGACTGGTCTCGTCGGGTTCTCTGACTGTCGCGGAAGTAGCACTGGTGATTGGCCTCGTCCTGGGAGCCATGCCAGCTGTGACAGCGGTGGAGGAATTCACTGCGGACCTGGACCAGGCCTTCGCATCGGCGGCACGCGTGGTAGCCATCACCGAAACCGCTGCCGTCACCCCGCAACCGACGGCCCCGACGACTCTTGCAAGCGGCGAACGGCCGGGCCGGGTCGAACTCAGCGACGTCCACTTCAGCTACCCATTGTTTACCGATGAGGACGAGCGCCCTCGCGACCCTGCTTCACCGCTTGAAGTGCTGCATGGCGTCTCACTGACACTGGAACCGGGAACAGTGACCGCGCTAGTCGGCGCCTCTGGGTCAGGCAAGTCCACCATCGCCCAGCTTGTCACCCGGTTCTATGACCCGACCGCCGGAACAGTCTTTCTGGACGGGGTAGATCTGCGTGATCTCGACGACGATACATTCCGGTCGCGAGTGACGATCGTCGGACAGCGACCATACCTGTTCAACGCCTCCATCGCAGACAACCTTCGTTTCGCGGCCCCGGAGGCCACCGAAGACGAGTTGCTACGGGTCTGCGAGCAGGCAGCACTGCTGGAGACGATTCATCAATTGCCCGATGGGTTGGACACCATGGTCGGTGAACAAGGGTTGAGCGTCTCTGGAGGACAGCGGCAGCGTATTGCGATTGCGCGGGCACTGCTGCGCAACACGGATGTGCTCGTCCTGGATGAAGTGACCAGTCAACTCGACCGGGACACCGAATCGGAACTGACTGGAACACTGCGCGACCTGCAACAGGGGCGCACCACACTGATCATCGCTCACCGGCTCAGCACTGTGCGCGACGCCGATGCCATTGCGGTCGTCGCAGATGGCGATATCGTTGCGCGAGGCACGCATGACGAGTTGATGGACCGCAGCGACTACTACCGGTCGCTTGTGGAACAGGAGCAGGATGCCGCCGCGGCGTAACGTGGAAGGCGTTGGGACTCTGGTCCTGCCGAATCGGGCATGGGGCATGATGTAGTCGAATAAAGGACTTTTCGGACACGATCCGCATATGGCGGCAGGAGGGGCAAGACGATGACGGACAAGGTTGAATTCACGCCGGAACCGGTCGAAGAGCTACCGCAGAACACGATCTTCGTCTTCGGATCGAATAAAGCAGGCTTCCATGGCGGAGGCGCCGCCCGGTTCGCGCACCAGCATTTCGGTGCCGAATGGGGTGTCGGGGATGGGCCAACCGGGCGCTGCTATGCGATTGACACCATGTCCGGCTGGGACGAGATGCGTGACGCCGTGCTCCGCTTCCTCGACTATGCCGCTGAACACCCCGAATTGGACTTCTGGGTCACCCGGCTGGGAACGGGGATCGCCGGATACCCGGTTACCGAAGTGTCGAGCCTGTTCAGCAAGCGTTCTGAGAATGTGATTCTGCCCGCCTCATTCGCCACGCACTGACCACGACGCCCTGTTCGCGATCGGTGACGCAACGGGCTGCGGCGGCGGCCCCACTGGCGATTCGCACCGGTGATGTTCGTGGTGGGGCCGATTTTATGTTCGCAGCAGCGAACTCATACCCGGTCGGTTCTTTGGCAGAATCGGCGCTATGACCACCCCTGCGCCGCAATCTCACGACGCTCAATCGGCGTCCCCGACTCGGGCCCAAATACGCCGTTGGCAACGCAACCTAGCCGATGAACGACTTGAGGCCGCGGTGTACCGGGATCTGGCCACCCGACGCACCGGCGAGGAACGAGAAATCTTGCTTGCGCTCGCGGATGCGGAAGGCCGCCACGAGACGCACTGGCGCGAACTGCTCGGAGAGCACGCCGACGGACGACACCGCGGCTACATTCGTTCACGCATACTGGGCTGGCTGGCCAGACACTTTGGGGGAGTGTTCATTCTGGCTCTGGCGCAGCGCGCCGAAGCACGTGCCAAATATGACGATGACGGTGATGCGACCCCCGCGATGGCCGCCGATGAGCACATCCACGAAGAGGTCGTCCGGGCACTGGCTCAACGCGGTCGCAACCAGCTATCCGGCACTTTCCGTGCGGCAGTTTTCGGCGCCAATGACGGGCTCGTCTCCAACCTGGCACTCATCCTCGGTGTGGGTGCCGCGGGCGTGGCGAACTCGACCATCGTGATGTCCGGTGTGGCGGGACTGCTGGCTGGGGCGATGTCGATGGGTGCTGGCGAGTACATTTCGATCCGCTCCCAACGCGAGCTCCTGGAAGCATCCACCCCGAGCAAACACACCGCTAGCAGGCTTCCCGACCTCGATGTGGATGCCAACGAGTTGGCGCTCGTCTATCGCGCCCGTGGAATGGATGCGGACGTCGCCGCCACTCACGCCGAGGACGTATTGCAGAACTACACCGCTGCTACCCAACTTGGCCCGGTGGAGCCTCGTGACGACCTGGAATCACATGGCACCGCATGGGGGGCGGCGATCTCCAGTTTCCTGTTCTTCGGATCGGGCGCGCTGATCCCGCTGTTGCCATATTTGCTCGGGACGACAGGGACGAGTGCTCTGCTGCTCGCCGCCGGACTGACCGGCATCGCCTTGGCGTTCACCGGCGCAGCCGTCGGGCTGCTCTCGGGCACCTCGCCGCTGACACGCGCGATCAGGCAGATCGCCATCGGATTCGGTGCGGCTGCCGTGACCTACGTTCTCGGACTCGTCTTCGGGGCTACCGTCGGCTAAGGGCGCGGGATGTTGCGCAAGTTCGACTTCGCCATGGAAATCACCTCGCCGAGTCCGCCACCGAGGACTTCCTTGCTCATGGCGGTGGCAAAGCCGGTGACCTGATCTGCCGTGATGTTAGGCGGCAGTGACAGAGCGTTGGGGTCAGTGCGTATGTCGATCAGAGCCGGACCCGTGCGAGCAAGCAGTCCTTCCAGAGCGCCGCGCACGTCGATCGGATCTTCGACCTTCACGGCCGGAATCCCTATCGCATTGGCGATGGCTGCGTAATCGACGACCTCGTCGTCGGTGCCATAACTGGGCATGCCTTCGACGAGCATCTCCAACTTCACCATGCCCAATGACGCATTGTTGAACACCACTACCTTGACCGGCAGGTTGTAGTTCTTCAGAGTGATCAGGTCGCCCAGCAGCATTGACAGACCACCGTCACCCGACATGGACACCACCTGACGGCCCGGCTGCGCCGCCGCGACACCGATAGCCATCGGCATAGCGTTGGCCATCGAACCGTGCAGGAAGGAACCGATGACACGGCGTTTGCCGTTGACGCGCAGATACCGAGCTGCCCACACGTTGCACATCCCGGTATCGACCGTGAACACTGTGTCGTCGGCTGCCACCTCGGACAAGAGGTCCGCGACGTATTCCGGATGTATCGGCTTGAGATTCTCGGCCTTCTTGCCCTTGTAGGCGCCGACCACATTCGACATGGCCTTCTCGTACTTCTTGACCATCTGATCAAGGAACTTACGCGACCGCGATTTGTCGACCAGAGGTAACAGGGCGGTGACTGTTTCCCTGACGTCACCAACCACGGCCAGGTCGAGACGAGTGCGTCGCCCCAGCGCTTCCTCCCGAATATCCACTTGGGCGGTGCGCACATCGGACGGCAAGAACTGGTCGTAGGGGAAGTCTGTGCCAAGCAGCAGCAACAGGTCGGCCTCGTGCATCGCCTGATGCGCCGAACCGTACCCCAGCAATCCAGACATGCCCACGTCGAAGGGGTTGTCGTACTGGATGTACTCCTTGCCGCGCAGTGAGTGTCCGATGGGTGCGGCGATCCGATCAGCCAACGCAATGACCTCATCATGGGCACCCTTGACGCCCGCTCCGGCGAAGATGGTGACCTTCTTGGCGGCGTTGATGGCATCGGCCAGATCGCGCAGTGCGTTTTCGGCCGGCACGATCCGCGGCTTGGGAGTACGTTCCGAAAGGTCGATGGGGTAGTCCTGTGGTGCATCAGCCGCCGCGGTATCGCCTGGAATCGTCAGAACGGCGACGCCAGGGGCGGCGTAGGCGTGGTGGATGGCTGACGCAATCACCCGCGGAGCGACCACCGGGTTGGAGATCAACTCGTTGTAAACCGAGCATTCGTTGAAGATCCGGTCCGGGTGGGTCTCCTGGAAGTAACTGGTGCCGATCTGGACGCTGGGGATGTGGCTGGCGATGGCCAGGACGGGTACGCGGGAACGGTTCGCGTCGTAAAGCCCGTTGATCAGATGGAGGTTTCCAGGTCCGCAACTGCCCGCGCACACCGCCAGTTCGCCGGTGACTTCGGCATCGGCCGCCGCTGCGAAGGCGGCGGCTTCTTCGTGACGCACGTGAATCCACTGGATTCCCTCGCCGTTCTTGTTGGAGCGGCGCACGGCGTCGACGACGGGGTTCAGCGAGTCGCCGACGATCCCGTAGATGCGTTTCACCCCAGCCGCGAGAAGTTGATTGACGAGCAGATCGGCGACCGTGTCGCCTCGTACTTGATTCTTGGCCATGGTGACTCCAACTGGTTGCGTAACGTCGGCCTTGGCGGAGGTGCCGTTGTTTCAGTGTGCCCACATCAAGGCTTGGTTGTCCTCTTAAGTATCCGCCCATTCGTAGGATGAATAGGCTGGGAGAGGTGTCCTTTTGGTCACACTCGGCGGTTTGGCTGCACTGATGTTTAGGCAGCGTTCCCCTGTACGCGCCGCACGGCAGTTCGCCTGCGCCGGAAAGCCGTCGCCGCGGCGTAGGTCAGCAGCAGGGCTACAGCGCCACCGAGCGCACTGATCAGGTATCCGCCGACAGCGCCGAGGCGGTCGATCTGCCCACCAGCCACCGCAGTACCCACCGAAACCCCGATGGTCATCGCCGTCGAGGCCCACGCCAGACCTTCAGTGAGCTGTCCGGCGTGGACGATCTCGTGAATGATGTTGTTGCCCGTGATCAGGGTCGGCGCGATCGCGACTCCAGTAACCAGCAGGACCAACGTCAACTGCCACAGGTTCTGTGCGAGCAGCAGGCAGGCGATGCCAATGGCCAGTATCGTCACGGTCACCGTGAGGCGTCGCACCAAGGTCGAACGCCAGTGTCGGGCTCCGTACGCCAATCCGGTAATCATTGAGCCAGCGGCGAATACGCCAAGGATCAGACCGCCCAGGTTTTCTCGTCCGGCTTCTTTCGCGAAAGCAACCGTGCTGACCTCGACCGAGCCGAAGATGACCCCGATGAACAAGAAGATTGCCGAGAGGGCAAGCAGCGACTTGTTGCGCAGTACCGACTTACCACGTGTGGCATCGGCCGTGACGGGATGAGCGGGAGGCTCGCTGGCTCGCTGCGCGCAGAACCACAGCCCGCCGATGAGCGCCCCGGCGGCGGGAACCAGCAGTCCGGCCAATGGCCACACTTGGACCACCAGGATGGTCGCCAGTGTCGGGCCGATGACGAAGAGGAACTCGTCCAACGCCGATTCCAGCGAAAACGCGGTATGAAGATGATTCGGAGAGTCGAGGACATGGGTCCATCTCTTTCGCACGAGTGCGCCAAAGGAACCAATCGTGGCGCCGACCACAGCGGCGATCCCCCACAACACGGGTTCAGGAGCCTGGTTGACGATGGCCAGTCCAAGTGCCACCGTCAGCGTCGAGTTGATGACGACGATCGGTCGCATCACCTTCGCCTGGCCATGACGATCGACGAGCCGAGCGATCAACGGGGTGGCGATGGCGGCAGCAATCAGATACGCCGCGGTGACACGTCCACCAGCGGCATAACTGCCATAGGTGTGCTCCACGATGAGCACGATCGCCAGTCCCACCATGGACATCGGCAGGCGTGCGATGGCGGCTGCAACGGAGAACCGGGCAGCGCCGGGAAAACGCAGGATCGTCGCATACGGATTGCGTCGGGACGAGTCGTCACGGTGCGAGGTTGTCGTCTCATATGACGCGGTGGTGTCGCGTGGTGAGACTGATTCAGGGGACGAGGCCGCCGAGCGGGTGGGGGCTGCCTCGGGTCGACCCTGCGGGTCGGAGTTAGGCATCCCATCATTGTGTCACGACAACGCGCTAAGTCTTATAGGATCGAGGTGTGACGGTGGGCACTGAATCAGAGATGAAACCAACGATCAGCCACGACGAGGAGCAACAGGTCTTCGTCGCGACTTTGCCGGATCACGGCCAAGTGGGTTCGTTGAGGTATGAGGTCGACACGATCACCATGACCATTGTGAGTACGGTGGTGAACCCGAACTTCAATGGGCGTGGTTATGCGGCGATGCTGGCGCAGGCTGCATTCGAGCACGCGCGCGAGCAGCACTGGCAGGTGGTGCCGCAATGCTCGTATATCGATACGTTCTTGAGCCGTAACCCGCAGTACGGTGACCTCGTGGTCGACTGACCGGGGACCGTTTCGGGACGGCCGGACGAGATCCGGGCTATGGGACGAACGTTGGATCCGGTCCTTCCTGGTCGGCGATAGGCTGGGGCGTGACACGTGTCAGCCAAAGGAGCCGTCATGACCTCAAGTTTCGACCCGGCCATTGCAGCGCTCAGAGCGCGACTCGGGGAGAAAGTCTCATCCTCGGTCAGTGCTGACTGGCCCGAGGTGGCGCAACCTTGGAACGTGGCGATCACACAGCACCCTGTTGCGGTTGTGGCCGCTTCCGATGTGGCCGATCTACGCGCGGTGTTGGAGGTCGCCAGCGACTTTGGCGTAGGGGTCACCACCCAGTTGACCGGACACGGCGCGAATCTGTCCTTGGAAGGTTCAATCGTCATCCGCCCGGCAGGTTTCGACCTACTGGAAATCGACGCCAGGCGTAAGGTCGCACGCATCGGTGCCGGTGTGCGGTGGGGGCAGGTTACTGCAGCGCTGGACGGCACCGGGTTGGTTGCAGCTTTCGGTTCGAATCCGTCCGTTGGCGTCGTGGGTTACCTTCTAGCTGGCGGTGTTTCGCTATTTAGCCGCGCCACTGGATTGGGTGTTCGGGCGTTGCGAGGGGTCGAGTTGCTGACGGCCGATGGTCAGCATCGTTGGGTGACCGACGATGATGGAATGCTGATGTGGGCGTTGCGTGGCGCAGGCGGTTCGCTGGGGATCGTCACGGCGGTTGAGCTCGACCTGTATGAGGCGCTCGACATTTATGGCGGCAAGATGATCTTCGCCCTTGAAGAGGCGGGCGATGTCCTGGATGCTGTTTTGGCCCACGGCGTCGATGCCGATCCGGCACTGAATATGTCGGTCACCCTGGCACAGTTGCCCAGCACGGACGATGTCTCGGACATGTTGCAGGGTCAGCGGGTGGTGTCGCTGGATGCTTTCGGATTCGATGACGAGGCCAGCCACATGCGTACTCTCGACGCGATCCGGGCTGCCATCCCGCCGATTGTGGATGACGCACTCGGGCACCTGGCGGTGTCGAGCATTCATAAGGCCATCAATGAGCCGACAAGGCCGTCGCGGGCGGCTGATTTTTCACGGTTGACCAGTGTGGACCGGCCCATGATCGATGATCTGGTCGATTTGTTCGCATCCGATGACGGACAGGTCGTCCGCACTGTTCAGGTGCGGCTGCTCGGCGGCGTGCTGACGGAACCGCCTACGCCTGATGGGATCGCCGGTGCGATTCACGATCCGCATCTGGTGCTGGCTGCGGGACCGGATATTGCCGGGGATGATCGGGTGCGCCGATCCTATGACCGGCTTGACGAGATTGTGCGATGCGAGGGCAAACCGCGCACTGTGGCATCCTTCCTGTCGCGCGGTCAGACTTATCGCGACGCCTACGATGATGCAGCGCTAGAACGTTGGTTCGCGGTACGCGACCAGGTCAACCCTGATGGCATCATTCACTCCAACCGCGACCCGCAGCGGCCCGCCGCTACGAGTTGAGCGCTGCCGCGACGACCTCGCGCGCTTCGCTTTGCACCTGTGCCAGGTGATCGGCTGACACGAATGACTCCGCATAGATCTTGTACACGTTCTCCGTGCCGGATGGCCGCGCTGCGAACCAAGCATTGTCGGTCGTGACCTTCAGCCCGCCGATCTTCGCACCGTTTCCGGGAGCTTCGGTCAGTGCCGCCGTGATTGCCTCGCCCGCAAGGGTCGTTGAAGTCACTTGAGCAGGGGTGAGAGCGCTCAGCTTCGCCTTTTCTTCCAGGCTTGCGGGCGCGTCGACGCGGGCGTACCAGGACTCGCCATACTTCTCGACGAGCTCACGGTGCAACTGTGACGGTGACTTTCCGGTGGTTGCGATGATCTCTGAGCCAAGTAGTGCCAGAATCAGACCGTCCTTGTCGGTGGTCCATACGTCACCGTTAAATCGCAGGAACGAAGCGCCGGCGGATTCTTCGCCACCGAATCCGACTGAGCCATCGAGAAGTCCGGGCACGAACCATTTGAAACCAACGGGAACCTCGATCAGCCTGCGATCAATCCCCGCCGCGAGACGGTCGATCAGCGATGAGGACACCAGAGTCTTCCCGATGGCGGCGTCAGGACGCCAGCCTGGACGAGCACCGGAATACAGATACGAGATGGCGGTGGCCAGATAATGGTTCGGATTCATCAGACCGGCATCTGGGGTGACAATGCCATGTCGGTCTGAGTCGGCGTCATTGCCTGTGGCGATGTCGAAACTCGTCCCCGATCCGCTCATCCGCCCAACTAGGGAGGCCATTGAATACGGGGATGAACAATCCATCCGAATCTTGCCGTCCCAGTCCAAGGTCATGAAGGACCATTGCGGGTCAACGTTGGGGTTCACCACGGTCAGGTCGATGTTGTGTCGTTCGGCTATGGCAGCCCAGTATTCAACGGCCGCGCCACCCAATGGGTCGGCTCCGATGCGCACGCCCGCGGTGCGGATCAAGTCGAAGTTGATGACCGACGGGAGGCCATCGACGTAGCTGCCCATGAAGTCGTAAGTTTGGGTCGTGTCGGCTGTGAGCGCGTCGCGCAGCGAGACACGGGGGATGTCACCGATACCGTCGCGGAGCCACTGATTCGCACGGTTTGCGATCCAGCCCGTCGCGTCAGAATCGGCGGGACCGCCGTGGGGCGGATTGTATTTGAATCCGCCATCGCGGGGCGGATTGTGCGACGGTGTGACAACGATGCCGTCAGCGAGGCCAGGGCCGCTCGTCCTTAATCCGGTTGCCGAACCCACTCCATTCGCCCGCAAAATCGCGTGGGATACCGCCGGGGTGGGGGTCCACGAGTTACGAGAGTCGATTCGTACTTCGACTCCGGCCGCCGCAAGCACCTCAAGGGCAGTATTGGTCGCTGGCTCGGAGAGCGCATGGGTGTCTCGTCCGATGAACAACGGACCGTTGGTGCCTTGCATTGCGCGGTATTCGATGATGGCGGCGGTGATCGCGACGATGTGCGCCTCGTTGAAGGCCGCATCGAGGGCCGATCCGCGGTGTCCGGAGGTGCCGAAGACGACTTTCTGCGTTGGATCCTCAACATCGGGACGGCGATCGTAGTACGCGCCGAGCAGCGCATCGACATCGATCAGGTCACTGGGTTCGGCGACTTTGCCAGCTCGTGGGTCCATAGGACGATCCTGCCACGACTATCTGCCATCAGGGAACCGGTACCGCGTGAGTTGTGGATACGCGAAGAGTTATCCACAGGGCCTGTTTTTGCCGCCCTGTCAGCACGCGATGAGGACAAAGTGGTGAGGTACCTCGTTCGACAACGCAAAGGCCTTCCCTCATGTCACGCTTTTTCTCCATACCCATTGACGAGCGCTCCCGGACTCCGTGGGCAGGACGTTTTGACACGACTGGAATGGGAGGGATGGGGTTCACCTCGAGTCGAATTCGGTGGCTGTTGGCCGCTGCCGTACTGCTCAGTCTGTTATTGACACTCGTACCGATATCGTCGATCGTGAGCTCACAGGCTGTGGCAGCCAAGTCCGATGTCGCCTTTTCGCGGCAGTATGGGCAGGCACTCACGGGTGTGCTGGCCAAGGGGGAAACTTGGTTGGGCTCCTACCGTGCCGGATCGGTCATGGGCACCACCTATGCATGGTGTGTGCAGGGCGGGGCGACGGCGCCTTCGGGACGAGGGGTGTCCAAGACGATGGACGCTCCCGCGCTGTCCTATGCGCTGGTGGCTTGGTCTGGGACTAACTTCGGAAACAGCACCAAGAGTGAAACTCATGCGGCGCTGTCGTACCTGGTTCACTCGAAGTACGACACCGGATTCGGTAAGGTTTCTGCCACCTCGCGGCGCAGTGCGTATGTGTCGAAAACACCGATGAAGATCAAGAACACTGCCAACGGCATGTGGACTGAGGCCACCAGGTACGCCGGTAGCTACACGGCACGGCTCAGCCTCACCCGCACCGGTGCGATCACAGCTGACCTGACGGATGTCGGCGTGCGCACTTCATCGGTGAACTTCGTGCCGGGTTTCAAAGGCTCGGTGTCGTTGTCTGGACCGGCTACGTTCAAAAACGGTGACCGGTCGAAGAACTTCACGACCACTACGTCGGGACTGTCCTGGTCTGATATCAAAATCACCGGACCTGGGCAGATCGCCGCGGATGTCGTGATTGAGAACCTGCCAGCGCAGAACGTGACTGTGTGGTCGGGGCAAGATAACAAATTCGGCAGTTCTGGGACTGTCCAGGACATGATCACTCCGTTGAGGTTGAATCGGTCGGCTTCTGATTCGATCAACCCCAGCCCGCAGAACCTGACTATCTCCACGGTTGCTTCTGCTGTCGAAGTCGTGGGTAACGAGCTTGCTCACCAGGACACCGTGACGATTAGCGCTCCGGAGCGCTTCGCGGGCGAAAGAGTCAACGTCACTGCGTACTTGCGCTATGCGGGCGGCACAGTGCCCACGCAGGTTCCGGTTTCGTCGACCGCATCCATTCCTGGTTCGCCGCGTGGTGAGGTATGGGCCACCGTGACGTTGAATGCGAGCGGTAATGCGACCTGGGTGACTCCGAAGGTGCGCACTGCGCAGCAACCCGGCTACTACACGTGGGTGGTCACTTCGGATCCCGCCGCCAACGGGCTGCTGGCCCGGTTTACTTCCGATTACGGCATCCCAGCGGAGACCCGACCATGGTCATTGGATCCGACGGTGGCAACACGGGCTTCTCGGTCCGCGGTCGCCACCGACCGTTCGGTGACCATCACTGACGAGATCTTCGGCTCGGGTTTCCCAGCAGGGCAACTAGTCACCCACCGCGCCACGCTCTATCGCCACCCAGACGGGGCCACCATGCCTGGTCCAGGTGGTGTGGCGACCATTCCTGCGGGTGCTGCGCCGGTTGGAGTACCGATCGTCGCTACAGTTACCGCGAATACACAGGGCCAAGCGAACGCCACGGTGGTGCAAACCGTGATGCAGCGTGCAGTGGGCACGCATTACACCTGGGTAGTCACTACCGACTCGATGCCCGGTTGGCCGGGAGAGACATCTCGCTATGGTCTCGCCGAGGAAAGTGTCTTTGTGGAAGGTGGTGATGCAGTTGCACCCCTAATTTCGACGCAGATCTCTAGCCAGGATGCTGCGCCAGTTCAGACGATCACAGACACATTGATCATTAACCAACCCGATCGAGTGACAGTTGACTATCCGCTTATGGTGACTTCAAGCCTGTGGCACCTGACTGAAGAACCGATTTTCAATGTTGATATCACTGACCAACCAGGGAATCCGCAACTGATAGACACGCAGCAACTTGATCCCATCAGCCACACCGACGATGACTTCCTGGTGCCAGCTCAACACCCCTTCACAATTCCGGATGATCCGGCTCTTGCTGGTGGTTGGTGGGTCTATACGAACTGTTTTGCGGCCACGGGTCATTGGGCTGATGGTACGCCTGAACCGGACCGTATTAACGGATACGCAGGCAAGTGCGATACGACTGTGTATGTCAATGAGACGGCGTTTGTACCATGGACCCCGACGATTACGACCGTGGCGAGCCCTGCAGTTTCGGATGCGGGTGTGATCGGTGACACCATTGCCGACCGGGTTCAGGTCACGGGCGGTAAGCCGAACAGTGATGTCACGATCCGTTTGACAGCGTATGAGCCAGTGGTGGTAGAGCCAGTGCGCACCACCTGGACAAACATCTCACCACGTCCTGGCTTGATGTACAGCGACGACGTGACAATCCGGCTAAACGCTGCCGGCGCTGGCACAGGTAGTGTGCCGGGTTTTGAAGCCTCCCAACCGGGCTTCTACCCCTGGACCGACACCCTCATCGAGGCCGACCCGGGCACTGACGGCATCGGCGTTGAGTCTGACTACGGGATCCCCAGTGAACTGGCATTGATTAAGTTCCAGCCCAGGGTCACCACCATGGCATCGCACCAGACAGCCATCGCAGGTGATTTGCTCACGGACCAGTTCATCGTGGAGTCTTTACCACCTCACACGACGGTGACGGTGACGCACTCAGGTTGGTGCTCCCAGGTCGAACCAACCCTGCAGGATGATGTGCCTGCGGGTGCGGTGCTTGCCGGAACGGTGACCTCAAGGGTGATCTCCGGCCAGAACGGCGACGTTGGGGTTCGAACCTCACCACATATCGTGGCACCAACCGCGTGCCCGTACTTCGTGTGGACCGAGCGCATTCCAGAAGGCCCGTTCCACGAGGAATGGACCAGTCCGTACGGTATTGCTTCGGAAGTCACCCGCGTTGTTTCAGTGACCACGAAAGCAAACCCATACGCCCAGGCCGGTACGACGACCTATGACGTGGCGACTGTTTCCGGTCCAGTGCCAGCCGGGTCGATGCTGTATTTCGACTATTACCGGGAAGTCGACTCCGACGATCCCGCCAATGACGAATTGCTGGCCACGCTTGGTCCGGTAGCAGTCAACGGACCGGGTGACTATCTGTCTCCAACTGTCGATGTTTCAGACACACCGAGCAAGGAATACTTCCGCGAACGCCTCTACACCCCGAATGCGGAAGGGCAGATCGACCTCGACTCCCCGCCACTGATCTACGGGTTACCACGGCTACCGGATGAGACGACGATCATCGTCGATGTCTCATCGACGGCCGATAAAACCGCCAAGGTCGGTGCGGCGTTCTCTGACACCGTGCACGTTGATCTGGGTGGAGATCTGCCCGAAGGCGCGTATCTGACCTGGCAGGTCATGGAGAACACGGGGAAGAAGAACGCGATTCTCACCGAAACCGGCTACGAGGGCGACACATTGCTGACGACCACGAAGCCAATCACGGTCAATGCCTCGGGCGACTACCAGGCCCCCAAGCAGAAGGTGGATCGTGACACCACGGTGCACTGGGTCGAAGCACTCTACGTTCCAGGCCGCGTAGCTCCGATCGCCATGGGTGGGTACCGGCTCAAGTCGGAAACCACGCGGATTACTGACGACCCCACTCCGGACATCACAGACGAGCCAGAACTGCCCCAAACCGGCGGAACACTCGCTTTTTACCTCGGACTCGCAGGGTTGGCACTGATCGTCACAGGAACTGGAATCTTCCTGCTCCGGACGCGTCCCACTGTCACGGCATAAGTCCCCCATCTGCTCCCTCTTTTATGAAGTAAGGACATCACCATGATGAAAACTTCCTATCTCCGAACACTCGCTCTGGGTTGTGCGCTCGTCACCGGGTTCGTGATAGCACCTGCCGCCACCGCCAGCCCTATCTCAGCTTCGGCCTATATCGACGTCTCATGCAATCCAACGACCTTCGGGGGACAAATCACCCTCGTTCAAGGCGACGAGACGATGCTGTGGTACGACGCCATGAGCGGCACCGGAACTGCGGCAGCCAACTACCATGATCACTATTCTCAGGCGGAGCGAATCTCATGGATCGAGTACGTGCCCGAAGCTAACGAGCAAGTCATGATGAACGGCACGAGAACCACAGTCAGACAGCGTGCCCAGATTGCATACCTACTCAACCGTCACGGCATCTCCGGATCATCACCCAGTCCTACAACTTTTGCAACGAACTATGCGATCCGTTCGATCATGGACGCGCCACGATATGCCTGCCATGGCCCCGCGACCACTAGCGCAGCAGCGCAAATGGTGGCGGAGACGACGATGCTCACTGGCGACGAAACCGGCGAAGCGGAGATTCTTCCCGTCATCACCAGTTATGACCGAGATGCCCACTCTTTCACGTTGACTGACGTCGACGTGCGTGATCGCGGTTCTGATTTCTCGTATGGCAGCGCCCAGACCGGGCACGGACTCCAAGTGGAACTCAACGTCAACGACGCAAGTTTCGATCCGCAGACACCTGCCAACTCCCGCAGTGTAGTGGTCGTGGCGAATAACATGATCAACGTGGAACGCTCGTTCTACGCAGCACGTCCCGGACCAGTCACTCTCACGCTGCACACCAAAATCCCATCGCCACGGCTGCACTTGCTGCGGGCCAACCATATGAGCGACCAGATATACCCAGGCAATACCAACATGGTGAGCAAAACCATCACACTCCAGGTCCCGAAAGATGAGTTGACGGTCACCAAGACCATCGGTGCCACATCGCTCGCATTGAATGTGACGGGATATCGGCCGTGGCTGACCGGCTCAAATACGCTTCGTGCGGTAGCCCTACCCTCACCAAGCTCAGGCCTGCCGCCCGTTGAACGGACCTGGTCAACCAGCAGCACGGCACCTGTGACCATGACGGGGTTAACGCCTAACACGACTTATGAACTGACTGTGGCCGATCTTGACGGATACGTCATTGGACACGAATCAACGTTTACCACTGGCCCGGTAGCGCCCACGAACCCGCGTACCACGGCAGGACCTACAAACCTCGCCTTGTCCTGGCAACCTACCCCAGGAGCCACCGGTTATGAGGTAACCGTCGGATCGTCCAGTCGAACAGTGGCAGGAACAACAACCCAGATCACCGGGCTCCAACCAGCCACGACCTATCCCGTGAGTGTGCAGGCCCTGAACCTTCCTGCTCGTGGCGGTGTGGTCACCGTAGAAGCCCGCACGACACTCCCGGAACCTGGAAAAGTCGCTGTCATCCGCAAAGGCTCACATTCGACCGTCGTGTCCTGGACGAATGTGCCGGGTGCTACTCACTATCAACTCACTATTGATGGCCATCACGGTGAGTGGCGGTCTGCCACCGCTACGGCAGTGTTGACCGGATTGACTCAAGGTCGAACCTACACCGGAACGCTGACCGCGCTAGCGGATGGCGAGACACCATCGAGCAGCAGGTTCACACTCACCACCATCCCCTCTGTCGCCAACGGCATCAAAGTAACCACGACGACTCCGACCTCGTTGGGTCTGTCCTGGAGGTCCGGGTCACCGGGCACCTGCTACACGGTCAAAGTTGTCGGCAACCATGGCAGGACCATCACTACCAGGGACTCCGCGGTCACGATCACAGGATTGAAGGCGAATAAGTCGTACAGAATCTCGATTCAGGCGGCGAACGCTGAAGGAACCTCTGGTTGGTCACCCGCACTCACCGTGCGAACGGCCAAAAAGACCAAGGCAAAAATCACAGTGAGACGCAACACCAGGAAAACCCGGATCAAGGTCACCCGGGCACCGAGCGCACGGGTGAAAGTCCAGCGGAAAAAGGCAGGCGTTTGGCAAACCATCAGACGCAAGCGCGCGGTACGGAACAAACTGCAACTTTCGGTAACTATCGCGAAATCAGCACGACTTCGTGTTGTAGTCGCAGCCACGCCGTCAACGCGGCAGACCAAACGGGTGGTGAGATGAACGACTGTGTTGACTCGGCTGTCCTGCCCTGATGCAGTGACCGGCTGCCCCAGGATGGCGCGGTATGACCATCTAGACATTGCACCTTAATAAGACAGATGGCTGGTTTTGCGCAAGGATGGCTGAATGATGCTTCGATCCGGGACGGTGGCCGCAACGCTCCTGGCACTGCTGTTTGTGGGTGCCGCTGCCGCTCCGAGCAATGCGGCTCCCAACCCAGTGACGAAATTTCGTGTTGCTGCCAAGTCTGTAGTCGTTGCGAAGCAGAAATCTCGAGTCGCTGTGACCGTTCGATTCAAGGTAAATCCACGAGCACACACCGCGGTGCCTATCACTGTCCGCATCAAGATCGGAAAGAAAGTCAAACGGGTGCGGGCAGAGATGAGAGGTGACTCCTGGCAAGTAAAGACCAAGGTGACAGCGAAGAAACCCAAAAAAGTTGTCGTGAGAGTGCTTGGAATGAAGAAAACCAAGCGCATTGCCAAAGTGCGGACCAAATCAACCCTGCGGATCCGCTCGGTCAGTGACGACAGCGCCACTCGTCGTGGGAAAAGAATTGCGGTTGCCGTACCGGCGACAGGCGCACCTGTCAGGCTTTCGGGAACCCTGCGCCCTGCGTTCGGGCGGCGGCTCCTGGTGCAGCGACGTCAAGGGAGCACTTGGTCGACACAGGCCGTCTTACGGACCTCGAACGTACGAAAAGTGACATGGTCTGCGACGCTTCCCGCGACCGCGAGGGCTGTGGTCTGGCGAGTGCGGGCACCCTCGACCGTCACTATGAAAGCCCTGACCTTGACCACTGTCACTGTCACACCACAACAAAGCAACAACGGTGGAGGTTCGCACGGAGGAAACAGCGGTGGCGGGAATACGCCACCAATCTCATGGCAGCCGGGTCAACGGAACTGCTTCGACAGAACAGGTTTCACAAACGGAGTGATCAACGGTGAAGTAGCCGCACCAACATATCCGCCAGCGCGCATTCCCGGCTGCACCGACTTCGGTCCAGCCACGGTGCTGTCGGTATCAACGATCATGGGCGTGAAGACCTTAGATGATCGGTGTGGGGTGACCCTCGAATGCTGGCGTGACCCCACGCCAGCAGAACTCGAACGCGGCTGGCCGAACACACTCCAGCAGTGGTCCCCGCCACCCGCCGTAGCGGAAACGCATTGGCTGTCGACGGATTCCGAGACCATGTATGTCCCGACCTTAGTTGACGAACTCAACATGTTTGCGGTCGACGAGGGCTGGATCACCCAAGCGGAGATTGACCAGTACGGGCCACCATATCGTCACCTTCCAGAAGCAGCCGACACGTGGACAGGGTTCCCATCCATGACTGCGCCGGGCCACGGCCTGGTTCCTGGGCAGGGCGGACCCGCACAACAATGGATAGACATAGTCGCGACCGATCGCACCTACGCCAAGCTTTGGATGAATGCCGACGGTGGTACCCCGCGTTACTCATCAAACGATGGCATTGTCGATACCAACGGGAACTTCGTCCAATTGCCCTCAAACATAGGCCGCCACTCTCCGTCACAAGTGACCGGAGTCATTCAAGATGCCTGGCGCAACGTCAGGATGAGTGTTGTTGCGCCGATCGGCAACCCCAACTACAAGTGGTCCTGCGGCGAGCAGACTTGGAGTGTCGGTGGTGACCTCACCACCACTATGCGCTTCCTCGACAGTGCTCACTACAACGGGTTGCGCGGCAACACGCTTAACTACATTGAACGTGGCTACGAAGGCCCTTACTATTTCAGCGTCGGTGGTAAACGTTGGCCGAACGGCCACAGTTGGGTTATCTACAACAATTGCCTCGTCTCAGAATTGACGGGCACTGGCTTCCGCTACCACACTCTCCCAGGCGACCCTCACCATCAACCGGGCGGCCACTAGCCGATCCCGGATATGATTGCGACCATGTCTGCTGACTCAGGAATCGAATTCGTCCCGCGCCCGTTTGAAGGCCTACCAGGTGAAGCCGACCTCGTCGCCATGCGCGAGATCATCCCGGCAGCAACCGCCACGGCACGGACCACCAAGGAATACGGCGCCAAAGACGTCACCATTGTGACCTCGCTGCCAGAATCCTGGCCCGCCCTGCACCGGGCAGACGGCGTGATCTTGCTCGCCCTGCAAACTCACGCAGGCTCCGGCGACATCAGCCGCGACCTCGCCGCAACACTGCTGCAAGCGATCGACACCGAACCTGGCACCCCGATCATCACCCAGACGCTGCCTGGCCCCGGACCACGACTCCAAGACGTGCTCGACCTCGCCGTCCCCTTCGAAGTGACCGTCCACGACAACTTCGAATTCTGGCTCGACCCGACCGCCGAGCGCAGTACAGAACTGGATCGTTCCCTGCAGGAAGCGGCCGATGCCATCATCGACACCGTCAAACTCGAATCCGTGCCACACTCATACTGGTGCCGCATGGGCGCTCGCGAATACTTGCGCTGGTCCTTCGCGGAAGACGAAGACGCCATCCTTGACGCCATTGCACGACTCCACGCCAAGCGTGAGTCATCGCTCGGTGGTGGCAAGTTCATCGGGGCCTTCCGCAGTTGCGGTATTTCAATCCCGGTGTGGGAACTTCCTCGTGGATCCGAAGCGGAAGAACTCGAAGCGCCCGCCGCGGAATTCCTGCCACGGTTCCAGGCCGCTATCGCAGACAAGTCCGACCTCGACAGCAACGAACGCCGCGCCCGCGCGGGCATCGTCGCTCGTCAAAAGACCCTGCGCTGATCTGGGCCAGTGGCGGACCCAAGGGTCCTCATCGATCCACTTCCCGGGTCACCAGATCGCAGACCCCAGCTCGCCCAACTGGAACTGGATGAAACCATCCCGAAAAGGACCACCACCGCCCCGCGCGTCTTGATCAGTACGTGACGATTCGCAAACCTAATCATTACGACTACGATAAGAAGTGTGAAGCAGGCAGATGAAGGAGTGACAATGCGACGGCGCGTTGCCGTGGTCATCCCTGCCAAGGATGAGGCACGTCGTATCGCAGCAACCGTCCGTTCGGCGCGCGCGATTCCATTTGTCGATCTCGTACTAGTCGTCGATGACGGTTCAGAGGATGATACCCAGGATGTCGCCCGCGCAGCGGGCGCAGTCGTCGTCCGGCACTCACGCAACCGCGGCAAATCAGCGGCCCTCGAAACCGGTGCGGCAGTCGTCGCAATGCGCGACCCCGACGGTTACCCGGCTCGGCTACTGCTGTTCCTGGACGGAGACCTAGCCGAAACCGCAGTGAATGCTTCCCCCCTGGTGACACCAATCGTCGACGGTGAAGCCGACATGTCGATTGCCCTGCTGCCACCACAACCCGGTGCGGGGGGCAGAGGAATAGTGGTGCGGACGGCGCGTCGTGCCGTCGCCGCGCTGACCGGCTGGTCGCCGGTGCAGCCGCTTTCGGGCATCCGTTGCCTGACTCGTGAAGCCTATGAAGCGGCTGCACCGCTCGCGCACGGCTGGGGTGTTGAAGTCGGCCTGACCATCGACCTGCTTCGGGCAGGCTACAAAGTCGTCGAAGTGCCCTGTGACCTACGCCACCGGGTCTCAGACAACTCCCTTTCCGGTCAAGCGCACCGTGCCAGCCAGTACCGCGACGTCATATTGGCCATCAACGCCAGGCGAGTCCGCGCCGGTCTGGGCAAAGTCCGCCGTCTGGTGCGCCGCTAAGCCGCGGTCCGCTAACTGGCATAAGGCTAGATCGTCGCCGAGGCCGCCCAGTGGATTCAATGATTCGTCAGGCCACACTCTGCCGCACAACAGCTGGCCGAGTGCCGTACCGCACCACCACCAGCGCACCGCTGAACATCGCCATCCAGGCGGCAATAGCCAAGCCAGAATCATTGAGTAGCGAACCCGCGACAAAGGTCACCACGACGGCCCAACTCCACACCGGCAATCGGATAAAACCGTGCCAGAGCCACACGATCGCTGCGGCCCCCACCGCCGCGACAATGACCGCCAGCCCCACCAGAGGCTGCTCAATCAGCACACCAAAGGCACCGTTGAACTTGCGTTGCACCGTGACCACGGTCTGCTCCGACCACAGGTCACCTACGAAGGTCCCCAAATGTGTCCGTACTGTCACCGGCCGCAGCGCATCGACAGCCCCCACCGCAAGAACAAGCACGGCCGCGCCAAGCACCCCGACGGCAACCCGACGCCACGTCAGTTTGACCCCTGCCACAGCGAGAACCGCAATCACCAGCCCAGGTACCAGTGCCAGTCCGCCACCGAAGTCAGCACCGATTCCAGGGGCAACGTCGATGGCGACAGCCACCGCCGAGAACACCACCACGCCAGCTAGACCACGGCCTCGAAACCGCTTGACGAGAAGCGTTCCGACCACACCCACCAGCACTAGCGTGGCCACCGCGAAGAATGAAAAAGCGGTGTTGTTCATTCCATAGAACCGCCCCGCCTGTAAGGGCTGGGTACCCAGTGGTGAGCCGCTGGACCACACGGCGCCGCGCACAACATCAACGGTGATCATCAGCCAGGTTGTCGCGCTGACCAGGATGACGGCCACAGACCGGCGGGGCAGTCCCCAGGTTCGTTGCCGGGCTATCAAGCGAATAACGATCGTCAACGCGGCGGCGAACAGCGTGGAGAATGCAATCAAAGCGGCCGCAGGCGAACTCGTCCGCCACCATCCGGTTCCGCTTGCCAACAACACGCTCGCGGGTGCGCAGGCCAGCCCCAAAGCCGCGCACTGCACTACAAAACGCGCACGTGAGGACTGCCGCCAGCGTCGCACCCAGGTTGCTGCGATCGCGACCAGCAGGACGTAGCAGCCTAACACCACCAAAACGGGCACCTGGGCGGCACTGCCGGCCGCAGCCCGCTGCGCGGAATCCCGCAGTACATCAAAGCGACCATCCGCAGTGGCCGGACCGCCCGCCGCGCGTGAGATGACCGTGCCGATACCCGCCGCCTGGTCGGCAGGCGCCCCCAGTTGGGCAAGCACAGTTGCGGCGATATCGGTAGTGAGGACGAGGCCATCTTGACGAGTGGCGCTAGAACGAGCCAGCCCGCCACCATCGGCTGAGTCGCCACCGGCAGCAGGGTCACGGTCACCGGCGGAGCCGTGAAGGTCGACGGTGGTGCTCGCGAAAAACTGCATGGTTCCCGCCGCGTCATGTGCCCCATCATCGGTCAACGAGACCACTGTGATGCTCACATGGTTCACGTCGATCGACGATGCATAGAGCCCCGCGATCACTCGTTCCAGCACGGCATCGAGTTCACGCACCTGCACGGGCGTTGTACTTTGCGCAGCAGGAGCAGAACCAAGGGCACGTGTCCCAAGAGATGCCGCATCGACGACCACCAACTGCGAGTCAGCGACAGCGTGAGCGACAGTGCTTTCGATGTCGTGAGCACTCGTCGGCATCGTCACCGGGCTGGAAACTGCGCCATCGGCATCGGCAAGGGCGACAGCGGCACCAGGACCGATGGCTGCTGCAGCGACACCCAAGACGTCAAGCCGTTCGGCGAACAGCCCCAACAGCGGTCGATACGACTGGCCAGCGGTCTGCTGAACGATTTCGGGCCAAACCTCAATATGGTTGGCGCCGTGACTCACGTCAACCGGATTGTGAGACAGCAGGTCAACCGCAACCGGACGGCAGACATCGCCCACCCGATCTGTGATGCGAGTGCCGGTATTGAGCGTGAGCCAGCCATCCATCGCGCATCGTCTGTCAGTTCCGGTGGTGGCAATGGCCTGTGCGATGGTGGCATTCGTCGCAAACTGCCGCAATATTCCAGCATCATTGCCCGCGGTGAGCACATCATCCCAGGTCACACCGTGCGTGCCGATCAGAATATGACGCGGCAATTCTGGATCGGTGACGGACGAGTCCGTCGTACCAGGAGACTGGGCCGCAATCGCGCCGGTAGCAGCTGGAAGAAACAGGCACAGCAACGTTCCCAGAAGCAATAATGCGCGTCGTAACGCCACAGGTCGCATCACGGTTGAATGGGTGCTCGAACTCGCAACACTGAAGGCTCCACCCAGGCCTCAATGGAGTGGGCGTGGCCCAGCACATCACCATCGACCTGCACCTGCTGACTTCCAGAAATGACGTCCACAGTGACTTTCTCGGCCGTGGTGTGGTCGATGCGACCAACCTTCTTGGCGGCATTGGAACGAATGCCAAATCCTTGCATCACTACTTCGCCGAAGAGCTGGAGCCAGCCAGCCAATCCCGCACGGGTGTCGACTGCAGCGATGTCCAGCCGTCCGTCGTCGATCACCGCGTCGGGGATCAGACTCAAGCCACCGGGCAGCTTGCCGCAGTTGCCGATGAGCAACGTGCGCAACGTGGTCTGGAAGCGTTTGGTGTCGTCCAAACTGATACGCACCGTGCTACGACGGGTGTGCAGATGTTTGATGCCACCCATGAAGTAGGCGATCCACCCGACCCGCTTCTTCAACTCCGCAGAGGTCGCCGCCACCATCGCCGCGTCAAATCCGATGCCTCCGATCACCAAGAACACATGCTCGGAATCCACGGTGGCGGCATCATCACGGTCAGGAACCTCGAGGATCTTGAGACGGCCGATATCGATAGTGCGGCTTACGGGCGTCGTGAGGGTCGTCAGCGCTCGTTCCACGCTGGTGACATCGATATCGATATTGCGCGCCAACAGGTTTCCAGTACCCAGCGGCAGCAATCCCATTGTCGCGTCCTTGCCAGCCAGCGCCGAGGCGACGGCGCGCACGGTTCCATCGCCACCGGCGGCCACGACAACTGTTGCACCGTCGCGTAGTGCGTGCAGGGACTGGCCATGACCAGGGTCGACTTCGGTAGTTTCGAAGAATGCGGGCTCGTCCAGACCGTAGCGTTCGAAGTACTTCAACACTGCTTGGCGCATTTCTGCAGCACCCTGTTTCGAGGGATTGATCACAAACGCATAGCGGTCAGCTGGCGTGAGGCCCGAGGGGCTCGTCCCGGCATGTCCTGCCGATTTACGCACCGCGCGTAGGGCTGAAATCGCCACCACCAACGCAACCACAGCCACGATGACTGTGCTTAGCATCACCCAATCTTTGCCATCCATACCCCCACGTTAGACGCAGAACCGCTAATCTGGCTGAGTGATTGACCTGAATCTGCTCCGTGAAGACCCCGAATCGATCCGCGACTCACAGCGGCTACGTGGCGAGGACCCTGGCCTCGTTGACCAGGCGCTCGACGCCGATGCGCGCCGTCGCAGCGCGCTGGCGGAGTTCGAGACTGCCAGGGCAGAACAGAAGTCCTTGGGCAAGCAAGTGGCTCAAGCCAGTGCTGACGAGCGCCCGGCGCTCCTTGCCCAGACCAAGCAGCTTGCCGAACAGGTCAAGGCCTTCCAAGCTGATTCCAATGCCGCCGCCGCGGAACTGGACGAGGTCCTCGCCCAGATCCAGAACGTGGTCGAAGGTGCGCCTCCCGGCGGTGAAGACGACTACATCGTCGTCAAGCACGTCGGTCAAGCCCGAGACTTCGCTGCTGAGGGCTTCGAGCCCGCCGACCATCTCGCCATCGGTGAAAGACTGGGTGCTATCGATACGGCACGGGGTGCGAAGGTCTCTGGTTCGCGGTTCTACTACCTGACCGGCGTCGGTGCCCGGCTGGAGCTGGCGCTGCTGAACGCCGCGATGGACACCGCGCTCGCAGCGGGCTTCAACCCCGTGATCACCCCTACCCTCGTCAAGCCCGAGATCATGGCCGGGACCGGATTCCTGGGGCGTCACGCGGACGAGATCTACCACCTCGGCACCGACGACCTGTACCTGGTCGGCACCAGTGAAGTCGCGCTGGCCGGCTTCCATTCGGACGAGATCGTCGACCTGTCCGACGGTCCATTGCGTTATGCCGGATGGTCTGCGTGCTACCGCCGTGAGGCTGGTTCGCACGGCAAAGACGTGCGGGGCATCATCCGTGTTCACCAGTTCCACAAGGTGGAGATGTTCAGTTACACGCGCGTGGCGGATGCTGCGGACGAGCACCGCCGGTTGCTTGAGTTGGAAGAAAAGATGCTGGCGCTCGTGGATCTGCCCTACCGGGTCATCGACACCGCCGCAGGCGATCTGGGGTCTTCAGCGGCTCGTAAATTCGACTGTGAAGCATGGCTTCCCACCCAGCAGCGCTACTTGGAACTGACCTCAACTTCGAACTGCACCACCTATCAGGCGCGTCGTCTCGGGGTGCGCGAACGGGTCGATTCGGGTCCCACGCAGACAGTAGCCACGCTGAATGGCACGCTCGGCACCACACGGTGGATCGTTGCGATACTTGAGAACCACCAACAGGCAGATGGCTCAGTGCGAGTTCCGGAAGGGCTACGCCCTTACCTGGGCGGCCTAGAGGTTCTTGAGCCGGTGAGATAGATGTGTGCGCAGGTCAATACGCAGGCACAACTGAAAGATCATGCGAGTATCGCAGAATCTGTGCTGCCTTCATGGACTGGACAGCCCGCGAAACCGGGCCGCTATCTGGTCGGATTGGATATCGACGGCACGATCGTGACGCACGCTGGTGAATTGTCACCTAGGGTTGCGCGGGCTATTTCGGACGTACGCCAAGCGGGTCATGAGGTTGTCTTGGCGACCGGTCGCTCCCTGGCGGCAACGTTGCCGATCGCTGCCGACCTCGGTATCGAAAGCGGATGGCTGGTCTGTTCCAACGGGGCAGTGACGGCTCGCCTAGACCTCGACCATGCCGATGGTTATGAAATCGTTGCGGCGGTGACTTTCGATCCCGAACCAATACTGCGGATGGTGCAACGCGAGCAGCCCGATGTCCTCGTCGCAGTCGAAGAAATCGGCATGGCTTCACGAGTATCCCGGGAGTTCCCGGACGGTGAACTCGGCGGCGATCAGATCGTCGCTGGGTTGGAGGAGCTGTGCGCTCGTCCCGCAACCCGTATTGTGCTGCGCAGCCCCGACCATGACTCGGCGCACTTCGTTGAAATGGCAAGCCGGTTGGGGCTCGACGAGGTTTCCTACTACATCGGCTGGACCGCCTGGATGGACATCGTCGCCCCCGGTGTGACGAAAGCCAGCGCATTAGAACAGCTGTCGCGTACACATCTGGCTCCGTACGAGCACTCCCTGACCATCGGCGACGGCTCTAACGACATCGAAATGTTGGACTGGGCAACAGTGTCGGTGGCGATGGGGCATGCCGACGAACCTGTGCGCGCAGCCGCACAGGTGGTCACTCTTGCGGTAGAGAACGATGGGCTGGCCGTAGTCCTCGAATGGCTCATCGACACGAACGATTAGCCCAGCGTTGAGAGGTGTCATGAAATTTCGTTTGTTGAACGGGGTTTCAAGGTTGCTTCAGTGCCGGGTAGGCTTGCGCCGATAGTTGCAAGTTGAAGTGCTTCGGCAATGGTGCCGACGCGGCCTGAATCATCTAGAAGTTATGGGTCAGCGTTGTCAGCAGGCTAAAGTCACTCTTGGTACTTATGGTGCACGTGGGACGCGCCGAAAGTATCTATCAGGAGGTTTTTTACAACTTCGTAAAATTCCTTACTTGTTCGTGGATGGTCAATTGACTGGAGGGTGCGATGCTCCGCCGACTGAGTGTGCGAGGAAAGATCCTCGCTACCCTGGCAGTCCCTATCGTCGTCTTGATTGCCGCTGCCGCGATCATCGCCGTGCAATCAGTGACGACCGCGTTGGTGGGACGTGAATCGCAGTTGCTGGCTGAGTCGACTCCGGCGCACGACATTTTGATGTCTGCGTTGCAAGAGGAGTACACCCTTACCCTGCAGATCGCCAACGGCGCCGATGTATCCGATGTGATGCTCGAGTCGCGGCGAGCCAACACAGACCGTGCCCTCAAGGTTTACAACGAACAAACCTCCCAGATTGACTTCGGCCGCTTCTCCGCCACAGTGGAAACTGCATGGGCGAACGCAAGAGCGGGTCTGCGCGGTCTGGATCGCGATCTCCTCGACGCCTCGCTGGTTGACAAGGACGAGATCAATGCCGAACCGATGGTCGTTGCGGTCTATTCCTCGGTGATCCGTAGCCAAGAAGACTTCTACAACGTCGTGACCGACGCGATGTCGGACCGGCATGTCGCCGCGTATTTCTCGCTGTACGCCAACACGTTCCAACTGCGTGCGGCGTACTCCAATGAAGTGCGCGTTGTCGGCAACATCGTGGAGAACCGTGCCACGGCCAGCCCGGACGACCCCACTGTGCGTAACGCCATCTCGGCAATCCAGAACACTGACTTGCTGATCTCTCAGACAGTTAATGCGTTGGCGGACCTGGAAATCCGTGAGATTCCCATTACCGATATGGCTACGCAGCACCGTGCGCTACGTGCCGTGATCCTCGCGAACAGGCCGAACGCGATCACCACGGAACAGGCTGACGCGTGGACCGCGGACACAACCTTCTTCGAGAACCAAGTCGCGATCTTCCAGGGTGGTATTCGCAACCGTCTGGTCGACACGGTTACTGCCGCAGCTAACGAAGCACGTACCCAAGCTATCGTGACGGCCAGCATCGCTTTGGCGTCGGTTATTCTTTCGCTGCTCCTCGCGCTGCTGATCGCACGTCGTATTGTGGTTCCGCTGTCACGTCTGACCGCTGCGGCTACCAAGGTCCGTGACGAGTTGCCGACCCTGGTTGAACAGGTTGCTGTTCCCGGTGTGGCACCGACCATGACGATTGATCCGATCGAAGTGAAGTCCAAGGATGAGATCGGTCAACTGGCGACAGTTCTCAACGACATGAACGACACCACCATCGAGGTGGCTCAGGAGCAGGCAGCGCTGCGTGGCTCGATTGCTGAGATGTTCGTCAACGTGGCGCGTCGTGACCACACGCTGCTGAACAGGCAGCTGTCCTTCCTCGATGAGTTGGAACGAGCCGAAGAAGATCCGACAGTCCTGTCGAACCTGTTCCGACTCGACCACCTCGCTACCCGAATGCGTCGAAACTCTGAATCACTGCTGGTGCTCGCGGGTATTGACTCTGGTCGTCGTGTTCGTGAGACGATGGCTCTCTCCGACGTGGTCCGTACCGCGTCGTCTGAGATCGAGGCGTATGATCGCGTTTCATTGACGCTGCTGCAGGACCCGATGATGCTCGGCCACAACGCGCTGCACGCGGCGCACCTGCTGGCGGAGCTGCTTGAAAACGCGACGATGTTCTCCGATCCCTCGGAGCAGGTCGAAGTGACGACGAACGCCGACCAGGACTACGTTTCTGTCGCGATTCGCGACTTCGGTCTCGGTATGACGCAAGAGGAAATCGCTGAAGCGAACCTCAAGGTGTCATCTCGCTCCGCTACCGATGTCGTGGGTGCTCAGCGACTGGGTCTGCTCGTGGTCGGTCGTCTGGCAGAGCGTCTTGAGGCTCACGTCAACTTCGAAGCCGCTCCCGACGGCGGAACGCTCGTTATCGTGGCGTTCCCGGCGAAGTTGTTCGCCGCCACCGCTGCGGACGTTCAAGAACCGATTGAACCGCTCGCGCCGGTCCAGCGCAGCGCGGCAGAGATCCAAGATTCAGAGGAATGGGTGCCGCCAGCGCCCGTCCAAGAGGTCGACCTGGCGTCGTTGACTGACGGTATGACCGCGACTGGAATGCCACGTCGTAGGGGCGCAGGAGATGGTGACGCGCCTGCAGAACCAGCTCCGATCACTAGTGCGGCCCCGGTGGGTGGCACCATGACCGGGCCGGACTACGACGAGAACGCCATCGTTCTGCCTGAGATCGCCGCACCAGATGTTTCCGCGATCGGGGTGACCCCGGACGCTGAAGCCTCGGACTGGCAGCCGCTACAACAGGCCAGTTTCGAACCCGGCGGTTTGCCGTCACGTGGCGCCGGACTGCCCACCCGTGGCACAGCCACCGGCTCGACTCCGGTGGTCGAAGAGCCCTTCGAAGAAATGCCGATTGTCGACACCGAACGACGCGCTTCGATGTTCTCGCAGTTCCGGGCATCGAGCGATTTGGCTGAAGTCGCTGGAAGTGCCGACCAGACGGGCGCGGCTCCAGTTGAAGACCCTGCACCATACGAGCCCACCATTGCGGAGCCGGAACCGACTGGTCACGAATCCGCTGGATTGCCGGATCGTGCTGCAGTCTTCTCACAGTTCAGGACGAGTTCCGACCTGCCGCTGGAACAGCCTGCCGCTGCTCCGAGCGCACCCAGCGCAGAACCAGAGTGGACACCGCAACTTGGCGAATCTGCGCCTGCCGAGTCGGCACCGGTCGCTGAAGAAGTGCAACCTGTCACGTCAGAACCGGCGACCGAAGTGCCGGCCTTCGAGCAGCCCGAGGCGTCTGATCCGGCTGTAGCTGACTTCCCGCAGCAGGTTGCGGCGGTTGCTGAGACCGGTGTCGACGGTGCTGCGCCAAGCGAGCACAAGATCGTGTTGCCGCGGCATGCGAGCCCTGATGACCTGGAACGGCTCATGCGTGAGTACGGCGGGCCAGAGGGGGTTTCGGCAGCGATCACCGGACCGATCCCGGCGGTGCCTGAGAGTTCAGTAGTGCCTGAGCAGTCGGCCCACGTTGAGGAATCAGCGCCAGAACCCGCAATCCATGACACTGACGCGCTGGTGTCTGACGATTCGGTTCGACCGGACGACAACTCAGTTCAACCAGACTTGCAGTTCTCGGAAGATCAGCAGGCCTATGCTCCGGTAGCTGACTTCAGCGAGAGCGCTGATCTGGCACAGCCAACTTGGGACAACAGTGAGCAGGCATCGTATGGTGCGGTCCCGATGCTGGAGCCGGACGAACCAGAATCGTTCGAGCAGCCCCAGGCCGATTATGCGGAACAGTTCCCTGCTGATCCACAACCGGAACCAGCGCCGTATGAGGCCGCAGGCACCGATGCAAACGGTTATGCGGCACAAGACGCTCCGCAACCTCAGATCGCTGAGCAGTATGCGCAGCAGGCTGAGGCAGCGCCAGCCCAGCCATATGCGCCACAGACACCCACACCGCCGCCGAGCTTCGGAGATGTGGTGGCCGGATCCCCGACCGACGATGGCGCCGCAAAAGAAGCGAAGCCTGAAAAGCGCGGCATCTTCGGCAAGCTGTTCGGCAAGAAGAAGTCGGCTGAAGAACAACCAGCTGCTGATTCAGCTCCTGCTGACGCCGGCACTGCCGGGCAGGCGTGGTCTAGTCCGACAGCGCCGCCTACCGGGTATCGGCCGGACGGGACCCAGTCGCCTCCTGCGCAACCCGAGACACCAGCGCCAACGGCCTATGAGCCGCCTTCTGTGACACCAGCACCGCAGCCAGTTGCGGAATCGAGTTGGAGCGCCGATGGTGCGGAGGCCTCACAACCAGCCGCATCAGCGTCATCGCAGGACTTCGACTCCGGATTCCCGCACTTCGGCGGGCAGGGCTCATTCACACCTAAGCCTGCTGGCGCGCAGCAGAACGAGTGGTCGCCGGACGCGTTCAACTTCGATTCGCCCGACACGCCTCGTTCTATGTCCCCAGAACTCGCGGCGACGCTCGCATCGCGTGCAGATTTGCAGGATCAGGCCCTTGCTGAGCTGAGCCAGTTGTCGAGTTATCGACCACAGGAGATGACGGCTGACGGAGGTTCAGGGCTAGTAAAGCGCAAGAAGGCGGCCCCAGTAGAGGCCGGTCCTGCCGAAGACGACCCCACCAAGCAGCGCATCACCCGCGATGCTGCGGTGCTGAGGACTCGACTGGCAGCCTTCCAAAGTGGTACTTCACGCGGCCGCGAGGCCGGTGTGGAGCCAGGTGATAATAGCGATCCTTCTTCGGAAGGAGATTCACATTGATGCACATTAGCCCTACTCTGCGTGTGACACGCAACACTCCGGCCAAGGAGGCAATATGAGTGCCCTGAGCAGTGAAGCAACCAATTTTGGATGGTTGCTGGATAACTTCGTCAAGACCGTACCGGGAACACGCCACACGCTGGTGGTCTCCGCTGACGGTTTGCTAATGGCGATGTCCGAGAACCTAGACCGCACGAGCGGTGACCAGATGGCTGCAATTGTTTCGGGAATGTCGAGTCTGACGCGCGGTGCTGCACGTCAACTCGGTACCGGAGCAGTCCGTCAGTCCATCGTCGAAATGGACAAAGGCTTCTTGTTCCTGATGAGCGTTTCCAACGGATCGGTCTTGGCAGTCGTTGCCGAAGAGACCGCTGACGTCGGGCAAATCGGGTATGAGATGGCCATGCTTGTAACTCGTACCGAGCAGACACTGACCCCGCAACTGATCACTGAAATGCGAGGAAACCTGCCGGTGGATGGTGAGACCCGATCTTCGTCCGCTCAATGAGGTAGCCATGACACAGAATCCGAACCAAGGGCCCCCCGGACTGGGGGAGGAGACCGTGACTCGCACGGTTCGTCCGTATGCCGTCACTGGAGGGCGAGTGAAGTCCGCAACGTCGGATCTTCCACTCGAGACTCTTGTCTCGGCGCGTCCGGAGGCAGCCAGCGCGGGAGGTCTACCTCCCGAGAAGCGCACAATCCTGGCAAGTGCCGCTGAGAACTACGTGTCCATCGCGGAGTTCTCAGCGTTACTGAAGTTGCCGCTTGGCGTGGTAAGAATCCTCGTCTCTGACCTCAGTGACGCAGGATTGTTGACTATCCATTCCAACACCCCCGTTGATGTCCACACCGGTCATGGTGGCGCTAATAGCCCAGCATTGTCCCTGAGCGTTCTGGAGAGTGTTCTCAATGGCATTTCCGCCCTCTGACAACGTGACAACCGCCCCGGCAGCCGCACAGCAAGTGCCAGCCCCCACCGTCGTCAAGATTGTGGTGGCAGGTGGCTTCGCTGTCGGCAAGACGACCTTCATCGGATCCATTTCCGACATCGAGCCGCTGAACACCGAAGCTGCGATGACCGAGCACTCGGTGGGAGTCGATGACGCGGGTGGCGTCTCAGACCGAAAGACCACGACGACGGTCGCGATGGATTTCGGTCGCATCGAATTGCCGGGATCATTGTGGCTCTACCTGTTTGGTACGCCAGGACAAGACCGCTTCTTGTTCATGTGGGATGACCTGGTGCGCGGTGCCATTGGTGGCGTTGTGCTCGTTGACACCGATCGACTTGACCAGTGCTTCCCGGCTGTGGACTACTTCGAAAGCCGTCGTATTCCATTCGTCGTGGGAGTCAACTGCTTCGACGGAATCGCCAAGCACCGTATCGAAGATGTGCGTGAAGCTTTGCAGGTTCCGGCGGACGTTCCGATGATGTACACGGACGCGCGGTCGCGTGCTGCCACCAAGCAGACACTGATCGCACTGGTGCAGCACGCGATGGCACGGCTTCGTAAGCCTGCAGCCTGACACGGTGTCCCGCCGAGGTCGATTCGTAGCGTAAGATGCTATGCGGGTTCGAATCGTTGAGCCTGAGGTGGGTTGTCAGAGCGGCCGAATGAGCCAGTCTTGAAAACTGGTGTACGGTGACCCCGTACCGTGGGTTCAAATCCCACACCCACCGCCAAGTTAGTCACGTTGGAACCCCCGGTGAACGCAAGTTCGCCGGGGTTCTCTCGTCCCTGGAGGTTGTGGAATTGCCCGTGGCGGGGGTTGTGCTGGCCGCTATGGTGTTGTCGCCTGGGGCGTCATCTCTGGCTGAGGGCGTCATATTCGGGTTGTCCCATCCTTATATGCGACACCCAACCCGAATATTGCTTCCCCAACCTCGTAAGTGCTCAGTGAGTGTTTCGGGCATGAGGGTGCCCTTTTGCGCGTGATAAAGGCGCACCCAATGCCCGAAAGCGCGCTCAACTGACGGGTCGCCCGTCAAACGTCATGCGGTACGCCACGGACCGGAGTCCTGCCAGGACTCTCGACCGAGAAATGTGGTTCGGGTATCGGAGAGAATCATGGTGTGACGACTGAGAACCCATGCAGCGATCCTGGCGAGGATGAGGCGATGTCCCATCCCTCACGCGAACACAGCCTCGAGCCCATTCACCTGATCAGGCAAGCCAGCACCGTGCTGCGTACTGGACGAATGCTTCTAGCGTCGGGATGCGGCAGCTATCGGGTGCGCTCATCCATGAACAACGTGGCACGAGCGCTAGGTCTCGATGCGGTTGAGTCTCAGGTGTCCGTGACCTCGATTACGGCAACGGCCTGGAAAGGGCCGATCTTTCGGACTGAGGTGGTCGAAAGCCGCACCATCGGCGTCAATTCGGACCGTATCGCGAAACTGGAGAACTACACCCGCTCGCTGCCGGAAGGCACGACAGTCGAACAGGTCGACAGCGTCCTGGATGCCGTTGCAAAGACTCCGCCGCTGTACAGCCTGTTGATCGGCGGAGTGTTCTCTGGGCTGGCATGTGCGGCCTTTGCCTTCTTGAACAATGGCGGACCGATCGAATGCGCCATTGTGTTCATCGCAGCGATGCTCGGTCAGCTGGTGCGCCGATCACTGCTGCACCGAGACTTCAACCAGTTCGCGGTGACGTTGTTGGCTGGGCTCGTCGCTGCTACCTCTTATCTGGTCGTCGCACAGGGACTCTATGCCGCAGGCGCACTGGATGATGTGCACGCCAGTGGCTACGTTTCGGCGGTGCTGTTCCTCGTCCCGGGATTCCCTCTGATCACGGCGGCCTTGGATCTGTCCCGCATGGACTTCACCGCAGGTATTTCCAGGCTCGCCTACGCGGTGATGCTCCTCACCTGCGCCGCTATCAGCGTCTGGGTGGTTTCGGCGTTGTTCGGGCTGACCCCGTCGGAAACCGAGTTGCCGACGATGCCGTGGCAGTTGCTCCTCGCGCTGCGTTTGGTCGCCTCAGCCCTTGCCGCGTTCGGCTTCGCCATCTTGTTCAACAGCCCGCTGGTCTTGGCGTTCTCCGCGGCGATCATTGGGGCGATTGCGAATGTGGTGCGCATCGAACTGTATGATGCTGGAATGATCGCGCAGGGCGCCGCGGCGGTTGGCGGGCTCCTGGTGGGACTGCTGGCAAATATCATCGCGCCGCGAATCTCGATGCCGCGCCTGACGTTGTGCGTTCCGGCTGTCGTGATCATGGTGCCGGGTGCCGCCGTATATCGCGCGATCTACTACCTCAACGACGGCCAGACGATTGAGGCGCTGGCCTGGGGAGTGCAGGCGACATTCGTCGTCTTGGCGCTGGCGATTGGTCTCATGCTTGCCCGCATGGTGACCGATCATCAATGGTTGCGAGTCGGCGTGCTGCGTAAGTAGCGAAGAAACTAGCCGCCAGTTTGTAACCAGCGACGTTGTACCGATAGGCTATTGCAGTTCCCGTCGGGAACAAGGAGACGTCGCATAGTCTGGTCTAGTGCGCCACCCTGCTAAGGTGGTAACGGGGCAACCCGTTCGAGGGTTCGAATCCCTCCGTCTCCGCGCAATTGGCTTCGTTAGGCCGTTCTGGTGCGCTTGCATGTCAGTGACGAGTTCTCCCAGTGCGCGGCGGAGTCATTGAGTTTGGGGATTCAGTCCGAATTAGGGTAGAGTCTCCGATGGCCTCAAACAATGAGCACTCATTCAGTGGCCATGCGCCCGTAGCTCAACGGATAGAGCATCTGACTACGGATCAGAAGGTTGGGGGTTCGAATCCCTCCGGGCGCACCATACCGGTCCCGTGCTATTTCGATAGTACGGGCTTTTTGGTTCCCAGGTGAGGTCACCTTTGCGTACCGTGCTGCACGCCCGGGCCTGACGGAAGTTGCCGTGTTAGGCGCACGTCTAACGCGATGACAGTGCCGAAATCGTGTGGGTTGCGGCCGGCTCTCATCTCCGCAGACCGTAATCTGTCGTAATTCTCGCAATAGACACGTTCAATATAGTGTCGTCACCGCCAAAAAAGGGATAGCATGAAGCATGATCTCTGACGGTGAAGCAATACAGTCGCGGCTACGTAACAGGCAAGCGGCACTGGCATTTATCCGGCGCACAGGAGGTTGTTCCCGCAGTGATTTGATGCGTGAGCTGGGTTTGTCGCGCAGTGGCGTGAACCACCTTGTCAGTGCGCTTCTTGAGGAAGGCATCATCGAGTCGAGTTCGGATGGTCAAGGAAGCCGCGGTCGTCGAGGTCGCCCTTCCACCTATCTGCAATACAACGGTTCGCGGGGTTACGTTGCGGGTGTTGACCTCGGACACGGTCACGTGACAGTGGCCCTGGCCGACCTCAACGGCAACATTCATGCCGAGGCCACTGAGCGTTTCGACGTGGACCATGACCCCGTCGGCACGGTAAAACTTGCTCGAACCCTTCTCGATGGCCTTCTGGAGCAGGCGGAGAACCCCGTTGTGCAACACATTGTCGCGGGCATCCCCGGACCGCTAGACGCGCGTACCGGCAAGATGCGCACTCCCACAGTGCTCGCCGGATGGCGCGACGTTCAGACGTTTGAACTGTTCCAGGATTCCTTCGAGGTCCCGGTCACTCTTGAACATGACGCCTTCTTGGGGGTCTACGGCGAGTTCACGCGCGGTGCCGGTCGCGGTTGCGACAATCTGCTGTACGTCAAGGTATCCGGCGGGGTGGGCGCTGCTATGGTGCTGGGCGGCCGCGGGTATCGAGGGACGAGCGGTCTCGCTGGAGAAATCGGCCACACGGCCATTCCAGGCACCTCGGAACTCTGCCGGTGCGGTAACCGGGGCTGTGTTGAGTCGGTCGTGTCGATGGATACACTGCGTCGTCAATTGGGTTTTGCCGCAGGTAAGACCTACGAGGCCGACGAGTTCGATGTGCGCGAGATCACTGACGTCGCTGGCGTACGCATTCTGTCCGAAGCCGGTTGGACGCTGGGTCGACTGTTGGCCGAGTCTTGCAACTGTCTCAATCCGCAGCGCCTGATCCTCGGTGGTGCGCTCGGCGCGTACTCGCAGACGTTCCTTGAAGGAGTTGAGTCAGCGGTGACTCGATTTGCGCAGCCCGCGATCTCCGAGGACGTCACAGTGTGTGTCTCAGAGTTGGGTACTCGCAGTGAAATCGTGGGTGCAGTGATGCTTGCTGCCGAACGTGCGGTGCAAGCGGCATCCACGGGAAGTGAACTGGTCAACGCTTAGGCGGGTCCGGTGCGAGAGCAGTTGCCTGGGCAGCGAGGCGAAAGAATTGACGCACGAGGTCTGTGCCGGATACGGTTCTATTAAACCGGTTTAATAATGCGTGGTGCTGTTGCCGCGCACACCTAGGGATGGCTTCATGTTCAGATTGCAGGGGCGGATTCAGCACTACGCCTGGGGCTCGCATCATGCACTCCCCGATTTCGTCGGACTGCCCGCAGACGGTCTGCCTTGGGCTGAGATCTGGTATGGATCCCACCCTTCGGCGCCAGCAGTCGTGACGAGTACGACACCGTGGTTTCCGGTTCCTTCTCAGGCGCAGAATGAGGTTGCAGATCCAGCGGCGTCACACACCTTGAACGAGATTATCGCCGCAGATCCGACCGCCGTACTCGGGCCGGATGCCGCACCCACGAGTGTGCTGCCGTATCTGGTCAAGTTGCTTGCTGCTGGTCGGCCCCTGTCGCTCCAAGCGCATCCCGATGCAGACCAGGCCGCTGCCGGATATGCGCATGAGCGGCAAGTCGGTACTTCGCCAACGGAGTGCAACTATGCGGATGGTCGCCACAAGCCTGAAACGCTCTTCGCCCTACTTCCGACGCGAGCGCTCGCCGGATTCCGGACGCCAGCCGCAATTCTTGCTGACCTGCGTCGACTAGACGTAGTCGGACTGGGGAAAGCCATTGAAGCGATGGCGCAGTCGGATAACGACGAGGAGGCGCTCCGATCCGGATTCGACACCGTGCTGCGGTTGGAGCAGTCCGCGGTCGATGAAGTTCTTGCCGCTATCGCAGCCCGTATGGTGCAGCCCGCCGAGGAACACCTCTGGGGTTCCGATTCCCTCGCCGTGGCGGCGGAACTGCTCGTACACTATCCGGGCGATGTCGGCGTGTTAGCAGCCATCTTCTTGAATGCCCTCGAACTAGAGCCCGGTGAAGCGCTGAGCGTGGGTGCTGGCGTGGTGCACTGTTATGTCTCTGGGCTGGGCTTAGAAGTCATGGCCAATTCTGACAACGTGCTGCGCGCAGGACTCACCAAGAAGCGGGTCGACTTCGATGAACTCGTGCGCATCCTCGATTTCAAACCGGGTGGAGCGCTCGTCAGCGAACCGGAGCGGCAACGCATTCCGGGCACGCCGTCGACCGTGCGCAATTACAAGACGCCCGCGGCGGAATACGCGGTGAAGATCTATGAGATCAACGGCGGCACTTACCCGGTGGAGGTCACCGACACTGCGGGTCCGCGCATTGTCGTCGGACTCGATGGTGCCACTGTCGTGTCATCGCAACAGTCGCGCATGGCGCTTACCGCGGGGGATGCAGTCCTTGGCATCGACGGTGAAGCATTGAGGTTGACCGGGCAGGGCAGCGTGGCAATCGTTCGAGTCCCGTGAGTGCTATCGAATAACGGAGGGCGGGTGGTTCCAACTAGGAACCACCCGCCCTCCGTCACTGCCCGATGGTGACTACCGTCGTACCTTGATCGGGGTCTTCAAGGTCTTCTTGGCGAAGTTGTTGTTGCCCGCATAGATCGCTTTGACGGCAACTCGCTTCTTCTTGATCGAACGAGTCTTCTTCTTCCCGACCGTAATCTTGGCAACATAGCGTGTGCCCTTCTTGTCGGCCTTCACCTTGGCACGGCCAAGAATCTTCTTCCCAGCCTTCAGGGTGACTCGTCCCTTGAGCACGGCTGTGCTCGGGGTGACGATAACGACCCGTACCACGGCCTTCTTGCCTCGCTTGATCTGTTTGCTGGACTTCTTCGGCTTGGTGACCTTCGCATTGCGCAACTTCACCTGAGCCTTGCGAATCACCAGACTGGTGCGGGCGGTGGACCCGAGCACTCCGCTATTGGCTGTGGGGACATACGTGACATCCAGTGCGCGGGTACTCGCTGTAAGCGTGGTGGGCAACGCTATCGATGCGCGTCCCGCGCTCAGATTCGCCTGGCCTAGTAGCTGCTGGCCGTGGCGCACTTCGACTCGTCCGGTGGGCACTCGTCCTGTGGCATTGACTGCCACTGACATTCGGACTGGCGTTCCGTAGCGGGTGCTGAGCTGTGGTGAGACGACGATCTGTGACGCAACTGGCTGTGGACTTGGCTCGACTGGCTGCTCTCCGTCATCGCCACCGTCGTCCGGGCCGGGAGCCTCGGGGAATGTCGTGACACCGGGCTGACTCAGGTCGACAGTCGCCGGCAGCAGTCGCTCATCTATGGCTTCGCCGGTCAGCAGGGCTTTGTCACCTTGCAGATCCAGGTCGAACTTCTTGCCCAGGTAGGTCAGATTCTTGATGCCGCCGGTGGCTCCTGCCAGCCGCAGGACAGCCGGATCACCCTCATCGATGCGGTAGCCATTCGCGATGAAGATGTTGTCCAGATAGTTGGAGATTCCGAACAGCGACGGACGTACTCCGCGCGCTCCGGGGGTCCCGCCCGCCTTGTGATCACCGGTGGAGTAGTAGACCTCCGCAAACCAGCCGGACTTGACCATGTCCCGGTTGAATGAGTTCACGATCACCGTGGCATAGTCAATGAGCTGCGTGCGGGAGTAGTCCGACCAGCCCGGATCATCCAACAGCCCGTAGGTGATCAACTGCATGTCCGGTGCCTTCACCGCGAAGTGTCCCAGCCCGGCAAGCTGCTCGGTGTCGTCGTAGTCACGCATGAAACGCTGCATGACCTTGGTCTTGTACTCGTCTTCGAGCTCATGGGCGACGAGCGCTGTTGTCGTGTAGAACGACCATCCGGCCTTCACGCACTGCCCGGCCGCGTTGTAGTAGTCAGCGCCTTCAGAATCGTCTGACCAGGGGCAGCCCAGTCCGCCCTCGTAGCGATCAAGGTAGATCTTCTGCACCGTCGACCACTGGACCGGGTTGCCGTCGCGGTCGGTAGTCCACGTTGTCGGGAAGAACCAGGATTCGTAGTCGCGGGTCAGTGACGTGACGCGCTGCTCGAAGTCCGCAGCGTGATCCTCGTGTCCCAGTTCACGCGCGATCTTCGCGCCGAACTTCAGGTCATAGATCACCGAAGCGACGAACTCACTGTCTCGCTCGTCGACGTAGTTATTCGCCCCATAGATCCACCGCATGTTGTGAGTGGACCAGATCAGGTTGAGCCGTAGTGCCTCGTAGATGGACTCGAGTTTCTCGGTGTCGCCGGTGACCTGGTGCAGGATCCACGCGGTCTGCGCCTTGCGGCTCGGCAACGATTCACCGCCGAGTGCGCCCTTGCCGTCCAAGGCATTCGTATCGGTTGGCTCATCGCCATCGAGTTTGACCTGCTTGATCATGCCGATGAACGAGTCCCAGGCGTTGGCCGGGTCGGTATAGACCAGCTGTTGCATTCCCAGCAGAGAGTCCCACGAGGCCACATTCTTGGTCCGGGGCGTACCGCTCATCCACATCGACGGCTTACCGGTTCCCAGTTGCGTGTGCTCGTTGCCGGTCTCAGGTGTGGCCGGCAGGACGTTCATCTCCAGTCCGACCCACGCCTTGTAGTAGAACCGTTCCATCTGGTCAGCGGTAACACCGCCGGTCGGCACTCGTTGCACGGAGAAGTCTTCAATCACTGGCACCGACGCAAGATAGGCGTCCCAGAACTGCTGCCAGTGGGCTAGCGCAGTTGCCGCAAGTGCGGGGTCCGCTGCCAGCAGTGCACTGGTGCGCGACTCGGCTACTTGATCGGCCACGTAGTTCACGTCCGGGTAGTCGAAGGTGCCTGCGTTCACCGCCCACCCCACACCGACGACGGACACCTCATCCCCGGGCAGGGAAGCGGCCCAGAATCCATTGTTTCCGGTGGGAGCCGATGTTGGATTGAGGTTTGCGACCATTGCTGATTTGGACGAGTAGAACTGTGCAGTCGCACCAGTGGGAAGGGCAATGGAGCGAGTCGCATATTGGCCGCGGATCGTGATGACATTGCTTGCTTGGTCATACGTGGTGCCGTTGCCCTCGTAGGCGCCAGCGACGAGGACATTGCTGTCGACATCGGCGTCGATGACGCGCACATATGCGTTCGGGTCGGCGGCAGTGAAGTACTCGTTGGTTTCGACCGTTCCGTTCGAGTACGTCCCCTTCATCGTCAGTGCTGCGGCGGTCGATGAATACTCCACCGACTCAGCCGTTCCACGCACGGTGCCGGTGGCACCTGGTTGGCGAGAGATCGCGATCGAGTCGAAGGTGGTCGCCGCCGTGGAACTGCTCGTACCCCAGGTCGACGTCCAGAGTCGCACGTGGACGAGTTGCGGTTGAGTCTGACCGGCTGTGGCCATGATCTGGTCGAGGTTGTAAGTGAAGGTCCCGGTCTGGCTGGTGTCGTCTTGGATAACGACGAAGTCGTCAGCCTCTCCGGGTTTGACTAGCTTGATCGACCATTTAGCGTCAGCCGGGACGATCGAGTCGACCTTGACGGTCATGGTGGAATGCAGGCTGGGATCGAACATGACAGCAGCCGAACGCAGGTGGCCCCAACTAGCGCCTCCAGAATTGGTGATGGTTACCTTGCCGTTCGTGTAACTGGCGTCGACGTCCCTCGTCGTCCATCCTTCCGCTTCCGTGGTCGACTGGGAGGTGAAATCCGAATTGATGAGGTGTTCTGGCGCCTCGAGCCCGTCAACGTAGGTATTCAGCACATTCGCGGTGCGAATCGCATGATCGTGTGCGTAGTAGCCGTTTGACAGCGGCAGATCGCCACCGGAGTTCTGGTCCAGTTCGGAGCCAGCGTTGCCGAAGTCGTACGGGTTCAGCACAACGCGTGATTCAGGCACTGAAAGCCAGCGTTGCTGCTCCGGGGCGGTTTCCCGCAGACTATCGGTGGTCACAGCCGCGGTGGCGGCGGGTGACAGGGGAGCAGCGTTCGCTATGGCAGGTGTTGTGGCACTTGCTGCCAATGCGGCGCACGCTGCTAGGGCAGTCAGTCTATGTGTGGTGCGCATTCATCAACCTTTGAATGGTGGGCGGACGTCTTCGTCCATTTGTTTCCACCATTTAAACCGGTATAGACGAGTCGGTCAACTCCGGTTCATCACAGCCTCTGACCGTCTGAGCTAGGGTGCGCTCGTCCCTATTGCGGGGCAGGACCCGTCGAGTCGCGGGTGATCAGCGTCGGTGGCGGCAGCGCCAAGTCGGAGGGATCGTCCCCATTGATCAGAGCAAGAAGATGATCCACCGCAGCGGCACCCCAAGCGGTGGGATCAGTGCGCACTGTGGTCAAGGACGGTGACAAGAATGCGGCCAACTCGAAGTCGTCGTATCCCGTGATAGACAGGTCTTCTGGAACGCGCAACCCTCGGTTGAGCGCGTAGGACATGCCGCTGGCGGCCATCAGATCATTGGCGAATACGATCGCAGTGGGTCGCTCATTCTTGGGAAGATCGAGCAGTTGCGCGGTCGCTGCCGAACCACCACTAGCGGTGAAATCGGAAGCAATGGCTGGGCCGGGCTCGATGCCGCTGCCCCGCAGAGTCGCCTCCCAAGTGGCGCGTCGTCGGGCGACATGTAGATAGTGGAACGGTCCGCCCACGTAGGCGATCCGGCGATGACCCAGTTCGATCAAGTGCGTCACGGTAGCGGCAACGCCGGGTTCGTCAGAGCGGGACACCGACGGCAGGCGAGTGGAACGGTCCGCAACGTTCAGCGTCACTGCCGGGAAAGAATGCTCGGCCAGCAGGTCGAAACGGTAGTCGTCCTGGGTCAAGTCGCTGAGCACGAAACCATCGACTCGCCGCTGCTCCATCAAACGCAGGTAAGCGGCGCGCTCCGATTCGTGGCTGTTCGCGAACCGCAACATCAAAAAATGCCCGGACTCATCCAGTCGGGTTTCCATTCCCGCGATGAATGGTGCGAAGAACGGGTCGGAACTCAAGGCCATAGCGTCGCGAGCCAGAATGAACCCGATGGCGTAAGCGCGCGATGTCGACAGCGCGCGAGCGGTGCGGTTGGGTGTCCAGTTAAGTTCGCGCATTGCGCGCAGCACCCGTTCGCGCGTGGCCGCGGCAACGCCGGGTCGATTGTTGATGACGAATGACACTGTGCCACGCGAAGTTTGCGCGAGTTCCGCCACATCGGCGATCGTCGGACGTCGCATTGGCGACTCGACAGTGTCACGTGGGGCCATGAGTGAGTGACTCCATTCCGGGTGCCGACTGAGACTCGAGAGAGTTCATCGAGTGTTCACTACAATGTGTGCGCTAGCGGGATGCGAACGTTCTCATGCTACGCCGTGATCTTTGGCAAAGCGAGATCTTGATGGCAAAAACGAAACGTTTAAAAAAATGAGATGATTTGTCGGGACCTGCGGCTGAGATGCCGTTGCGGGAAAGTGGCAAGATTGTCATGCGTGGGTGCGCCTCATTGTGGTTACCCCATCGCGATGTCTGGCAGTGCCGCAAGACATGGCACAGGAGGAAATTGTGGGGTCGAGTCGAGTCACGATCGTCGATGTTGCTGCTCGGGCTGGGGTGGCGATTAGTTCTGCCTCCAGCGCTTTGAATGGTCGGCCGGGTGTCTCTGAGGCCACGCGACAGCGAGTTCAAGAAGCCGCGCGTGAGTTGGGTTATGTCCCGTCGTTGCGTGGCAGAAGCCTGTCGACCCAGCGCGCGTTCACGATCGGTTTAGTGTTGCAGCGCAGTTGGGATGTGCTCGAATCTGACCCGTTCTTCGGTGCCTTTATCGGTGGTATCGAGCAAGCGATCTCGCACCGGGGCTATGCGTTGGTGCTTCAGATGGGATTTGACCAGCAGGACACGGAGAATCGCTACCGGGAACTTGCGGCTAATCGGCGAGTGGACGGTGTGCTGCTCAACGAATTGCGGGTGGATGACCCACGGGTATCACTCGTGAAAGAACTCGGGCTTCCGGCAGTCGGCATCAGCCCGGATCTGGACTCCTTCCCATTGCCCTATGTGCGGCAGAGCGCCACTGTAGGCGTCACCCAACTCGTTGAGCACCTGGTCTCACTCGGGCATACCCGTATCGCGCACGTCGCTGGTCCGGAAGGTTATGTGCACTCGCGCGAGCGTGATCGGGCGTGGCGGGAGGCGCTAGTTGCGGCAGGCCTGGAGCCCGGCCCGCGTCTAGACGGCGATTTCACATACGAGGGCGGGCGATCGGCTGCTGACAGGATCGCGGAACTCGACGACAAGCCCACCGCTGTGGTGTGCGTGAACGACCTGTGTGCGGTTGGGTTGATCATGCGAGCACAGGAACTCGGCATCAAGATACCCGGGGATCTGTCAGTGACGGGTTATGACGGGATCGCGCTGGGAACCTATGTGCGACCTGCCCTGACCAGTGTGCAGGCAACGCCGCGGCAGGTGGGCTCGGCGGCCGCAGCGCTACTACTCGATGTGATTGATGATCCGCAGGCACACGAAAACGAGGTAATCCAGTTACCCGCTGCCGAGGTTGTGCTGCGCAAGTCCACCGGCCCGGTGCCCCGCTGAATCTCACTGTTCTTGAGCAACCTATCTAACTCGTCCGCAGCAAGATTCTGGTAACAAGTTGGTAACGAACTTAATCGCCAAGTCGAGTGCTCGGCTCCCGGGGTGATAGTGTCAAGGCAGCCGAAACGTTTCGGTCCGACAATTATCAGGAGTGATCATGGCAACGACGAAGTTGCGTTCCCCTCGCAAGTTTGGCCGCGTCATCGCGGCAGTGGCGAGCCTCGGCCTCGTCGCCACAATGGCAGCATGCGGTGGCGGTGACGAGACAACGCAAGCACCTGGCGGCGGCAACACTGCGTCGGCAGACGAACTGAGCGGCGAAGTGCGCATTCTGGTTTCCAGCGCAGACGCATCCGACGCAGCATTCAACGAGGTCGTTGAGGCGTTCAACGCGAAGTACCCCAACGCCACCGCAACCCTCACCTCGGTACCCAACGACACCTTCCCCTCGGCCAAGGCAGCACAGCTGACCGCTGGAGAGGTCGATGTCTTCGTGGTCAAGACTTTCCGTGAGATTCCGGAATACGCCCAGGCTTCGAAGTCCGATGACGTGCTACTTGCCGAAGGCAAGGGCCTCATCGACCTGACGGACGAGCCATTCATGGCGAACTACTCCGAGTCCGTGCTCGAATCGCAAGCCATCGGTGGCCGCCAGTACGCGGTGCCGACAGGCCTCAGTTTCGTGACCGGCGTGTACTACAACAAGTCGATCTTCGAGGACAACGGCCTTGAGGTCCCCACGACTTGGAGTGAACTGCAAAGCGCGGTTGCGACTCTCGAAGCCGCCGGAGTCACGGCATTTGGAATCGGTGGCCAGGACACCTGGCCAGCTGGACTCGTCATGAACGGTGTAGTCGGCGGTCTCTACCCAACCGCAGCTGACAAGCAGGCAGCCGTTGACGGTCTGTGGGACAACTCGATCGCGCTGAACGACGGCAAGCAGCTTGAGGTCCTCGAGAAGACCCAGTGGGTATTCGAGCATGCGCAGCGAAACTTCTCCGGTGCGGGCTACGACGACATGCCAGCGGCCTTCAGCCGTGGCGACTTCGCGATGCTGCCGGACGGAACCTGGAACGAACCGACCATCAACTCCGCTGTTGACGGTGCTTTCGAGTACGGCTACTTCCCATTCCCTGCCAGTGACAACGCTGCGGACAACGCCTACCCGAACGGAAAGATCGAACTTCAGCTCGCAGCTTCAGCTGGTGCTAAGGATCCAGACGTCGCAGTGGCGTTCTTGGACTTCTTCTCCCAGAAGGATGTCTACACCAAGTTCGTTGCGACCTCGGGGTTCACCACCACTCAGCCTGACATCGACCAGAGTGAGTTCCTGAACTCGATCACTGACATCACCGAGCAGTTCGAGCCGGTCTGGGAAGAACTGTGGATCGCTAACAACGATGCAGGACAAGACGCGGTCTACCCGTTCAACTACCCGGCGCTAGCGCCGCTCGGAGCGCAGAGCGCAGCCGATGCCGCGGCGGCAGCCAACCAGGCGTGGACGGCCGCGTTCTAGCCCACTGCTGAACCATTCATCACTTCATCATTCCGTTGGGCCGGGCGGGTACCCACCAACTCGGCCCAACGGAACGCCATGGCTGGTCTCTCGGTCCGGGACGGTACTTTGTTCAGCACATGCGGCACCGTCCGCAGAGCTGACTCGAGGAAAGTCAAAGTCGCCGCGCAGCAAGCCTCAGTGAAAGAATTTTTCGATGGCAACATCTTCCTTCCCGTTCCCCAGGCGGTCGCCAGTGCGCACGTCGTTCTCTATGGGGACGATCATTCTGATCCTGTTCGCGTTCGTGCCGGCCATTGCAGTGGTCTTCGTTTCCTTCACCAACCTCAAGGGCCTGCCGGGCCTGCCGGTTGAGTGGATCGGATTCGACAACTACCGCAGTTACTTCGGGCCAGGTCACCGCGCTGACAACGTCAACGCGTTCCGGAACACTATTGTCTTCGCATCGTTGGCCACCGTGCTGCAGATCAGTATCGGTCTTGCGATCGCCATGCTGCTCAATCGTCCGCTGCGCGGCCGCAACTTTTACCGGTCTGTGGTCTTCATGCCGACGGTGCTCGGTGTGACAGTCACCGCGTTGATCTGGTCGCTGATGTTCAACACCTCGGGTGGTCCGATTCAGAGCATTCTGAACGCATTCGGAACTGACTCGGCGTTCTTCGGCGATCCGAATATTGCGCTGTACCTGGTGATCTTCTGTCAGGTGTGGATGCAGCTGGGCGTCACCGTGATCATCTTCCTGTCGGGCCTGCAGGCAATCCCGGCAGACCTGTACGAGGTGGCGGCCATTGATGGAGCGAGCCCGTGGCAACGGTTCAGGTTCGTCACGATCCCGATGCTCGCGCCTTCGATCACGGCGAATGTGCTGTTGGGTGTTGTCAACGCCATGCAGTCCTATCAACTCACTTACGTGTTGACCGGGCAAAGCAACCGAGCCACGCAGGTGCTTTCGCTGCAGGTCTACGAGCAGGCGTTCGGCGGAAGATCTGGTACCACCCTCGCGCAGTCCCAGGGTTATGCGGCGGCTATCTCCATGGTCCAGTTCTTCTTCGTTGGCACTATTACGTTCTTGACACTGTGGTGGCTACGTCGCAGGGAGGCGAAACTGTGAGCGACTCAACGACGAAACCAGTGACCACGGACAAGTTCACCGAACCGGGTGGCAGCGCTGTGCCGAGCAACGGAACGGGATTGACTCCGCGGGCCGAACGCGAGGACTTCAGCACTCGTAAACTCAGCCGGAAACGTCGACCGGTGGGAGCCTACTTCGCCGTGGGCTTCTTGATGCTGATGTTCTTGTTCCCACTGCTGTATCTGGTGAACACGGCACTGAAGTCGCCGCAGGAGTACATCACGAACCCGGTGGGCATCGTCTCAAGTCCGCAGTGGGGTAACTTCGCCGAGGCCTGGCAGCGGGGCAACTTCGGCGACTACATCCTCAACACCGCGCTGTACACCATCGCAGGGGCATCCATCGGTACCTTCATCGCACTGGTGATGGGCTTCCCGGTGTCGCGCGGCTACATCCGCGGCGGCAAGCTGTGGACGGCGTTGTTTGTGCTCGTCCTCTTCCTGCCGAATGCTCTGATGACGCAATTCCAACTGCTACTGCGCTTGGATCTGTACAACACGCGGTTGGGCTACATCCTGATGGTGGCAGTCGGTGTCGGGATCGGTCCGCTGCTATTCAGCGGATTCGTCAAATCGATTCCGAAGGAGTTGGACGAGGCCGCCGCCCTGGACGGCATCGGGTACTGGCGGTATTTGTTCCGCTTCATCTTCCCGTTGGCCCGTCCCGCGCTCGCGACGATCTTTATTCTCCAAGCCGTGTGGATCTGGAACGAGATCATCTTGGCGACAGTGCTGTTCTCCAACTCCAAGCTTTGGCCGATTGCGACCGGGCTCAATGCCTTCAAGGGCACCTACTCGAATAACTGGACGTTGCTCGCCGCAGCGACACTCATCGTCGCGACGCCATTGATCATCGGCTACATCTTCATCCAGAAATACCTAGTCAACGGAGTCGTCGGCGCAGTCAAGGGCTGACCTCGATCCGCCTGCGGTCCGTATCAGTTCAAGTCTTACAGGAGTAAATATGACCTCGGTCTCAGTGACACCAAGCCCCACAGCGCTGGACGATGTGCCTTATACGCTGACACGGCTGGGTGTGATCATGAGTCCCGAGCCCGGCAACGCGCTCGAAGTCGAAGGTGTGCTCAACCCCGCCACAGCGTGGGATGCCAACGGAGATCTCTACTTGTATCCGCGGCTTGTATCCGAGGGCAATGTGTCCCGGGTCGGCAAGGCGCGCGTCATCGTCGAAGACGGTGTGCCAGTCGGTGTCGAACGTGCCGGTGTGGTGTTGGAACCGGACCGTGGTTGGGAACACGGGGCGCAGCATGGCGGCGTGGAGGACCCCCGTATTACCTGGGTGCCCGTGCTCGACGCTCATATCATGACCTATGTTGCATACGGCCCGCTCGGCCCACGGCCTGCGTTGGCGGTGTCGAAGGACGGCGGTGAGACCTGGGACCGTCTCGGACCGTTGCTGTTCGGCTTTGACGACGAGCTGGACACCGACTTGAACCTGTTTCCCAACAAGGACGTGGTCTACTTTCCTGAGATCGTGCCCGACCCTGATGGGCGGCCGAGTTTCGCGGTATTGCACCGCCCGATGTGGGACTTCTCCTTCGTGCGACCAGGCGAGCCCGCGCCGTTGCCGGCAGGAATCATTGACGACCGTGCGAGTGTATGGATTTCCTACATCGACGCGGAAGAGGTGAAGAAGGACATCAGCGCGCTGACCCGGCCCCGTGGTCATCGGTTCCTCGCGGGTCCGGAGTTTCCATGGGAGGCTCTCAAGATCGGCGGCGGCCCCGCGCCGCTGCGCGTGGATGAGGGCTGGTTGCTGATCCACCATGGTGTCACGGGAGAGATCGTGTCCGGTGGGTTCACGCCCCAGCAAAACGTGCATTACGTCGCCGGGGTGATGCTGTTGGATCCGAGCGATCCCTCCAAGGTGCTGGCTCGTGGTGCACAGCCGGTGCTGGAACCTGCGACTGTGGAAGAAACCCAGGGCACGGTGTCGAACGTGGTCTTCCCGACGGCCATTGAGCAGATCGAAGGCACGTACTACGTGTTCTACGGTATGGCTGACTCGAAGATCGGTGTGGCGCGTCTCGATCGCGTATGACACAGGCGGTGAGCGACTAGACGCACGCTCCACGGAACGACGAATGGGCACCCCAACAATTCTGGGGTGCCCATTCGTCTAATCTCACAAGGAGAAGATCTGCTGCGGCGCTAATCGCCGAGGGCGCACCGAAAGGGCGGGCTTATGGCCGCGTGGGATGAAGTGATGACCCAAGTCCTCACGCAGTATGGCGCATCGCTTTACGCATACGGGCGGGCCGTCACAGGAAACAAGGCTGAAGCCGAAGACCTGGTGCATGACGCGGTCGTCAGGGTCTTTTCCCGGATGACGAGCCGTACCGGTGCGCCCAAAGGGCGAACAGGGCGACGGCTGTCCTCAACAGCACTTCCTTCTACGGTTGCTGCCTACCTGCGTCGCACCATGTTGACGATCTACATTGACGGTGCCCGTCGCAAACAACGATGGCGATCTATCGGATTTCGCGCATCACTGCCAGAAGAGGTTCCCGATCATGCCGACGCTGTGGCAGCCCGCGGCGTCATGTCGCGTGCTCTGGCCCATCTGACACCCATGCAGCGGGCCTGCATTCTGCTCTATTACTACGAGGACCTCACCAGCGCTCAGGTCGCCGACGAACTTGGCCTGGCACACGGCACCGTGCGACGGCACCTTCACGACGCACTCGCGCGATTGCGTGAGGGAGAACTCGTCCCAAACGATACCGCTATCCCGACCAATGCAGGGGAGAAGTCCCATGGCTAAGAATTTCGACAGTTTTGATCCTTCTTCGGACGAGTTCTCCGCTGCGTTCCGGCAACACGTACACGATGGCTTGGACGCCGAAATGGCCGCTGCTCAAGATCCAGCCCATGGCTACCAAGACATATTCGTGCAGGTCAGACGACGACGAACCGCTCGGGCTGTGACGGCGACAACGATGAGCCTTGCGCTGCTGCTTGGTGTTGGCGCGGTGGGGTGGCAGGTTGTGGGAGGTCTGCGCGATGGCGGCGGGCTGCCGCTGGTCAAAGAGTTTCCCGTAGTGGCCGCTGATCCGAACCTGGCGTGGGAGGGGCGGCCGGGGTGTGGAGTCACCTTGGACCAGGCTGTTCGCGGCCCGGTTGACATCCTGGGTCATACCGTTATTGAGCTTTCGGTGGACGAGCCGAATGCTCCCGCAGCCGTGATTGCCGGACCAGAATCGGACGAGTTCGGACGCGATCCGGAGGCATGGACTGATGATCTGCCCCCAGACTCGCTGTGGTTTGAGAATGACACATTGGGCACGATGTGGTTTCCGGCGGTGGAACCGGACACCGTCGCTGGTGGAGATAGCGTCTCAATGACGTACGGCACACTGACACAACTGAATGGTGAGTTGCTTGGTGGCTCGCTCTACTTGTCGCGATCTGGTTTGCAGTGGTCGGTCACCGGTCCGGCACTTCGTGCAGCGAGGGATTGTGCGCAGGAATCGCAGACGGCTGAAGCCGCGCCAGCCGACGGATCCTATGTGGTGATTGGCTACTTGCCGGTCTACGACAGCAACACGACCTCTGTGGGAAACGGTGAATTCGCCGACCCCCAGGAGAAGTACCTTTATGCGCATGAAGCGCTGCTCGTCTCGATTGAAGACGGGCGAGTCACGGAGGTGTCGCGCACGGAACTGCGCTCGCTGATCAAGTCGGATACTGAGCCGGACCAGGATGAGGCTCCTGATCCTGACCTCACCACAGTCGGCGATATCTACCGAACCGATGGCGTCGAATTGGCTTTCGATCATCGCGACTGGCAGCAAGGCGAAGCAACTGTGGCGAGTGGCCCGGAATCGTTCACGGTGAGCGATGCGACGGGAATACCACCTGCTGTTCGTCTCATCGCCCCGACGCAGCAGCCTGGTCAGTGGGTCGCGGCTCATTATGACGAAATGGAGCGTCATGATGTGACTCGTTTTGTCCTCGGATCGGCTCAGTCAGGATTTGAAGCGTTGCCTTCGAGTGAGACTCTCCTACCCGATGCAGACCAGCGATGGACTCCCAGTGTGGCTGTTGACCCTAGCGGCGCGGGCACGATCGCCTGGGTAGAACGCCTCCCGCGCGAGTCCGGTACGGACAAGTTCTGGATCTTCGCCAGCCATGTCGACACGGGACGTATCTCGATGGTGGTCTCAGATGAGGAGACTGCGGACAACACCCTGGATACACCGGAGCTTGCTGTCTTCGAAGGCCGGGTCTACTGGTCCCAGCAGGTCGGCGATCGATCAGAGATCAGATCGCGCGATGTGGCCGGGGCGGAGCCGATCAGAACCGTCGCCGTCGATGCTGTCGATCCAGTAGCAGGGCCTGCAGGAGTTTTTGCGATCGAGATAGATTCCCTTTCGCGAGAACGTATCGGTGTGGCGCGGATTACCGGTTCAGTGGCAGAACCTTTCCTCGGGTTTAACCGGATACCTGGCGCTGACGACATGGTCGTATTGCAGGTAGCGGATGATCGCGTGGCAATATCGTTCGATTTCGGTACCTTCGTGGTCCCCACTGGTGACGACAACGTGGTGTGGGTCATCTCGTCCGAGTCAACTCAACCGCCGGTCCTGACAACGAGCGGCCACCTGCTCTGGCAACTGGCCGATGACGATGCTGAGAGTCTCGATGCTGACCCAGGAATCTATCTTGCCCAGCCCGGTCAGACCGACCAGATGTGGCGGGTAGACCCGCAGATAGCAGGTTATGAGGATCTGGAGAGTCCGCGGCTCGCGCTCATCGACGCTTGGAACGTACATGGTGAATTGGCGGTGTGGGTCAGCGTTGGCGAATCCGGACAGTTCATCTTCGAGGACCCCGATCCCACCGCGCTGCTGCACTGGACAAACTGAAAAAGGGCGTCAGCCCCACACCAAAAGTGGACCGTTCTGGCAGATGCGGTCGGCTAACTAGCCGACCGCAACCACCGGAACGGTCCACAAGCGGGACCAGGTGAGGGACCTACGAGTCGAGCCCTTCGGGCAACTCGAATGTGGTGTTGAACCACTGGTTGACGCGGGCCATGATGACTCGTTCGAAAATGTCGTCATCGTGACGGGACCGCAGCCAGTTCTGGAACCCAGTGCCCGCTGCGGCATCCATCTCTTCCAGGCACGCCTCAGGCTCAGTCACCGCCCGGTAGAGCAGAGCTTCCGCCTGCTGCTGAGTGTCGTAGAAGAACGGGTACCGATCCGGCACCAGTGCATGAGCCCACGGTAGATTCGGGAACACGCCAATGGCGCCCGCAGCCAGGGCCTCGACATACATCAGACCGTAGGACTCAACCTCGGCAGTAGCCAGGAACGCGGTTGTGCGGCTCAAGGCCTCCCAGTAACTGTCTCGTCCAGCGGTCAGTGGACCAACCCAGATCCAGTCTTTGCGAGATTGCCGCATCGCCATGGCCGTTACCAACTGGGACTCGTGCAAGCGAGCCTCAACTTGGATGTGGGTGCGCTCGTGCACCTTCTCCACCACATCGAAGAACAACTGTGGCCGCTTCTGGGAGGTGAGATAAATTGCCGGGTAAAGCACCACGGGTTCCGGGGTGTTACGCCGTTCCTGCACGTGCTCGTGCCTGAAGCCCAGGTTCACCCAGGCGATGGTTGCCCGCTCTGCGAGTGGTTGAGTATCCCACTTGGCGACGATCTCGCGGGCCTCACCAGCGGTGCGCTCCGAGTTCGCGAAGGTGGGGAACAACGCGCACGACAGTGCGAGCGTCGCCTTCTCGACCTGGGTGTTGTACCGGGCCACCGGCCACCACAGGAAGTTCATCACCATGGGGTGCTCGGTGGTCTCATGCAGGGTGCGCCACACTTCGACCGAGTCGATCACGTCCATATTGATCACGATGGTATCGCCGCCCTGGATGAACTCCAGGGGCATCACATCGAAGCCCTGCCCCTTGCGCGGGCCGGGGCCGATCACGATGCTGTTGGGGAACAGGCGAATCAGGCGTCGTACTAGCGTGTCACCGGTTTCGTGACCGCCGATCTTGCCCTCAGCGTCGACAAAGACATTGTCGTATTTGATTGCGATTCTCATCACTATTCACCTGATTCCTTCGATGCTGCGGGCACGGGAACGACCGGGGAGACCTCGTCCTCGGGTCCTGCCGCGGGCGGTACGACTGCTTGGCTAGCCTCACCGGGTTGCTTCACACCGCTGACCGGCGACGCTGATTCTGGTACGCGCAGATCCTCGATGTCGTCCAGCGACGTGTCGATCCGCATGCCGTAGAAGGACCGGTAGACGAAGTAGGCGGAAATCGCGAAGAAGACGGCGGCGAGGATATGGACGAGTGTGCTGCTTCCTCGAGCCGTCAAACTGACGCTGAGTTCAACGGCTAGCAACCCGAACAGCGTGGTGAATTTGATGATCGGGTTCAACGCCACCGACGAGGTGTCTTTGAACGGGTCGCCGACGGTGTCACCGACCACTGAGGCATCGTGCAGTGCGGTCCCCTTGGCGTGCAGGTCGACCTCGACGATCTTCTTGGCGTTGTCCCAAGCGCCACCGGCATTTGCCATGAAGATCGCCTGGTACAGGCCGAAGATCGCGATCGAGACCAGGTATCCGATGAAGAAGAACGGTTCGACGAACGCGAAGCTGAGTGTCGCGAAGAACACTGCTAGGAAGATCGTCAACATACCCTGTTGCGCATATTGGGTGCAGATCCCGACCACGCGGCGAGAATCCTCCACTGAAGCACGTTCGGTGTTCTCATCGTCGAGTTTGATGTGGTCCTTGATGAACTCCACGGCTCGATAAGCACCCGTGGTCACGGCCTGTGTTGAGGCTCCGGTGAACCAGTAGATGATGGCTCCACCGGTGATCAGACCGAGCAAGAACGGCGCGTGCAGCATCGACAGGTTCTCCAGGCCCGTGGTGAGTCCGTTGGTGAGCAACACGATGATCGAGAAGATCATGGTGGTGGCACCGACGACCGCGGTACCGATCAGCACGGGTTTTGCCGTTGCCTTGAAGGTGTTACCGGCGCCGTCGTTCTCTTCCAGCATCCGCTTGGCGTCATTCCATTGCGGTTCGATGCCAAAGTTCTTGCGCAGATCCTCGTCGATGTTCTCGATCTGCTCGATCTGGGAGAGCTCGTACACGCTTTGCGCGTTGTCGGTGACTGGGCCGTACGAGTCGACTGCGATCGTGACCGGTCCCATACCGAGGAACCCGAAGGCCACCAGACCAAAGGCAAAGACCGCCGGGGCGAGCATGACCTGATCCAGCCCGAGGTTCGAGATCAGGTAAGCACCGGACATCAGTGCGACGATCGCTAAACCCAGCCAGTAGGCGGAGAAGTTTCCGGCAACGAGTCCGGACAGGATGTTCAGCGACGGTCCGCCCTCGCGGGAACTCTTGACCACTTCCTGGGTGTGACGCGCCTTGGTCGAGGTGAAGACCTTGACCAGTTCTGGGATCAGGGCGCCTGCCAGGGTGCCGCAGGTGACGATGGTGGCCATCTTCCACCACAGGCCGCCGGTGACGTCCAGGTGTCCCAACAGTAGGTAGGAGGTCAGATAGGTCAGCGCGATGGAGACGATCGACGTGAGCCAGACCAGGACGGTGAGGGGCTCTTCGAAGTTCATCCGCGATGCGTTGCGATAGCGGCTCACGGTGATGGCATCGTTGACGAAGTACGAGATTCCCGATGCGATCAGCATCACCGCGCGAACCACGAACAACCAGACCAGCAAGGTGGCTTGGACGGTGGGTTCTTGCACGGCGAGCAGGATGAATGTCACCAGCGCTACGCCAGTGACGCCGTAAGTCTCGAAGCCGTCGGCACTCGGGCCAACCGAGTCGCCAGCGTTGTCGCCGGTGCAGTCGGCGATCACGCCAGGGTTGCGCGGATCGTCCTCTTTGATCTTGAACACGATCTTCATCAGGTCGGCGCCGATGTCAGCGATCTTGGTGAAGATACCGCCGGCGATACGTAGCGCTGCCGCGCCAAGCGACTCGCCGATGGCGAATCCGATGAAGCAGGAACCGGCGATGTCGCCGGGCAGGAACAGCAGGATGATCAGCATCAAGAACAACTCCACGCTGATCAGCACCATACCGATGGACATCCCAGACTTCATCGGGATGCGGTGTTGGGCGAGCGGCTTGCCGTCAAGGGAAGCGAAGGCTGCCCGCGAGTTCGCGAAGGTATTGAGTCGGATGCCATACCAGGCGACAGCGAAGGAGCCGGCCATGCCGATCAGGGAGAATGCCAAGATGATCGCGACCTTGCCCCAGCCGAATCCGACCAGAACCTTGTAGTACAGCAAGATGACCGTGGCGATGAACGCCCACAGAACCATGAGGAACTTGCCCTGTTTGATCAGGTATTCCTTACAGGTGGCGTAGATGAGCTCGGAGATCTCACGCATGGAGGCGTGCACCGGCATACGTTGCAGTTGTCCGTAGGCAACGACACCGAATGCCAGTCCAAGTATGCAGATGCCTAGAGAGATGAACAGCAGTGTGTGCCCGCTGAGACCTCCCGCTGACATCGCGTTGAGGTCGGGCAGCTGCAGGTTTGCTTCGCCGCCTAGTTCGTGGTCGGCGTGGGCCACAGGAGCGGTAGAAAGGGGGAGCAGTGCCACGATGGCAGCTAGTAACCAGCGCTTCATGGCACGTGCTCGTCGAGTGTGCGCAGAAGAAGTGTGCAAGAGAATCACCTCGGAAATGATCGGCTTCGTCGCCTTCATCTCTGACGCTAGGCGTGATTGGAATCACAATGTCGGGCCGTTCGTCCCGAACTGACGCACGGAGCCAAGGCGCCGCATGGGGACCTCAACTCTCTGTTCACGATACTCCGGCGGCTGGTTTGATGTGCCGCATAAGACCCGCTGGTCAAGCGAGGGCCATAGGTCCCCTTTCGGCTAAGTGTGACCTAGAGCACACTTGAGGGGGAGGGAGTTACGTATCGAAACGGGACTACGGCAGCGACGGAGGTGCCGCTATGGCGATGTACGTGCAGGATTTCTCAGAGGGCGACAAGGATCAAAAGGACCTGCTGGGTGGCAAAGGAGCCAACCTGGCCGAGATGACGAGACTGGGGCTGCCCGTGCCGCCTGGTTTCACCATCACGACAACAGCCTGTCGCAGTTATATGACCACAGGTGAAGTTCCACCGGAACTGCGAGTCGAGGTGACCATGGCGCTACGCCGACTGGAGGATGCGGTCGGTCGCCAGTTGGGTGACCCTTACGACCCGTTGCTGGTTTCGGTGCGTTCCGGGGCAAAGTTCTCGATGCCCGGAATGATGGAGACAGTGCTCAACATCGGTCTCAACGATGCTTCGGTCAAAGGCCTTTCCGCCATCAGCGGGGACGAGCGCTTCGCCTGGGACTCGTACCGACGGCTTATCCAGATGTTCGGCAAGACTGTGCTGGACATTGATGGCGATGTCTTTGCGGAAGCGCTGGACGCGAAGAAGGAAGCCTGCGGCGTCGACCAGGACACCGACCTGACTGCTGAGGACCTGCGTGAACTCGTCACTGAGTTCAAAGGCATCGTGCTTGACGAAACAGGGCTCCCTTTCCCGCAGCACCCGCGCGAACAACTCGACATGTCAATCGTCGCAGTGTTCGACTCGTGGAATACCGACCGGGCACGGTTGTATCGGCGCAAAGAACGTATCCCCAACGACCTGGGCACCGCGGTCAACATTTGCACCATGGTTTTCGGAAACCTCGGCGAGACCTCCGGAACCGGTGTGGCCTTTACCCGCGACCCGGCCAGTGGCAAACCAGGTTCCTACGGCGACTACCTCGTCAACGCGCAGGGCGAGGATGTCGTGGCGGGCATCCGCAACACTTTGTCCTTGGACGAGATGGAGCAGATCGACCCAGAGAGCCACGCCGAACTACGAGCCGCCATGCGCAGGTTGGAGACTCACTACCGCGATCTGTGCGACGTGGAGTTCACCGTTGAGCGCGGCAAGTTGTGGATGCTGCAAACACGAGTAGGCAAACGCACCGCACCGGCGGCATTCAGGATCGCGTGTGAACTCGTCGACGAACACCTCATCACCATGGACGAGGCACTGACCCGTGTGACCGGCGACCAACTCAGCCAGCTGATGTTCCCGCGGTTCGACTCGTCAGAAGAGTCGCAGGCCTCCCGAGTGCTGCTGACCAAGGCCATGGCGGCGTCGCCCGGTGCGGCGGTCGGCAAGGCGGTCTTCGACTCGGCCGCAGCCGAACAGTGGGCGGCCAAGGGTGAGGCCGTCATCTTGGTGCGGCGCGAGACCAACCCCGATGACCTGGGCGGCATGATCGCATCCGCCGGAATTCTCACGGCCCGCGGCGGCAAGACCTCGCACGCGGCTGTGGTGGCGCGAGGCATGGGCCGAACCTGTGTGGTGGGTGCCGACAAACTGGACGTTGATCCAGTGGCACGGCAATTCGCGGTGGGCGACGCGGTGGTCAAAGAAGGCGACGTGATCGCCATCGACGGTTCCACCGGCGAAGTTTTCCTAGGCGATGTCAAGGTGGTGCCATCCCCGGCCACGACCTACCTGGAATCTGGACTTGACGCTGCGCTTGACCAGGCGGGTGATGACGAAGAGACCCGGGCGCTCGTCGAAGCCGTCGATCGGTTGCTGACCCATGCGGACGACGCCCGGCGATTGCGGGTGGAAGCAAATGCGGACACCGCTGAAGACGCTGCCCGGGCACGTTCTCTCGGTGCCGAGGGCATCGGATTGTGCCGGACCGAGCACATGTTCCTCGGTGACAGACGAGTGCTGATCGAACACGTTATCTTGGCGGAATCCGATACTGACCGGCAAAAGGCATTGGATGAGTTGCTGCCCTTGCAGCGCGCTGACTTCGAGGCACTTCTTGAGGCTATGGACGGGTTGCCGACCACGATTCGGTTGATCGACCCGCCACTGCATGAGTTCTTGCCCGACCTGACGGAACTCTCCGTCAAAGTCGCGCTCGACGAAGAACGAGGTGAGGTGAACGAACGCGATGTGCTGCTGTTGGCGGCAGTGCGCCGCATGCATGAGGCGAACCCGATGCTTGGTCTGCGCGGTGTGCGACTGGGACTGGTGGTACCGGGGCTCTTTGGTCTGCAGATTCGGGCGATCTGCGAGGCGACGGCCAGCCGGCTGGCTGCCGATGGCGACCCGCACCCGGAGATCATGGTGCCGCTGGTCGGTTCGGTGCAGGAGCTTTACCTGATCCGGGACGAGGCAGAGACCATCATGGCAGAGGTTTCAGCCGCCGTGGGCGTGGAGTTGAAGATTCCGGTGGGTTGCATGATCGAACTGCCGCGTGCTGCACTGACGGCGGGACGGATCGCAGATGCCGCTGAGTTCTTTTCCTTCGGCACCAACGATCTGACGCAGACCACTTGGGGCTTCTCGCGCGACGATGTGGAGGGCGCGTTCTTCGCTGAATACACCGACAATGGCGTGCTGGCGGTCTCCCCGTTCGAGACCATTGACGCTCGCGGAGTCGGCAGGCTGGTGCGGATCGCGGTGGAGGAGGGACGAGCAACCAGGCCCGATCTGACCTTCGGCGTCTGTGGTGAGCACGGCGGGGATCCGGAGTCGATCCGGTTCTTCAACGAGGTCGGACTGGACTACGTCTCCTGCTCGCCGTTTAGGGTGCCGGTGGCACGCCTTGAAGCGGGACGCGCTGCCATTGAGGCCTCCGGCTCCGATGCGCGGTAACCTCGCTTCTCTGGTCAAATTCGCGCTGTCCTGAAACACAGTGGACCCCGGCGTACGAGTTACGCCGGGGCCCACTGCTGGTACTACAAGATCAGATGGGGCGGATGTTCTCCGCCTGCAGACCCTTGTCGCCCTGAGTGATTTCGAACTCGACACGCTGGTCGTTTTCCAGGGTGCGGTAACCCGAGCTCTGGATGGCGCTGAAGTGCGCGAAGACGTCGTCGCCACCGTCGTCCGGTGCGATGAAGCCGAATCCCTTTTCAGGGCTGAACCACTTAACGGTTCCTACTGCCATGTTTACTTACTCCCTCAAGAGTGGTCGGACAGCCCCGCCCTTCGGGGCTGCTCGTCACGGTGTTCGTTCGCCAGCTCTTGATAGGGATCAAGCCGACCGGAGCCGGAGTGGACGTGCGAGGCACTGCAACTACGAATCCTAGAGTAGTAGTCGATCCACGCTATTGCCAGAGGGATGTACAACATGTGGGAACTCGTCCTGGATCGGTGTCTTTCATGCTGTTGGGAGCGGTGAGAGGTACTTCCCGGGCTGGCGGAGAAGTCGTCGTATGCCGATGAAGGGGCATCGGACAAAACAGGACAAAACCATTTGTAGAGTAGGAGGCGTCCGATCTCTACAGATATGCGGGATGTTATGACTAGTGACGCCACTGCTCGTTCCAGTACCAGCCGTCGGCCTCGAGTCGTTGTCATAGGCGGTGGCTTCGCGGGGATTGCTGCAGTGCGGTCGCTCAGACGAGTTGATGTCGACATCGTGCTCGTCGACCGACATATCTACAACATGTTCCAGCCGCTGCTCTACCAGGTTGCCACAGCGGGTCTGAATCCGGGTGACGTCACATACTTCCTGCGTGCATTGCGTTATCGTCAGAACAACGTGAACTACCGTCAGGGCCTGTTGTGGAAAGTCGATGCGGACCAGAGGGTGATCACGCTCAAAGACGGCGAAGAACTCGACTATGACTACCTGATCTTGGCCAACGGTGTCACCACCAATTACATGGGAACTCCTGGCGCCAAAGAGCGCGCGAAGGCGATTTACACCCGCAGTCAGGCGTTAAAGATTCGAGACGAGGTCTTCCGTCGCCTCGAAGCGGCCGCTGCGGACCCGTCGCACAGTCAAGGACTCAACATCGTCATCGTCGGCGGCGGTGCGACCGGTGTTGAAATGGCTGGTGCGCTCGCGGAACTGCGCAATCAAGGGCTGTACTTCGCGTATCCGGAGATCGCGCAGGACCATATTCAGATCACCGTGGTGCAGCGAAGCGCTGAACTGCTCAAGCCCTTCAAACCGCGCTTGCGCGCCTACGGGCGCCGGTCTCTGGAGAAACGCGGCGTCGACCTGCGGCTGGGTTCGGGTGTGAAGGAGGTTCACGCTGACTGTGTGGAACTTGCTGACGGTACCCAGGTGCCAGCCGACTTGGTGATTTGGGCGGCAGGAGTTCGGGCCCATGACGAAGTCGCCGAATGGAGTTTTGAACAGGGGTGGGGCGGACGAGTCAAAGTCGGACCGGATATGCGCGTGCTCGGGCACCAGCGCATCTTCGCTGTTGGAGACGTCGCCATCAACGGTGATGACCTGCCGCAACTGGCGCAGCCTGCGCTGCAGGGCGGTAAGTATGTCGCGCGTGCCATTGCCAACGACCTGCGTGGCAGACCAACGGAACCGTTCAAGTACACGGACAAAGGAACGATGGCGACCATCGGTCGTCGCGCTGCGGTCGCGCAGATCCGCGGATTACCCGCGATGACAGGTCCTATCGCCTGGTACATGTGGGCCGTGGTGCATGTGTTCCAACTGCTTGGCGGTCGCAATAGGGTGGCGACCTTCGCCAACTTGGCGACCCGGTACGGCCAGTTTTGGCGGGTTCACCCCAACCCCATCATCGGCGAGATCAGACCGGTACGGTTGCACGGGGACCGGGAGCCAGACGGCACTGGCAACGCGGCCAGTGCAGCCGAGACGGACGATGTTGCTCAAACCGATGACATCGCCAGCGCTGATGGGTCGACAAGCGCTTGAGAGCCCTCGTCGATCCGTCATCGACTACTTCGCGCGCAACACCCGAAGGGTGACCGCCTTCTTGGTCTTGGACTTCTTGACGGTCTTCGATCCCTTGTAGTTGGCCCGCACCTTGTGCTTGCCGCGCTTGACCTTCGGCAGCTTCACCGTGATCTTGCCCTTGTGTCGTGCTTTAAGCTTCTTGGCTACCTTTTTCTTGCCTACTGTGACCACGATCTTGCCGGTGGGACGAGCCACGCCCTTCGCCTTGACCGTCACTGTGGCCTTGACTCGCTTTGTCGCGCGGATCTTCTTCTTGGCCAGTCTCACCTTGATGGACGAGTTCGCCTTCGCTGTTTTGGTCGGCGGGGTGGTGACAGGGCCGTTCGGTCCCGGGGTCTGTCCGCCCGGTCCGGGGGTGTTTGGTTCGTCACCGACTTGAACGGTGAAAGTCCGGCTTGAAGATCCAGCAGAGTGGGTCGCCGTCACGGTGAATGAGTACGCGCCGACCTGAACTGGCGTGCCGTACAGCACCCCGGTTGGCGACAGCGTCAACCCGGCGGGCAGCAATCCGTCAGTCACGGTCATCGTCGCGAACGGAACTCCGCCGATCCGTAACTTGTGCATATAGGACGTGCCGGGAATGCCCCGGTGCGGTGACGACGGTGCGATGACCGGCGCAATAGGACTTCGTTGAGATAGCAAACGCAATCTTGTCGTCGAGGGATGATGGAACGTTGTTCTGCCCATAGGCGTTGTATCCCCACGAGATGATCTCGCCTTCGGCTGTCAGCACAGACGATCTTTCATCGCCAGCGACGATATCCACGACGATCTCGTCCTCGACCGACTCGGGAATGCTTGATTGCCCCAGTCGGTCCGCTCCCCAGGCATAGACCTTGCCCTCGTCGGTGAGCGCCATCGAATGCCAAAGGCCCGCGGAAATGGCAACGACGGTTTTATCGTTCAACGATGCGGGAACAGACGCCGCGCCGACTCGGTCGGTTCCCCACGCCACCACTTCGCCAGCAGACCGATATTGGTGGCGGCGATTGTGGCGATGTTTATGTTCCGTAACGGGAGGGTCAGATCGCGTTGCCCGTATGTGGTGCCGCCCCAGACAGTCACTTCGCCGTCATCGCTCAGCGCGGCGGTGTGCTCTCGCCCTGCAGAGATCGCCACGACTGTCTTGTCCGCTAGGGAGTCGGGCACCGTGGTGATGCCGACACGAGTCGTGCCCCACATCGTGATCTTGCCATCGTCTGTGAGTGCAACTGAGTGTTCGTCACCGGCTGCCACAGCGGTGAAGGTTCCGGTGCGCAGCGCATCAGGGTGTTCACCGAAGGCGACGACTCGTCCGCCGCTCGACGGTGGTGCGGTGCCGCCATCTGCGGTGGCGCCAGGCGTTGCAGTGACGACTGTTCCGATCACGAGCGCCGTCGTTGCGATGAATGGGACAAACCGGTTGGTACTTGGTGTGGCTGAGCGGGCGCTTTTCATAGGAGTTCCTTCGATGAAGGGCACGATGCGTTGGCGAAAATGGGAAGTTGGCCTGCTCTGCTCACAGGCTAGGGATGGAACAGGAGATCAGATTGTGAGCAGCGCTGCCATTTTAAGTGCAATTGGGGCAAACCGACCACGGTTTGTCCGGCTATTGGACTGAGAGGAACCTTTAGGGAACCGGATTGCGGGCGTCGTACGCCAGAAATCCGCGATTGGCATTGACGAGCGACCCCAAGCAGATCAAGCACAGCAACGCGCCGACCACGACGACCCAGCCTTCAGACAGCAGCTCAGCACCGCCGCCGAGCGTCATATCGCCCACTCGTGGTCCACCAGCAACCACCACGATGAAGACGCCCTGCAGTCGGCCGCGCATTGAATCCGGGGTAGCGGTCTGTAACACCGACTGACGGAAGATAGCGCTGATTGAGTCACACGCTCCAGCCACAGCCAACGCCACCGCGGCAGCGGCGATCGCCCACCACACTGGCCCTGACGGCCGTGTATCTCCGGCAGCGACCAGCACAAAACCGAATGCCAGGATCGCCAATGCCCAACCGACGATGGCCCATACGATCGCTCGTCCATGGAAGTGAATTCGTGACACCGGCCCTGAGAACACCATGGCGACAATGCCACCGACGGCAATCGCTGTGATCAAGGCGCCACTTGTCGTCTCGCCGCCGCCCAGGTACAGCACGCCGGCTGCCGGGAAGACGACTCGAGGCATGGCAAAGATCATGGCGCACAGATCCACCAAGAAGGTCATTCGAACATTGGGACGAGTGCCCAGGTACCGCAGCCCTTCCCACACACTGGCGATCCCGCGCGGCAATCGAACGCGGCGCGCGGTCTGTTCTTGCGAGGCGATCTCGGGCGACGCGGCCTCGTCCTCGGTAAGAGGCAAAATTGGCGGCAGCCGCCAAATCGCCCACATGGCAGCCGTCATCAAAATCGCATCGAGACCGTATGCCGCCGCAAAGCTGGCCATAGCGACGAGTAGCGCACCCAACATCGGACCGACCGTCATCGCCAGGTTGCCGACCGCACCCTGGAGCGCGTTGGCTGCGGGAAGAAGTTCAGCGCGCACCAGCCGCGGAGTAATGGCTGTTCGCGCCGGGGAGTTCACGGCATAGGCGGCGGCTTGCATAGCAACCAGACCGTACAGAATGCCGATCTTCTCGGCGCCGAGCCAGGCATGCAGCGCCAGTGCCACAGTTGTCAGCCAAAGCACCACGGTGGCGAGTAGCGCGGCCTTGCGCCGGTCGACGCGGTCCACGATGGCCCCGCCGTACAGTCCGAAAACAATCAGGGGGACGAGCTCGCACAGGCCGATCATCCCAACCGCCCAGGTTGAGCCGGTCAGGTGATAAGCCTCAAGACTCACCGTGATGACGGTGATCTGATGGCCGATACTTGCGACGCCCTGTCCCCACCACAGGCGACGGAAATCCGCGGACTCGCGAAGCGGGGTGATATCGGCCAGGAAGCGCACCGCGATACTCTAGCGCACCTGTCGTTCGGGATGCGGGGCTAGCGGCGAGCAGCAGCCTTAGCAGCCGCCTTGCGCACTCCGCGTGTTGCCGCGGCGCGAGCCAACGCAGCCACAGCACCCGTGGCAGCCGCGAATCCGACGACCCCGACGATGTTGGCACTCTCGTCATCAGGATTTTCCGGTGCATCATTGCCAGTGATCGCTTTCCATCCCGCGACCAGCACTTTTTGGGCAAGCCATCCGGCAGCCAACGCAGTTACCGCAGTGACGATCTTGTACCCGAAGGAGTCTGTCATCTCTTCGTTGTCGCTCATCAATGCCCCTCTCATCGCTTTCCGTCGCGAATGTGCGGATCAATCCACTGTCTCCACCGTACAGCCCAAACGGCTTTGTCGATACGGTAATGTGGACAGCACGACAGGGGAGCGCAAGAGGCGCTGAGAGTGCGATTGGAATCGCAGACCCTCGAACCTGATCCGGTTAGCACCGGTGGAGGAAGTCGAGCTCACACCACAACCGTCGTTCCGCATGAGCGGGCGATCTGTGGTGTCCCTCCCATGTTCCGCATGCGCGGATGAAACCTGGAGGAAGTTACATGTCGCGGATCAAGAATCCGTTTTCCGTCAATCGAGTCGCCACCGCCAGCATCGCGACGGGCCTGGCGCTCGTCCTGACTGCATGTGGTGGCGGGACTGACAGCCCGACCCCGAATGACGTGGCCACCAATACGGAGGGCCAGAGCGAAGAACTCAGCGGCGAGGTCACCCTCATCGCACATGACTCGTTCACTTTCCCGGACGAGTTAATCGCTGACTTCGAGGAAAAGACCGGCCTCACACTCAACGTGACCACCACTGGTGACGGCGGCCAGCTCGCCAACCAACTCGTCCTGACCAAAGATGCGCCGCTTGCTGACGCGTTCTTCGGAGTGGACAACTCCTTTGTGACCGGCCTGATCGAGGCGGGTGCGGTCGACCCGTACACCCCGGAGAACTTGGACGAGTCAGCCACCGAGTTTGCCGCGGACGATGCAGGGTCGGTGACCCCCGTTGACCATGGCTATGTCTGCTTCAACGCCGATGACGCTTGGTTTGAAGAAAACGGCCTCGCAGCGCCCGAGACCCTCGACGATCTGACCGACGAGGCCTACCGTGGCCTGACCGTGGTCATGGACCCCACGGCCTCGTCTCCCGGAGCCGCGATGCTCTTCGCCACTGTCGCGAAGTTCGGCGAGGACGGCTACCGCGATTACTGGACGAAACTGCTCGCGAATGACACCAAGGTCGTCCAGGGCTGGTCGGATGCCTATTACGTTGACTTTTCCGGCGGTGGCGAGGACGGGCAGTACCCCATTGTGGTGTCCTACAACACCTCACCGGCATATACCGTTGCGGAAGGGTCGGACGAGTCGACCACCTCAGTGCTGCTGGATACCTGCACCCGGCAGATTGAGTACGCCGGTGTGCTGGCCGGAGCCAAGAACCCCGCTGGTGCTCGTGCCGTCATCGACTACCTGGTCTCACAAGACTTCCAGGACACCGTTGCCGAGACGATGTATATGTACCCCGTGCTGCCCAGTGGCGCAGTTCCCGACGAATGGCAGAACTGGGCTCCGGTGCCACAGCACAGCCTTGACCTCGCACCCGACCAGATCACGGCGAACCGTGCCGCCTGGCTCGACGAATGGTCACAGCTAGCGGGCTGACTTAGCGAACCTGCGCTAGAAATCACACAGATATGAGCCGTCAACAGTCGAGGTCCATCCGAGTGCTTCCGGTACTCGGATGGACCTCGACTGTGCTCATTCCGCTTGCCTTCATCGGCATTTTCTTCGCCTGGCCCGTTGTCACCCTGATCGTGCGCGGATTCACCGCCGACGGTGCGGTCGATCTGACCGGATTCGCCGATGTCTTCTCCCGCACCAGTACTTGGCGGGTGATCGGTCAGACTCTGCTGCAGGCCACGATGGGAACCGTTGGTGCGGTGACCTTGGGTCTGCCAGGCGCCTACGTGGTTTCACGGTTGCGGTTTCGCGGACGAGCAGCGCTTCGGGCCTGGATCACTGTGCCCTTCGTACTGCCCACCGTGGTAGTGGGAGTGGCTTTCCGGTCACTGCTGGGCGAAGGCGGACCGCTGGCGTTTCTGGACTGGGACCAGACATTGCCAGCGGTGGTGTGGGCGCTCGTCTTCTTCAACTATGCCGTCGTCGTGCGCACCGTGGGGGCACTGTGGGAACGACTCGATCCGCGTCCCGTGCAAGCCGCACGGGTCCTCGGTGCCTCACCGCTGCGCGCTTTCGTCACAGTGACGCTGCCGCAACTGCGGCCCGCGATAGCCGCGGCCGCCTCCCTAGTCTTCTTGTTCTGTTCGACGGCATTCGGGATCGTGATGGTCCTGGGCGGGCGCAGATTCGCGAATCTGGAAGCTGAGATCTATCGGCAGACCACGCAGTTGCTCGACCTCCGGGCCGCCGCGGTGCTGTCCATCGCCCAACTGGTCATCGTCTCCATCGCGCTGTACGTTTCAAGTCGATTGCGCACCAGGCGTGAAACTGCACTGAATCTCGCCGCGGTCGCAACCACCTCTCGGCGGATTCAGCGCGCTGACCTACCGGCCGTGATTGTGACGGGGGCGACGATCACCGTGCTTCAGGTGCTGCCGCTGGCTTCGCTTGTCGCTCGCTCGCTGCGCGACGCGCAAGGCTGGGGTTTCGGAAACTACACGGCGCTCGCCACGCAGGGCAGTCGCGATGCGCTGACATCGACTGTGTGGGAGGCGCTGGCCACGTCAGTGCGGTTGGCCCTGGCCGCCACCGTCATCGCAATGATCATCGGACTGCTGCTGGTCACCGTGTTATCGCGCCGTCCGGCCAAGCCGCTCGCGCGACGCGGGATCGCAACTATCGACGGCTTCGTGATGTTGCCGCTGGGGGTGTCCGCGGTCACGGTCGGCTTCGGCCTGTTACTGACCATGTACCAGCCCTTTGGCTGGGATATCGACCTGCGCAGTTCGGGAGTGCTGATCCCCATTGCGCAGGCTGTGGTTGCTGTGCCACTGGTGATCCGCCTGGTGCTGCCGGTGGTGCGGGCCATCGACCCGCGCCTGCGGCACGCTGCTGCCGTGCTGGGGGCATCGCCGGTTCGGGTACTGGCCACTGTCGACTGGCCGATCGCTGCCAGATCCGTAGGGTTGGCCACCGGGTTCGCGATGGCCGCCTCACTCGGTGAATTCGGTGCGACATCGTTCTTGGTCAGACCCGACAGCGTCACCATGCCGGTGATCATCTTCCAACTCATCGGACGTCAGGGCGCTCAGAACTATGGCATGGCGCTGGCTGCCGCCGTGGTGTTGGGGCTGGTCACTACGATCATCATCATGGCCGCCGAGAGGCTGCGCGATGCAGGAGCGGGGGAATTTTGAGCAGATCAACGCCCAAGGGGCTTGAGGTCATCAACGTCTCGGTGACCTATCCGGGTGAGCGCGGTGCGCAGCCTGTGGCGGCCGTGCGTGGAGTCAGCCTGCATGTGCCGCAGGGGCGCACAGTGGCGCTGCTCGGCCCGTCCGGTTGTGGCAAGTCGACGTTGCTGCGAGCCGTCACCGGACTTGAATCGCTGGCTGGCGGCCTGATCCGCTTCGACGGACAGGATCTGGCCGACGTACCGGTCCATCGCCGCGACTTTGGCCTCGTTTTTCAAGACGGGCAGCTCTTCGCGCACCGTGATGTGGCGGGCAATATCGACTACGGTCTGGTGATGCACCACGTGCCGCGCGCGGAGCGCGCACAGCGAGTCGCAGAGCTGTTGCAGTTAGTTGGCTTGGAGGGGTACGAGTCGCGGTCGGTTGCGACACTGTCCGGTGGGCAACGCCAACGGGTCGCGCTTGCGCGGGCTCTCGCCCCGCGGCCGCGTTTGTTGTTATTGGACGAGCCGCTCAGCGCGCTTGATCGTGACTTACGCGAACGGCTCTCCCATGATCTGCGCGATATTCTGCGTTCGACCGGGACGACTGCACTGTATGTGACCCATGATCATTCGGAAGCCGACGTGGTCGCCGACCGAGTGTTGACCATGTCCGAGGGCCAACTCGTCCCCACTACTTAGCCCGCCACCCCAGGAGGCTCACTCGTCCCCGAGAACGAACCCGCCCCGTACCGAGCCCGGCGCTCCGCGCCCACTGCACCGACCCCGCGTACGTTGGCTGATATCGCGATATCGTCAGCAGTGGAGGTGGTGTTTATGACGAACGTGCTGATCCGTGGGCTTAGTGACAAGGCCGTCGAGCGTATCGATGCGGAAGCGGCGGAATTGGGCCTGTCCCGTAATGAATTTCTGCGCCGCAAACTCGAAGGTGGCGATGTTCCGAGATCCTCAGTGACGGTCACGGCCGAAGACTGGAACCGGTCGGCGGAAGTATTCCAAGATTTAGGGGATCCGTCCGTGATGGGAACAGCATGGCAGTGACCGGGTGGCTCGTCGACAAGTCGGCGTACGCCCGGATGCAGATGGGCGAATCATTGCATCTTGATGAGTGGAACGAGCGCATTTGACGAGGTTTGGTGCGAATATCCGCGCTGACAAAGTTAGAACTTGGCTATTCAGTTCGATCCGGGATTGCGGGTCGAGAAGCCTTTGAAATGCCACCACTTTTTCTCATGCCAGTTGAGTACATTACTCCCGCAATGGATGGCCGCGCTTTCGAGGTGCAAATGCTCTTAGTGGATCGTAGTCAGCACCGTGCGCCATCGATCCGGGACCTGTTGATTGCAGCCACGGACGAGAAGGCCGGACTCACTGTTCTGGCCGTCGATGAAGATTTTGACCTCATTGCGGAGATAACCGGGCAACCCGTCGAAACGTTAGCGCTGCGCGCCTAGGGTCGTCGCGACACGAAGAAAATGCCGCAGGAAAGTTTTCTTGTTGACCGGACACTTACCGTCAATAAGAAAGGAAACCTGCAGCAACTGGTGGGCGGCCAATGCGTGGCACAAATCTTGCGTCCGCGATGCCGTCATCGAAGTCAAGAGCATGTCCATAGCATGCTAGCGTGATGTTATGGGCATGCTACAGGTGAAGAATGTGCCGCCGGAACTCCACTCGGCGTTGGCTGCGCGCGCGAAAACCCAAGGGCTCAGCATGTCGGACTACGTGATTCGGTTGCTGAGTCAGGACTTATCGCGTCCCACTGTTGAGGAATGGGTTGCTGCGCGGCAGGAGTCAGCGCCGTTCAAAGGCATTGATGCCGTACGACTTATCGATGAGGTACGCGTCGAGTTTGACATTCCCTCAGGTTCGGAGAGTGTCGTTACTGCGGTGTCAGACGTTGCTGTCGACCGGAGCCGGCGGCGGTGATCGCTCGACGAAAGTTCGTAGTGGATGCGAGTGCGGCAGTAAACGCGCTGTTGGGGGATCGCGCTGTGCTCGCGGAGTTACACGGTGGCGACCTGATGGCGCCGACCCTCATCGATACAGAGGTGCTCTCGGCATTTGCGCGTCTCGAACGGCAGGGGGCGATCTCAGCAGACGCGTGCGATGCGGCGATTGCCAACTGGCAAGATCTAGCATGTGCGCGAATCGCAACAGGAGCGCTCAATGAAGAGGTATGGAGACTGCGCCACCGTGTGCGCATCGCAGACGCACATTACGTCGTGCTTGCGCTCGCAATGGACGCAACATTGCTCACCTCAGATAAACGACTTGCGGGGGCCGACATCCCCGGGCTGCGTCTCGTCCTGGCCGGATAGTCATGACCTCCATGCACGCGAACTGATGGCGAGGTCAGATCCGACACGTCACAGATCAGATATTGCCGCAGGAAAGTTTTCTTGTTGACCGGAAACTTACCGTCAACAAGAAAGAAAACCTGCAGCAACTAGCTGGTGGCGAACGCGGAGCGAAGCTCCAGCGTGCAGCACTTGATCCCGCCGCCACCCTTGAGCAGTTCCGAGGTGTCGACGGGGTGCACGGTGAAACCGCGACCGCGCACCTTCTCGATCAGATCCACCGCGCGCGGCGCCATCATGGCGTGCACCCCGTCACACACCAGGTTCAGGCCCAACGCCGCGGCGTCAGCATCCGTGGCGATCAATGCGTCCGGGAAACGCTGGGAAAGCACCTCGCGCGAAGCAGGCGAGAACGCCGGTGGGTAGTACGCGATCAGGTCTGGACCGAGTACCGAAAGTGCCGTGTCCAGGTGGTAATAACGCGGATCGACGAGTTCCAACGAGATGACCTCGCGGCCTGTGACCTCGGCGATCTGCTCATGGGCCTTGGTGCTCGTGCGGAACCCGGTACCCGCCAAGATAACGTCGCCCACGGTGAGAATATCGCCCTCGCCCTCGTTGACCTCGTCGGTGTAATGCACCTCAAAACCAGCGCTGCGGAACCAGTCGGCATACAGTTCGGTCTCCCCCTGCCGCTCCGGGTAGGTGAAATTCGCTGCCACGGCGATGCCGTCGACGACGAGCCCGCCATTGGCGGCGTAGACCATATCCGGCAAACCGGGCGCGCCTTCGATAACCTCGACGTGGTGTCCGATCCGGACGTACAGGTCGTGCAACTCCTGCCACTGCTGCATGGCCAATGAGTTATCCGTGGCGATTTCGGGATGCATCCACGGATTGATCTGGTAGTTGACGGTGTAGTACGTCGGGCGAGCCATCAGGTAGTGGCGAGGTGAGACCGGACGGATGGGGGTCTGCGACGATGGTGTGGTCACATTTTCTCCTGAAGGATTTGTGGTCGAAATTCTCCGAGGACAACGCTACGCCTACTTGGCAGGTAAAGGGCCCGAAACCGTCGAAAGAGGTGAGGTGACGTGGATGCTGCTGAAGCGAAGTCAGGACGAGTCGACGCCTGGCTTTGGGCGGTCCGATTGCTGAAGACGAGGGCGGCGGCTGCCGCGGCCTGCCGAGGCGGTCATGTCACCGTCGAGGGGACCCGAGCCAAGCCTGCCACTGCAGTGCGTCCTGGCATGACCGTGGAAATCACGGGTCTGGATCGACATCGCGTCGTTGTGGTCACCCGTGTGATCAGTAAACGTGTCGGAGCACCTGTTGCCGTTGAATGTTACGAGGATCACAGCCCGCCGCCGCCTCCGCGTGAAAGACTGATCCCGACGGCCGTCCGCGACAGCGGAACCGGTCGGCCCACGAAACGTGAACGCCGCCAACTTGATCGGTTGCGCGGCCGGGAGAATCGGTAACGGGCACCCACTGACTCATGCGCGACGCACTGACCTGCTCGTGCGCTAATAACGACATGACAAGGGACATTGATGACGAGGCAGTGCCAACGAATCTTTGCTGGTCTGGTGACGACGGTCGTCGCCATAGCGGTAGGAGTGACCGGGGTGAACCCCGCTGTCGCAGTGGCCGCGACAAGCTCGACCGATGGGGTCAACTCGGCTGTCGTGGCGAACTCACCTGGCGATAGCGGCGCGGAAGCAAAGAAGCCGGGGAAGAACTCGTCCAAGAAGAAGACTGCCAAGCAGAAGAAAGTAGCCAAAAAGAAGAAGGCGGCTAAGGCCAAGAAAGCGCTGCGGGCGGCGAAGAAAAAGGCGCGCGCCAAATCCCGCAAGGCTCCGGTACTGTCGAGTGGCAGCCGCGGTGAGCAGGTTACTCGGCTGCAGAAACTACTGCGGAAGAACGGGTACTGGATTTCTAGCGCGGACGGCAAATATGGCCACTCCACGCAGCAGGCGGTCATGGCGGTACAGAAGTCGACGGGACGAGCCCGCACGGGTCGCGCGACCCAGGGCGTGTGGTACGAGCTCTTCCTCGGAACCAAACCTCCGACCTCAATCACCAAGGCACAGTCGAAGAAGCGGGCAGTCTTCGAAATCGACCTGTCGCGCCAGATCATGTCGATCGTGCGCAACGGCAAGGTCCGTACGACCTTCAATATCTCGTCCGGATCGAACAGCTATTACACCCACAAGGGTCGCCGCATCTATGCGCACACCCCCACGGGCAGCTTCAAGGTCTACATGAAGCGGGATTATCTGCACAAAGCGGAACTCGGGCCGATGTATCGTCCGCAGTACTACCTGTCGGGCGGGTGGGCAATCCACGGTTCTCCGAACATCCCTAACTATCCGGCCTCCCACGGTTGCATCCGTATTGCCAACCCCGCGATGGACTACCTGTGGGGTAAGGGTGGCATGGGAATCGGATCCGAAATCGTCATCCGCAAGTAACCGTAAACAGACTCCGCACAATTCGGGCAACATTGACATCAAGCCAAATGAAGTCAAAAGTCCTATGCCAAAACGGGCACCTATCCTAGTCTTTAGGTAAAGAAGCGGTCAGGATTGCGCCTCGCAGGTCTATGCGGTGAGGATGCGCCGACCGTGACTGAACCGGCGACCATCTCAGGTTGCAACTGGATAGGAGTGGCCCACGAGGTCGCCAGCAAGGAGTCACCACAATGGATTTGCTTGACCAAGTTGTGCTGCCCCCGGACGTTGCCGCAGCACTCGCGGCATGTCAGAGCATCACCATCCCGGCAACGCGGCAAGAACTGTACGAACTCACCCTCGGTTCCCCAGACGCAGACCAATTCGATGTCGTCTACGACGTGCCCGGTCAAGGTCCGATCAAAGAGGCCGATGTGGTGCGCTGCACCAACGGCATCGCGGTGAACTACCCGGAGGACTACATTCGGCGTCGCGACCCAGACTGCATGCGGATCGCAGATGACCTCCCGACAGACAAACCGCGGTACAAGGACCGTCACGGCTCCGACTTCGCTCCGGTCAAGGCCGAGACCCTCGAATGGCTCTCGCAGCAAGAACTCATCGTGGTGCCCTTCAAGGCCGGAAGCCTCCGTTTCGGATACCCGTCGTTGGCGATCATCCCGAAGAACTCGGCGTTCTTCGCGCTCGCTCTGGTGGACCTGCAAGGATTCGTCACCTTTGACGAACTGCCGCAGTTCAGCCCGCGGGCCATCATGTATCTGGCTCCGCCCTTTAGGCACACGCACTTCGACGGCAAGCAGATCGTGGTGCACGACCGCTCCGAAACGCTGCACGAGATCTTCGCCTACAACCTCTACCCGGGGCCGAGCGCGAAGAAGGGTGTGTTCTCCGCACTGCTCGACATCGGTGAGCGAGAAGGCTGGATCACCGCCCATGCCTCCTCGGTGCGCGTGACCACTCCTTACGAGAACGAAACCGTCATCATGCACGAAGGTGCCTCCGGCGGCGGCAAATCCGAGATGTGCCAGGAAATGCGCCGTGAAGAAGACGGCCGCGTGCTGCTCGGTTACAACGTCGTGACCGACGAGCCCTATGCCATCACGCTTTCTGAGACCTCGAAGCTGGCGCCGGTCACCGACGATATGACGCTGTGCCACCGCGACCTGCAGCGCTCTGACGGCCTGCTGACCGTGGCGGATGCGGAAGAAGGCTGGTTCGTCCGCGTTGACGGCCTGACCCGTTACGGTGAGGACCCCTCCTTTGAACGGGCCTGCATCCATCCTGAAGAGCCACTGGTCTTCTTCAACATCCACGGTGTGCCGGGCGCAACCTGCCTGCCGTGGGAACACACCCTCGACTCCAACGGCAAGCCATGCTCCAACCCGCGCGTGGTCATCCCGCGCAGTCAGATCCATGGCATCGTCAACGAGCCGCAGCAGGTGGACGTGCGTACCTTCGGTGTGCGCATGCCAGCCTGCACCACCGAGAAGCCCTCCTACGGAATCATGGGTATTTGCCACGTGATCCCGCCGGCATTGGCATGGTTGTGGCGTCTGATCGCGCCGCGCGGCGACAAGAACCCGTCAATCGGGGCGACCGCTGAGGAGGCCGAGACCATCAAGTACGGCGGCATGGTCGGCGAAGGCGTCGGCTCGTACTGGCCGTTCTCGACCGGAACCAAGGTCGCTGCCGCAAACCTGCTGTTGGAACAGATCCTCGGCGCACCGCAAACTCGCTACGTACTGACTCCGAACCAGCACATCGGTGCCTACCGTGTGGGCTTCGCCGCCGAGTGGCTCACTCGCGAGTATCTGGCACGTCGCGGTCAAGGCAAGATTCGCGATGACCTGTTGACACCAGCACGTTGCGCACTGTTCGGCTATGCGCTCAAGGAGTTCAAGATCGACGGTCAGCAAGTGCGGCCGACCCTGTTGACCCCTGAGTTCCAGTCGAAGGTCGGTGTCGAGGCCTATGACGCTGGCGCGAAGATCCTCACAGACTTTTTCAAATCCGAACTTCAGCAGTTCCTCACTGACGAACTCGACCCACGTGGTCGGGCCATCATCGAGGTCTGCATGAATGATGGAACCCTCGACGACTACTTGGCACTGACTCCTTTGCACGAGTAGTCACTACGGGCCGGTTGCGGTCCATTCGGTTGTGCGACGACGAAGGCGCTGCTCCCCAGTGGGGGCAGCGCCTTCGTCGTACTCGGTAGCTGCGCCTCTACGCCGACTTCCCGGTCTACCCTCGATTCCCCTGGTTATGTCCAGTGATATCGAAAGTGAACCGTGAGTTCGACGAGCGAACGCAGTGATCGCGGCTGCTAGGCGTGGTCGTGGAAGGTCCGGTTCAGCACGTCCAGTTGCTGCTCCTTGGTGAGCTTGACGAAGTTCACCGCGTAACCGGAAACACGCACCGTAAGGTTCGGGTACTTCTCGGGGTGCTCGATCGCGTCTTCGAGAGTCTCCCGGCTCAGCACGTTGATGTTCACGTGAAACAGGCCAGCGTCAGCGGGGGTCTCGTGATTTTGGATAATCACCGGCTGGTCCGGGTAACTTGGCTTGAGGGCCTCTGCGACGCGTGCCGCATACGCGGGGTCGGCGTGGGGATTCGGGTCGGTAGGGATGGTCGAGTCCGTCATGGCGCACTCCTAAGTCGGTGCTCGCCCATGACGAGCACAAAGCGGATCCCCTCCACTTCTAGTGTCGCGCGATCTGGCAAAACTGCCAAGGCGAGGGCGGGTGAATCACGACACATCCAGTCCCGTCGACCTACGCCAGCAGGTCTTGGATGTCGTCCGCGCTAAGTCCGATCTGAGACGTGGCGGGTGCCTCTGCGCCGTCGACGACCTGGGAGAACAGCACCGACTTCTCCTGCTTCAGCGCCATCACCTTGGATTCGATGGTGCCGCTGGCGACCAACCGGTAGACCATCACGTTGCGGGTCTGCCCGATGCGGTGGGCCCGGTCGACTGCTTGTGCTTCGGTGGCCGGATTCCACCATGGGTCGAGCAGAATGCAGTAATCGGCGTTCGTCAGGTTCAGGCCAAAACCACCGGCCTTGAGCGAGATCAGGAAGACCGGCACCTCACCATCGGTGAATCGGGCGATCTGCCGGGCTCGGTTGCGAGTCTTGCCGTCCAGATACGCTGTGTCGATGCCGCGGTCGGTGATGAAATCGCGCACCTTTGACAGGTATCGAGTGAACTGGCTGAAGATCAGCACGTTGTGTCCCTCAGCAATGATCTCGTCCAGCATCTCCCACAGCACATCCAGTTTCGAGGACGAGATTCCCTCATGCGCCTCGTCCACTAGCGAAACGTCCAAACTGGCCTGCCGCAGCAATGTCAGCGAGCGCAACACCTCGAACCGGTTGCCGTCGAGGTTGTCGATGAGCCCCAGCACCTTGGCGCGTTCGCGCTGCAGATAACGGTCATAGACCCGGCGGTGCCGCGTATTGAGCACCACCTCGGTGACCTGTTCGACTTTCTCCGGCAGGTCGGCCGCGACCACGTCCTTGGTGCGGCGCAGCAAGAAAGGCGAGATGGCGCGGCGTAGTCGGGCGAGTGCTTCGGGTGCCTTGCCTCGGGCGATAGGACGAGCGAAATCCTGGTTGAACTGTGTCACGCCAGGAAGTAGCCCTGGACAGGTCAAAGTCATCAACGACCACAGTTCCATCACGTTGTTTTCCAGCGGGGTGCCGGTGAGCGCGATCTTGAACGGACAGTGAATCCGCACCGCAGCCTCGTACCCTTGAGATCGGTGGTTCTTGATGAACTGAGCTTCATCAAAGATCGCACCGGACCAATCCAGCACTTGGTACTCGTCCGACTCCAAACGCAGCAAAGCGTAGGAGGTAACCACCACGTCGGCTCCGGCGACAGCGGTCGCAAGATCGATACGGCGCCGCGCCGCGGTGCCATGAATGGCGACGACTTTGAGACTGGGGGCAAACCGGGCGCATTCGCTGACCCAGTTGTCCACCACTGAGGTTGGCGCGACCACCAAGAACGGGTGTGGTGCCAGGCCCAGGTCTTTCAGGTGCAGAAAGGTGGCAATCGTCTGCAAGGTCTTACCGAGACCCATGTCATCGGCCAGCAGCGCACCCAGGCGATGCTGCGCCCGGTAGGCAAGCCATTCGAAGCCATAGTGTTGGTAATGCCGCAACTCGGCATTCAACCCAGGCGGAGCATCGAGTGGTTCAGGCGGTGCGTCAGCAGCGAGTGCGCCAACCGCCTGACGCCACGATTCGGCACCCTGGCCCAGGTAACCCGCCTCGGACAACTCGTCGAAGAAAGCGGTGTGATACCGCGAGACTTGCGGAGTAGATGTCGGAGTATCGCGCAGTTCTCCGGCTTGTTCGATCAATTCACGTAGTCGCTGCAGACGTGGGTCGCTGAGCGGCAGCATGCCACCGCCATCGACCAGGAGGAACTCGTCCCCGCGTGCCAACGCCGTGAAGAGGTTCGGCAGCGGCACTTGCCGACCGGCGACCTGAACCGTCACGTTCAGGTCGAACCAGTCGCGGTCTTGTGAGCTCTCCCGTGACGAGACGGTGACTTGGGCGTCAGCCAAAATGTCGTAACTGGCCGATTCGCCGGTGACCTCGAGGTCGAAGTCGGGGTCCTCGTCGGCCAGCAGTGTCAACGTGGGCATGACCTCACGGGCAAAGGTGGCCGTATCCAAGCCTGATAACTCGATCGCGCCTCGTTTGCTTTGCAGGACGCGATGCCAAACCCAGGCGAAGGACTCGTTGCGTTCCGCGAGCTGGATGAACAGACCCAAGCGCGGATCGCGCGCATAGTTCTGTGGTGCGAACAACTCGTCGGCAAGGGGGTCGTCGTGTATCTGATCGCCCACCCGGTGGCGGACCGCAACCGTGATGAGAGTCTTGTGGTCCGGCTCGAAGACAACCTGCACTGCGGCCCTTGTGCGCGGCGTGGCCGGAACATCAAGATCCTCCGCGAAGTTCACGGTGTCAGCTGCGGACAGAAGTTCCGAGAGGCTGCGACTGAAGAACTGTGCGCGCCGCGAGGCCTCAATGACTTGCGGCGTGCCGGCTGCCAATAGTCGTGCCACGACGGCATCAACCGGGCGGGCAGTGGCGACCAACGTGAGACGCTGTCCATCTGGTCCAGCATCACGGTGTATGACGCCGACGGCAGGGTTGCCGATCGGGATGATCTGTGCCGTGTCAAAGGCGATCTGTTCTTGCTGGTCAGGCAATTGCAGTGTGGCCGAGACCAGGAGCGCACCGTCATCGCGGGTGTCCACGGTCACGACTGTCAGCGCACGTTCGTCGCTCATCTCGATGGCCGGGTAGCCGGGCTTAGCTTCGACGAACTCGACTCCGACGCGGTGGGCCTCTAGTAGCAGCGACCACATGGCGGCGTTGGAGGCTTCGGAGGTCCATACCCAGTCGGAGTGGTGATACCGGTTCTGCGGACCGCCTAGTCGGTGGATGGCGCGTAGCACGTCAGCGCCGGGATCGTGGGGGTAGTCGGTGGTGTCCACGAGGCCCTGCCAGGACAGGCCGGTGCGCAGCCAGCGTCCCGATGCGCTCCGAATGATCGGTCGAAGTCCGATTCGGCCACCGCCGAGGTTCTTCGATTGGCGTTCGACTTGTCTTGGCGATAGGTAGATGGTGGTGGGGGACGAGCTTTCCTCGTCGAACTTGAACTGCAGACCCAGGTTGGAACGCAGCTGTAACGTCTCTGGCTCTGGTGGCAGGACCGGCTGTTCCTCTGCTGTGGGGGTGTTCTCCCCGCCATGCGAGGTCAGATACGCGACGAGGGCCGCCGCGACATGTTTGCAGTTCTGCCCATCGCGGCAGGAGCAGTCTCCGTGGATGGGGCGCAGGTCGTCCTGGGACTCGGCGAATGTGACTTTGACCAGGTACGGAATGGGGTGCGGGGCCTTGACATGGGCGATCAGGGTCGGCACGGATCGGTATCTCGCATCGGCAAGAGTACTTGTGGGGCGGCGCATCGCGACACCGGTGACCATGCCTTGGGCGGCGTAACTGGCGCCGCGTGCTGCTCTGGCAACGCCGACCAATTGGCGGACGTCGGCTTCAGAGAACATCAGACCATTCAATCAGGAATCAGGCCGGGTTTGGTAATGGTGATGGTCGCCTCACGGCGGCTCCGTTGCCGCGTGAGGGTGCCATATTCGGCTTGAGGGTCCTGTATATGGGTGGGACGACCCGAACATCGCACCCCGAACCGAGGGACGGCGAGTGAGGGCAGACGGGCGGGGGCCGACTCGCCCCGGGACATCTGCGCGACACACCGCGCTGACCGAATGGACATCCAAGCCCATTAGGATCGTTGAGTAGTTCTGACCGTCCGTTTCTGATCGCCCCTGAACCGGTTTGTCCCGTGAAGCCGCAGAATGGGCACGCGTCGTAAAGAGGGGATAGCCTCGTGACAATGGTGACGACCACAACGCTCAACGAAATCACAACCTACCTCTTCGACCTCGATGGGGTACTGACTCCTACCGCGGAAGTCCACATGCGGGCCTGGGCGAAAATGTTCAGCCAGGTCTTCAACGACTTCGCTGTCGCCCCGTACACCGATCAGGACTATTTCGACCACCTGGACGGCAAGCCTCGTTATGCCGGGGTTGCGGACCTCCTGGCCAACCGCAACATCGCGTTGCCCTATGGCGACCCTCTGGACTCTGCTGACATGCAGACGGTGTGTGGCCTCGGCAACCGCAAGAACGACGTCTTCACTGAAGTCCTTCAGACCGAGGGTGTACGACCCTATCCGGGCTCGATCGCTTTGGTCGACGCCTTGATCGCGGGGGGCAAACAGGTCGCAGTGGTCTCATCCAGCCGCAACGCCACGGCGGTGCTGGCGGCAGCTCGCATCGCCGACCGTTTCGAGGTCGTAGTCGATGGCCTCGTCGCCGCCAACCGTGGCATTCTAGGCAAACCTGCTCCCGATACCTACCTGTATGCCGCCCAACTGTTGGGCACCTCTCCGGCGCACGCTGCCGTCATCGAGGACGCGCCCTCAGGTGTCGCTGCTGGGCGAGCAGGAGATTTCGGCATCGTGATCGGCGTGGATCGCGGTGCCGGCCGCGACGTGTTGCTGCAAGACGGCGCCGACGTGGTCGTAGATGATTTAGTAGAACTACTCGATGGCGAACCGACCGGGCAGTCCCCGGCGTCGAAGGAGGGATCGTGAGTCACGGACGAGCACTTGTCGACGACCCGATAGACCGCTCCCGATTTCCCGTCGACGAATGGCAACTGACTGAGACCCGCTATGACGGCAGCGATCTTGGCGTGACCGAGACGCTCTTCGCTGTGGGCAACGGCTACCTCGGAATGCGCGGCAACGTCGAAGAAGGCCGCGACTCATACGCCCACGGCACATTCATCAACGGATTCCATGAAACCTGGCGGATCCGTCACGCCGAAGAAGCCTATGGATTCGCACGCGTTGGACAGACCATTGTCAACGTCCCCGACGCCAAAGTAATCCGTATCTACATTGATGACGAGCCGTTGCTGCTGTCAGTGGCAGATTTACGACATTACGAGCGCCGTCTCGATTTTCGCGAGGGTGTCTTGTGCCGCGATGTCGAATGGCAAAGCCCCAGCGGCCGCCGGGTGCGAATCCGTTCAAAGCGCATGGTCTCCTTTGCGGAGCGTCACCTCGCGGTGATGACGTACGAGGTCACGCTGCTCGACGGCGACGATGTCCCGATCAATATCTCCTGCCAGATGCTCAATCGGCAAGATGGTCAGGACGAGTATCACGTTCGCGATGCGGCAATGGGTGAAGGCTTCGATCCGCGTCGCTCCGAGGCCCTGACTGGTCGCGTGCTGGTCCCTGAAGACCACTGGCACCGTGACGGCATGAGCGCGCTTGCCTACCGGGCGCACTCGTCCGGCATGACAATCGGTGTGGTGTCCGATCACACGATTGACACGGAGAACCCGTACCAGGAATTTGCGGATTCTGACGAGGACCTCACCCGACATGTTTACCGGGTTCAAGCGCGGGTCGGCGTTCCCATTACGGTGACTAAAGCGGTCAGTTATCACACGTCACGCGGCGTGCCGTCGCGTGAACTCATCGACCGCTGTCTGATGACTTTGGAACGAGTTCGTGAGGGTGGGGCCGACGCTGAGTTTCGCCGCCAGCGCGAATGGCTGGATGCGTTCTGGGAACGTTCGGATGTCGTCATCGAGGATCAACCGGAACTGCAACAGGCAGTGCGATGGAACCTCTTCCAACTGGCGCAGGCCACGGCACGTGCCGAGGGCAACGGCGTCCCGGCCAAAGGACTGACCGGTTCGGGCTATTCGGGGCACTACTTCTGGGATAGCGAAGTCTATATTCTGCCGTTCTTGACCTACACCTCACCACAGTTCGCGCGCAACGCCCTGCGGTTCCGCTACACCATGTTGGACGCGGCTCGGGAACGAGCGGTGGAGTTGAATCAACAAGGGGCGCTCTTCCCGTGGCGCACCATCAACGGCCAGGAGGCATCCGCCTATTACGCGGCGGGAACCGCGCAGTATCACATCGACGCGGACATCGCCCATGCGCTACGGCAGTATGTGAATGCCACGGGAGACACAGATTTCCTGGCTCGTGAAGCCGTCGATATCCTGGTCGAGACCGCACGCATGTGGGCTGATCTGGGATTTTGGCGTGAGAATGGTGACAATACCTTCCATATTCACGGGGTGACGGGCCCGGACGAGTACACCACCGTAGTCAACGACAACATGTTCACGAACGTGATGGCGCGGGCGAATCTGCGTGGTGCGCTGCGGGCGCTGAAGCTGCTTAAACGCGACTACCCGGCCGAGTACGAGCAGGTGTGGCGGCGGCTGCGGCTGCGCGAGGAAGAACTCTCCGAGTGGCATCGCGCAGCGGAACGCATGTGTATCCCCTACGACGAACGGCTCGGCATCCACCCGCAGGATGCGCAGTTCTTGG
>WPCK01375020.1_pt1 | contig 152978 bp, 150 predicted proteins | sample 5399851 | NCBI WGS metagenome assembly WPCK01 (sample SAMN12869471, study PRJNA574797) | sludge metagenome | isolation source: wastewater treatment of pH11 | place: China:Beijing | collected 2019-05-20
ATATGTTTCTTCTTCCATCATGCGCAGCGCACTCAATTTTTGTTCGATCGTATGCCGACTTCTCGCCATAAAAAAACACTCCCCAATCAGATAAACAGATTTGTTATTTCATCTGTCTACCTATTGGGGAGCATATCAGGCGCGTGTCATCCTCTTTTCTGTTCAATCGGTCTCGACAAATCCGATATATGGCAAGTTTCGACACTGTTCGGCGTAGTCGATCCCGTAACCGATCACGAACTCATCAGGGATCTCAAAACCGACGTAATCGGCGTCAAGCGTCACAAGGCGACGGGCCGGTTTATCGAGCAGCGTACAAATCTTCAACTCACCCGGCTGATGTAACGTCATGTGCTGACATAAAAATTTAAGTGTTTGCCCTGTGTCGATGATATCTTCAATGATGACGACGTACTTTCCTTCGACGTCGAGGTCAAGGTCTTTCCGAAGTTGAACGTTCCCGCTCGAGACTGACTTCTTCCCATAAGACGAAGCGGCGACGGTGTCGAGTTGAACACTTCCCGTCATTTGCCGCATCAAGTCCGCCGCGAACACCATCGATCCTTTCAACACGGCGACGAGGACGATCGGTGTTCCGTTCGCGTCCTGTTCAATCTGCTCCGCGAGCTCTTTCACTCGTTGTTTGATTTGAACCTCATCAAATAATTTTCCTTTAATGTGTATGTCCATGTTTTCCGGCGATTGTTCGCCGTCACCCCCTCCATGTTGTATCCAGCCCCCATTCTATCATAAATCCAGTTAAAAACCACACATCTTTCGAGATACAACAGTTATTGTTCGGTTTTGGATGTTGTATTCGACAAAAAAGCGGCTCCGATACGCGTACCGGAGCCACCTGTTCCTTATTCGTCTTGCGTCCGCTTCATCTGTTGAAACTGATGGAACTGTTCCATCAACTCGGGCTTGTCCTCAAAAAACTCCACGAACCGGGTCATACAGTCGAGCGTGTTCGAGCTCAAATGGTGTTCGATTCCCTCGACATCTTCATACACGTCAGCCTCATCCACCCCGATGAGCCGCAGAAACGACTCGAGCATCGCGTGCCGCTCGACAAGTCGTTTTCCAATTTTTTGCCCTTTATTCGTCAGCATGAGCCCTCGATATTTTTCATAGACCAAATATTCTTCACGATCGAGTTTTTGAACCATTTTCGTGACTGAGGAAGGGTGCACCCCTAAATGTTCGGCGATATCAGATACTCGGGCGTACCCTTTCTCCGTCATTAATAAATAAATTCGTTCTAAGTAATCTTCCATACTCGGTGTCGGCATGGGCGTGGCCTCCCCTTCAGTTCCGTTATCCAACCTCCATTTTAGCGTAACCGACAGGAAACAGGAAGTCACAGCAGGAAATCCATGAGTCAGTCGTTGTCTCCCGACCTCATATTCTTTATAATGGAGGATGGTAACTTTAAGTAGAGAAAGGAAGAACAGCAATGGGAATTGAAACAATCCTCGTCATCATCCTTTGGGGTGCACTCATCGCATACATCGTCTGGCGCTTTATGCCGGCGCGCGGTTTGAAAAAAATGAAGCAAGAAGAATTCCGCGCCTCACTCAGAAAAGGCCAGCTCATCGACGTCCGCGAACCGAACGAATACAAAGGCGGCCATATCACTGGTGCCCGCAACATCCCGGTCGGTCAAATGAAGCTCCGCATGAAAGAGCTCCGGAAAGATCAGCCGATCCTCATGTACTGCCAAGGCAAATCCCGCTCGAACCAGGCGGCCAAGTTGCTCATGAAAAACGGATTCACCGACATTTACATGCTCGAAGGCGGATTCAAACAATGGAAAGGGAAAGTCAAAAAAGGCTGACCTGAACAAACAAGCGTTGCCCCAACGAGAGTTGAGGCAACGCTTGTTTTCATATAACTTCAAAACAATTTGATGATTGATTTCGGCGCCAACACTTTTCCAGTAACTTATTAGCCCGCGGACTCGTTACAATCAGGTGAAGCACCTTACAAAAACCCACTCGTTCACGACGAGTGGGTCACGATCAATTGATGGACGACGGTTGGCGCCGTTCATATTTCAAGACCGGCTTGCGGGCAGCGAGCGTCTCATCGAGTCGCTTGACGACCGTCGTATGAGGCGCCGTCTGAACGATCTCCGGATTCTCTTCTGCTTCTTTGACGATTTGCAGCATCGCGTCACAGAACGCATCGAGCGTCTCTTTCGACTCCGTCTCGGTCGGTTCGACCATGATGCACTCCTCGACGTTGAGCGGGAAATAAATCGTCGGCGGATGATAGCCGAAGTCGAGCAGTCGTTTAGCGATATCGAGCGTGCGGACGCCGAGCGCTTTTTGACGTTTGCCGGACAAGACGAACTCATGTTTACAGTACGTGTCATACGGCACGTCGAACGCGTCTTTCAGACGAGCGAACATATAGTTGGCGTTCAAGACCGCTTCACGCGACACCCGCGTCAATCCTTCCGCCCCCATCGTCTTGATGTAGCTGTAGGCACGGACGTTGATGCCAAAGTTGCCGTAAAACGGCTTAATGCGGCCAATCGACTGCGGTCGATCGTAGTCGAGCGTGAAACCTGTATCCGCTTTCTTCACAATCGGCGTCGGCAAGTACGGAATCAAGTCCTGTTTGACACCGACGGGACCAGAACCCGGTCCGCCGCCGCCGTGCGGTCCGGTGAACGTCTTGTGCAAGTTCAAGTGGACGACGTCAAAGCCCATATCCCCAGGACGGGCGATGCCTAAAATCGCATTCGAGTTGGCACCGTCGTAATAAAGCTTGCCGCCCGCTTCGTGGACGACTTTCGCGATTTCAAGGATATCCGCTTCAAACAACCCGAGCGTGTTCGGGTTCGTGAGCATGAGAGCCGCCGTGTCTTCCCCGACTTTCGCTTTCAAGTCCGCAAGGTCGACGAGGCCACGCTCATCGGATTTGACGGTAACCGTCTCGAATCCGGCGACCACAGCCGAAGCCGGGTTCGTCCCGTGCGCCGAGTCCGGTACGAGCACTTTCGTCCGATGCGTGTCGCCGTTATGGTGATGGAACGCCTTGATCAACATGAGCCCCGTCCATTCCCCGTGGGCTCCGGCTGCCGGTTGAAGCGTCACTTCATCCATCCCGGTGATTTCGGCGAGTTGGTCTTGCAAGTCGACCATCATCTCAAGCGCTCCTTGTACTGACTCGAGCGGCTGAAGCGGATGAATATGGGCAAATCCAGGCAGGCGCGCCATATCTTCATTCACTTTTGGGTTATATTTCATCGTGCAAGACCCGAGCGGATAGAAGCCGGAATCGACGCCATGGTTGCGAGTCGATAACGACGTGTAGTGACGGACGACATCAAGTTCGGACACTTCCGGCAGTTCGGCCGCCTCTTGACGAATCATCGAGGCCGGCAAGAGCGTCTCGAGGTCGACTTCCGGCACGGTCGGCGTCGGTAAGTTGTAACCGGTACGACCGGCGCGTGACACTTCAAAAATGAGCGTTTGTTCGTGTTGCATCAGTTCATCCCCCCAACGACTTCGATAAAGCGATCGATCTCTTCTTTCGTCCGAAGCTCGGTCGCGCAAACGAGCATGTGTGTGCGGCGAGCTGATTCATACGTTCCGAGCGGCAAGCCGCCGATGATCCCGTTGTCTAACAAATGGCGTGACACTGCATCGGCATCGACGTTGAAATCGACGACGAACTCATTGAACATCGGCCCTTCGTCGACAATCGTATATCCAGCCGCTTTGAGCGACTCTTTCATATAATGCGCCGTTTGCATGTTTCGAACGGCCATGTCGCGAATCCCATACTTGCCGAGCGCGGACATCGTGATCGATGCGGCGAGCGCATTGAGCGCCTGGTTCGAGCAAATGTTCGACGTCGCCTTGTCACGCCGGATATGTTGTTCACGGGCCTGTAACGTCAAAACAAAGCCGCGTTTTCCGTCTTCATCAACAGTCTGCCCGACGAGGCGGCCTGGGAGTTTGCGCATGAGTGCTTGTTTCACGGCGAAGTAACCACACGACGGCCCCCCGAAGCTTTGCGGGATCCCGAACGGTTGAGCATCCCCGACCGTGATGTCGGCCCCGAGCGCACCAGGTGACTCCAAAATACCGAGCGCGAGCGGGTTGCTTGAAACGACGAACAGCGCTCCCGCGTCATGCGCCGCTTGGGCGAGCACGGCCAAGTCTTCGATTCGACCGTAGAAGTTCGGATATTGCACGACGAGACATGAAGCGTCGGTCAAGTCGAGGTTCGTCACATCGGTCAATCCATCGGCGACCGGGGTGAACTCGACGTTCAATCCAGGACCCCCGGCATACGTCTCGATGACGTCTTTCGCTTCTGGGTGGACGGCTCCCGATACGATGACTCGCTTCTTCTTCGTATGGGCGCTCGCAAGATATGTCGCCTCGGCCAGCGCCGTGATGCCGTCGTACATCGACGAGTTGGCGACGTCCATGCCAGTCAGTTCACAGATCATCGTCTGAAACTCGAACATCGCTTGCAATTCTCCTTGTGAGATTTCAGGCTGATAAGGTGTATATGCCGTGTAAAATTCAGAGCGGAGCAACATATGATTCATGACGCTCGGTGACAAATGGTCGTACATGCCCGCGCCGAGGAAACTCGGATGCGACTTCGTGTGCAAGTTCTTCTCCGCGAGCTTCGACATATGCCGCACGAGATCAACTTCCGGCAGTGGTGCCCCGATCGCAGACAGCGACGCCGTCTCACGGAGCGAGGCCGGGATGTCTTCGAGCAACTCTTCGATCGACTCAACCCCGATCGTCTGCAACATGTCACGCTCATCTTGCTCCGTCATCGGTAAATAGCGAAATTCCATTCTGTTCATTCTGAATCCCCCTGTATCATTTACGTTTATAAAACGGTGTCGGTACTCGTTCGGCTTCTATTTTTTTGCCCCGAACGTCGACGACGAAGTTCGTTTGTTCGATATAACGGCGGTCGACGCGTGCCCAGGCGATCGATTCATTCACTGTCGGCGGCATCGTCCCCGTCGTCACGACCCCAATCGCTTCCCCATCAAACTCGACAGTCGCCCCTTGGCGCGCGATGCCGCGACCGAGCAGCTTCAAGCCGATAAGACGTTGTGGGATATCTTCTTTTTGCTCAACGAGCGCGTCTTTTCCAATGAAGTCGGTATCAAGTTTGACCGCAAAGTTCAAGTTCGCCTCAAACGGAGTGACCGTCTCATCAAGCTCGTGGCCGTAAAGCGGGAGGCACGCCTCAAATCGTAATGTGTCACGGGCACCGAGCCCACACGGCGTCACCCCTTCAGCTTCGAGCGCTGACCAGATATGCGGCATCTGTTCCGCTTTGGCGTAAAGTTCGAACCCGTCTTCACCCGTGTAACCGCTTCTTGAGACGATTGTCGTCACACCGGCCACGTCGCCCGTCAAGAAACGGAAAAACTTGATCTCATGCAACGGCAAATCAGTGATCCGCGCGAGTACCGCCTCGGCGTTCGGTCCTTGAATCGCGATTTGACCATATGCATCCGACTCATCCGTCACCGTGACGTCTCCCGTTGCGTACTCGTTCACGTGCGCCACGTCTTTTTCAATGTTCGAGGCGTTGACGACGAGCCAGAAGGCGTCCTCATCGAGTCGATAGACGAGCAAGTCATCGACGACTCCCCCATTCGGTAGACAGAACAAGTTATATTGCGCTTGACCGATGTGAAGTTTCGATACATCGTTCGTCACGAGTCGTTGGACGGCCGCCAAAGCGTCCGGTCCTTCGACTCGAATCTCTCCCATATGCGACACGTCGAACATGCCGACGTCTTCTCGCACGGCGACATGCTCTTCCTTAATTGAAGAGAACATGATCGGCATATCAAACCCCGCAAACTCCACCATCTTCGCCTTCGGAGCAATCAATTCATACAAAGGCGTACGTTTCAACGTAACTTTCTCCATAATATCCCCCAATCCCGAACATAAGTATAGAATATCGTGAAATATTTCGTTTTCACTATCACTCTATCAATTTTCTTCGCCGTTGCATAGCCTAAAGCGGGCAAAAAGAAAGAGGATGGAAAACGAAAACGTTTTCATCCTCATTATTTCATATTTTACTCTCGGTGGAAACGGTCGAGCTTTCGATTCCGGCGGTCCGTTTGATTTCTTTCGTCAATCCGATTGAGGCATCTTTCAATTCAAGTGACTCGTCCTTCACTTTGACCGACAGACGCTTCATCTCAGTCACGGATTTGTTAACCGTATCGACATGACGCTTGATGTCATCGATGAGTTGCTGGATCACATTGATCCGAATTTGAAACCGCTCGGTCAGTCGTTTGACGCGACGAACGTCACCCGCCATCTTCTTCTTGTAAAGTAAAAAGCCGTATAGGCCGAGCCCGAGAAGTGCGAGCACGATAATGGCAAGATTGATCCAAATCATTTATTTTCCTCCTTCAAGCGATATAGTTCATCGGCGATCGCCATTGTCCCGAGCGAAGCGTCCATTACGAGATGCGCTTGCGCGTACAAAGGGCGACGTCTTTCATAGAGTGCCTTCACACTATCTTTTCCCCGTTTGACGAGCGGACGGTCCGAATGACGGATCCTCTCCCAGCACGTCTCAAACGGCAAGTCGAGAGCGACGACGGTGCCGTTATGTAGCATCCACTCGAGATTTTCCGCCCGTTCGACGACCCCTCCTCCAGTCACGATGAAATCGGCGCTGACCGTCCGGAGTAACTCGGTCTCGCGTTGGCGAAAAGCCTCTTCGCCGTGACAGGCGAAATAAGTCGCGATGTTCGTCCCGTAGCGCCGCTCAAACACCTCATCCAAATCAATGACTTGATTCGTTGTTTCCAAATATCGTTTTAAGCTTGATTTACCTGTACCCATAAAACCGATGATGTAAAACGGTCTACTCATCAAAATAGATCACCTCTTTATGGCGTTCTCCCGTCTCGAGCCGAATCTCGACTTCTGCTGTCCCTGCGCCGAGCGGGCGGCAAGTGACGGTGCCGGTCGGTCTCGTCAAGGTGAGCGGGACCGTCCGGCACTGCTTTTTCGCCACGAGCAGATGGGCCTCGAACCGGATGGCGAGGACGTCGAGCGCGAGACGCTCCGTCGTTCGTTCGATATCAGTATACCAAAATAAAGCCGCACCGAGTATCCACGTCACGACGATCAAAGAAGAGATGAGAAAGAAGCCGCCCTCATGCACATGACATACTTTTCTCGTTCCCCGGTCGCATCGGCCCACCGCACCCGATAACCGCTCCCTACCGTTTCGACGTGATAGCGATCGATTCCTCTTATAAATAGCAGATTCCCTCCTCCCTCTCCGACCATGACCAAGTTGCCGTTAATCTGTTTCAACGTCCACGCCCACGTCGTCTTGTCGGGCCGCACATACACCCCGGCGAGCCGTCCGTCGTTGACCGTGCAGTCCCGGCTGTCGATGACTTTTCGAACGAACAGCTGCGGCGTCATCGTCACGTTCCCTCGAGGCTGCTCATAAAGCGCCCCGCCGAACGCCAGCATATGGACGAGCAAAGCAATGAACAACGGGACGAGGAGCAACGTGAACGTCAGCTCGAGCAGCGTAAATCCTGATTCACAATGTCGGGAGGCAATGGTCACCTTCGCAAACTGCCAATCGTCCGCCCGGTTCGTCCGCATCCTTCACCACCTCCCCTTGCAATCGTTCATATATGCGAACCGTCATTTCAAGACGGGCGACGCGTTCGTTCCCGGCCTCGACGAACGGGACGAGCACACCGCCCCAACCGAGCAGGAGGGTCAGACTGAGACAAACTTCCCAAAACGTGACCCCTTGTTCACCATCCCTCACTGCGGATCACCTCCGGCTCGTAAGTGCCCATGCGAAACTTCAGCGTGACAGCCAACTGTCCCGAAGAAAACTTCCATTGTCCGGCGTACGTCGCTGCCGTCTTCGAGAACACGATGTCACTCGTCGTCGGCAGGCTGATGTCGACGCCATCTGGTACTCTCACCGTTTTGATCGAGGTCAACCCGCACGTGATGTGATAACGCCGTTCTTTGATGTACCAACGCAAACGAGGCACACATTTCTCATCGGAGGCGACGTACGGGTATTGTCCGACTTCGGCGATGTCCGCGAGCAGCGCCTCGGTGAAGTCGACCAAGGCGAGGCGCTCGACAGAACGGACGCTCGGCATCGCTATGAGCAACAGCATCGACAAGATCACGAGGACAGCTGCCATCTCGACGAACGTGTACCCGTCTTTCATTGCTTCGTCAACGTACCGGTCGTGGGAGCGTACGTATACGTCATCGACTGACAGCTGTATGTGAGCGGGTCGCCGGAACCGTTTCGCTTAATGACGGCGAGTGATTCCGGATACGCCTTGTGCTCGGCGTAATACAAATTGATCTCGGACTCGACGATGCGGACGCTGCCTTCACAACTTACACTGTCGGCCCGACTTTTGCCGTCCGACATCGACGGGACGAGCAACAGCAACAATACGGAAATGATGAGCAACACCGCCGCCATCTCGACGAGTGTGAATCCTTGCTCTGCCTTCATTCGGTTCATGTGAATTCCTCCTCATAATTGGTTCATGATCAGCTGGACCGGCAAATAGATCGTATAAAACATCATCGTCACCATGACCGTCAACAACCCATATAGCGCCGGTTCCGTTTTCGCGATAAGTTGTTTCCAGTACAGCTCCATCTCTTCGAAGACGAGGTCACGGTGTAGCGACATGATCATCCCGAGCTCGCCGCTCACCGTGCCGACACCGAACAAGCTGACAACTTCATGGTCAAGGAGCTGTTCCGCCCGCGCCGCCTCCTCTAGCTCGAGTCCGGAAGACATACGGTCGTGCATTCGCTTCGCCATCGAGGCTACTTCCCCTTCGCCGTTTGCCAATCGTTCCACGATGGTCCTAACCGAGGCTTGCCCTTCCCGCAACAATGACAGTTCACTGACGAACAAGTAGGTCACGTATAGACGTTGCCCGCGTTCGATGATCGGGACACGGACCCACCCACGCTTTCCGGACGCGTAAAGCCCCCCCGCCGTCAGGACGACGGCAAGAAACAATCCGGGGAAAAACCCTTTCGACAGTAAAACAGCGTTCATCCCGTTCATCTGCTCAAGCTCGACCATGGCAAGAAGCTTCGGGAAGATATAAAGGGCGTAAATCGTGCCCAAGCCGAACAGCATCGTCAGAATGACGAGCGGATAACGGGCGAGCTGCCGTAATTCTTGCTCGAGCGATCGGCGCATCGTCGATAAGGCGAGCACTTGTTCAAGCCCTTCGATGAAGTGATGCCCCCGCTCAGCCGTCTCGAGCAGTTCCTGCATCCGTCCATCTTTGATGAGTCCGGCGAACACTTCCGATAGAGTGGCCCCGCCTTCAAGCTTCAGCCGCATCTCATATACCGTCCGTCTGTCCCGTCCCCGTTCATGTAATTCAAGCGTTTCAAACGTCTTTTTTAATCCGACACCCCTGGCCTGGAGCCGCAGGAATCGCCGGATCGTGTTCAGTTCATTGTTGGCTCGGGTATCGACCATGAACAACTCACTCCTTCTTCTCGGCTGAGCACGCACCAATGCCGTGCGACATCCATCGTTCCGACGAGCTGTTTGAGCCGTCGTTCGCCGTCTTCGATCGTCGATGTATGAAACGTCACCATCGTCAAATGTCCGCTCAGTGCCGCATCATGGGCTACGTGCAACTCTTCACTCGTCCTCACCTCCCCGATGACGATGACATCGGGGTCGGCCCGGAGCGTCTCCTTCAACAACTGGCGATGATCAAGACCGGCCAACACGTTCACTTCAAGTTGGATCACGCCGGGCACTTGCTGCTCAGGCGGATTTTCAATTGTGACGATGCGCCGGTTGTTCATCTGTTCGAGCAACGCATAGAGCACCGTCGTCTTCCCGGCACCGGTCGCACCGCCAATGATGAACAAGCCGCGACGAAGCTCGGCCATCGCCTCGAATCGTCTCGCGTCTTCTTCTGTCACCAAGTCCCGTAATTGATACGACGCGTTTGGTAACCGCCACGACATGAGGACATGTTCGAAGGACGGGAGGAACGTGACACGCACGACCGCCGTACCCGCGTCATACATTCCTGATTGCGGGACGCGGTGGTCGGTTTCTGTGAGTGAACACCAATATTTCATATGTAACGTCAACCGCTCATAGTCGAACCGCGTCATCGTCTCAATCACTTGTAAACGGCTCCCAAAGCGAACGTGGACCGCCACTTGTTCGCCGGCCGGCATGAAATGCACGTCGCTTGCCCGTAATGCCCTCGCCGCCTCGACGAGTCGTGCCGTCATCACTTTCATCTCCCCCACCTCACCGAAAGCATAAAAAAAAAGCCCACCTTTTGAAAAGTGGACTTGTTTTAGGAAACGTTTGAAGTTGTGAGGTCATGGCGGCGGGCATACGTCTCAATCGATACTTTGTCGTAACCGACAATCACTTCTTTCCCGTCCGTCAAGATCGGGCGCTTCAACAATTTAGGGTTTTCACTCATGAGTTGAAGCAACTCGCTCAATTTCAAGTCATCGACATCGACGTCCAACTGTTTGAACGCTTGACTCCGTGTGGCGAGAAGGGATTCGACTCCGTTGTCACAAAGTGTCAACAACGTCAACAGTTCGTCGACCGAAGGGGCGTCACGGAAAATATGACGTTCGCTCACGTTGAGTTGCTGGTCTTGTAAAAATGCCTTCGTCTTCCGGCATGAAGTACAGCTTGGATACGTATAAAACATCAGTTCATTTGCCATTGTTAAAGCCTCCTTATGAGATGTGTTCCCGGTCGTTCAGTGTGTGTAAGTTGATTATACAACGGTTGGACAATTATGTACAGTATTTGTACAACTTTTTTTATTTTTTTGTACAACCCTTCACCACTCTTAAATTTCACATTTTTTTCACGATTATTTTGCTCAATTCACACGTTTTCATAGCATTTTTTTTAATGTGTTGGTAAAATAGTGAATGAGAATGGAATAATGTACGTATGGGGGGATTAACATGGCGAGAATGTACCGTGTCCTTGGTTTTTGGACTGGATTGATCGCGGCGCTTGCTTTCGTGGGCGCACTCGGTGGAGATCAAAGCAGCAGCGAACATACTGGTGACTTCGTCGTAATGGGTCTTGTCTTTTTAGCTCAAACTATTTTCTTCGTCGCACTAGGCTACTTGAAGTTGACTGAAAAAACGTATGTATACGTGTTCGGGGCTTACTTGACTGTATTCTTCGTCGTCTTCACGTATTGGAGTAACTTCCAAATGTAAAAAAAGATTGTCTCGCCAAGAGACAATCTTTTTTTCATTTACCGGCTGAAAAACGGATTGGACCGGATTTCAGCTTCAAGTGTCGTTTTTGGTCCGTGCCCGGAATAAAGGACGGTCTCGGGTGGCAACAGTTGACGGATGCGGTCGATCGAACCGAGAAGCGTCGCTTGATCCCCTCCGTACAGGTCCGTCCGCCCGACCGACTGTTTGAAAATGAGATCTCCGCAAAACGCGACGCCAGCATCCGCCGCGTGAAGTGTGACGCTTCCTGGCGAGTGGCCTGGAGTATGATGAAGACCGAACTCGAGAGCACCGATTTGCAACGATTTCCCTTGGTAGACTCGCTCGGCCGGCCGCATGGATGCGTAAGGCAAATGGAATTTCGCGGCGCCGTTCTTTTCATCGTCCATGAGCCACGTTCGTTCGGCCTCGTGGATGTAGACCGGGACGTTATAGCGGTCGCGAAGCGCATCGATCCCACCGATATGATCGAAATGGGCATGCGTCAACAAGATCGCCTGCACTCCACCGAAGCGTTCTACCGCTTCAAAGAAGCGCGGGTCATCGGTTCCCGGGTCGATGATGACGACCGTACCGTCTTGTTCCACGACATACCCGTTTTCTTGCGCCAAGCCTGATGTGATTTTTACTACGTTCATATGAACACCTCCTTCCCCATTCTAATCGATATTGTGGCAAAATTGTAGCGACGCCTTTCTTTGCTCGACACCGCCCTCTATTTCGGATAAAATAATAATGATATTTCAGTGAAATTTTTATGAATTTCATGACGTATAATAAAGGGGGAACTCGTCATGCATTTGTATGAGCCGTTTGGATGGATTTCACTTATCGTCGCACTTGTGGCGATTTGGGGAATGGCCCGTTCATTCAAGAAACGTCAATTCTTTCCACTCGCCTTCGCCGCGCTTACTGTACTCGTCTTTGGATTTTTCGGCGTCGCGACATTGATTTACGGTGGAATCCCGAGCTAACACACGCATTGAAAAAGACGGCCTCGGCCGTCTTTTTTGTACCAAAAAAGCGTCACCCGAACGGGTGACGCTTGCTCGTTCATTTATTATCCGACTGTTCTTTGAAGCGCAACAAGTCTGAGTAAATCAAGTCATCATTCATTTGAAGAATGTTCTCCGCTTCTTCGCTGATCGGTCCGCAAAGAGAGGCATCTTCCACGGCTTCACCCGTCTCGGCATCATAGCAAAGCGATTGTGTCCAAACGTATTCATCGGTGACGACCGTTCCATCCCGGAAGATGGCACGGCTGTTACGCTCTTCAGAAAAGAGGTCGTTGCCGAATCCGACGAGGTCGGACGTGTCAATGCCGAGCAAGTGCAGGATTGTCGGTTTCATATCGATATGGCTGCCGACCGTTTCATGGACTTGTCCGTTTTCTTGGCCAGGCAAATGAATCGCAAATGGGACTTGCTGAAGTTTCGCCACATCGTACGGTGTCAGCTCTTCTTTTCCAAGAAGGTCGGCCATCGCGGCGTTATGGTTCGTCGAGATGCCGTAATGGTCACCGTAGACGACGAAAATCGTGTCGTCCCACATGCCGTTCGCCTTCAGCTCGTCGATGAACAGTCCGAGCGCGTAATCTTGGTATGCGAGCGCCTGTGGGAAGTTGTTGAGCGTCGTCGAGTTCGTCTCGAACTTCGGCACGAGCTCATACTCCTCACTCGGCATCGTGTACGGGAAGTGGTTCGTCAAAGTGATGAACTTCGCGTAGAACGGTTGCGGCAACTCTTCGAGCATCGGAATCGATTGTTCGAAGAAACTGTCATCAAGCAGTCCCCATTCGGTCATATCTTCCGGATTACCGAGGTCGTAGCTCTTCTCATCGAAAAACTCGTCCACGCCGACGTTTTTGTACATATGGTCGCGATTCCAGAACGATTTATTGTTCGCGTGGAACACGGCCGAATAGTAATTGTCGTCTTTGATCAATTCCGGAAGCGCCTGATATTCGTTGTCGGCGTTCGTAAAGTAGACCGCACCTCGCGGAAGTCCGTAAAGCGAGTTGTCGAGGGCGAACTCGGCGTCGGACGTCTTCCCTTGTCCGACAGTGTGATAATAGTTCGGCCAGTAGTGCGACTCTTCGATCAACTTGTTCAAGTTCGGTGTGATGTACTCGCCGTTCGAGGCTTTCATATTGTGCGTGAAGTTTTGGGCTGACTCGAACGAGACGACGATCACGTTCTTCCCTTTATACTTGCCGAACAGATCAGGGTTCGGGGCGGCATAGTTTTGACGGGTGAACTGCTCGATCTCGGCAAGTTCCGATCCATCGGCCATCGCCTTTTGGGCAGACGTCTTCGTCTGGAGCATCGCGTCGTATACGTGGAAGTTGAACGTCCCGATATTTTTGACGAGCAGTTCACGGTCGAACGAGCGCGTCAACAATTCCGGGCGCTCCGTCTCAGCGAGTGACAAGTTGAAGAGGAACACGGCCACGGCCGCCACGAACGTGACGAGCGCACGGCGATGAGACGCCGCGTTTTGGCGGGTGTTCACTTTCCATAGGAGGAACGGCAAGACGAGCACATCGCCGAGGATGATCAAGTCTTTCCATTCCAACAGCGACGTGAACGATGTCGATAACGTCTCCATGTTCGACGGTTGCAAGATGACCGGCATCGTCAAGTAGTCGGTGAACTCACGGTAGTAGACGGCATCGGCGAACAAGATGAACGAGGCGAACGCATACAGCGTGTAGAGCACCCATTTCTGCTTGCTGCCTTTAAAGAAGAAACTAAACGCGAATAGGAACAGCGTTGAACTGATCGGGCTGATCAATAAAATAAATGCTTGCGCGGTGTTTTCAATCGGGATATTAAAGAAAAATTGATATACGATGTACGTCTTCGTCCAAAGCAATAAAGTAAAGATCCAGAATAAACGATATTCTTGAAACGAAGCGCGGACCGTTTCATTCAGTCGCATTGTAAGCTTCGAGAAGCGTTGAGATGACTTCATCTGACGGTCTCCTCCTCTTTTCAGTTTTATGGCGTTGTCCATCGACTCGCCTTCACTTCGTCCGTGGTGAGTATGTTCTATGTTTCACGAACGGTATTAGTCCAGTATCAAGTTCAAATCTTACCCCTTTTTTAACAAAAAATCAACCGTGGGGTTACAAAATTTACATTATTCAATACCCTTTCCATACTAAAAACACGCCTATGCTCGAGGCATAGGCGTGCAGGTCGTCAGATCGATTAAACGCGTGTCGGCAAGAAATGTTTGCGGGCGAGCCATGCGCACCCGATGACGCCCGCATCGTTCTCAAGTTCAGCGATTTTGAACGTCGTCGATGTGTAGACGCGTTCGAGGGCGAATCGTTTGAACTGTTCATCGAGCGGTTCAAGCAGTGCTTCTCTCGCTTTCGAGACACCGCCGCCGATGACGATGATTTTCGGGTTCAACGTATTGGCGATGTTGGAGATTGTAAGCCCTAAATACTCCGTCATCTCGCGGACGACCTCAGTCGCCACTTCATCGTTCGCTTTGAACGCTTCGAAAACGTCACGAGCCGTCACTTCTTTCAACTCATTCAACGAAGTCGTCCGATTTTTCCGTTTTTGAAGCGCCAAACGAGCGACACCTGTCGCGGATGCGATCGTCTCGATGCACCCTGTCCGGCCGCAGCCGCATTTCACTGCTTTCGTCTCATCGCGCTCGACCGTGATATGACCGATTTCTCCGGCCATCCCAGCGGCACCGTGTACGATATTGCCGTTCGTGATGACACCGCCGCCGACCCCAGTGCCGAGCGTGATGGCGAGCAACTCCGAGGCACCTTCGCCGGCACCTTTCCACATCTCGCCGAGCGCGGCCGCGTTGGCGTCATTTTCTAATACGGCCGGCAATCCGACCGCTTTCTCGAACTCACTGACGAGCGCAAAGTTTTTCCATCCGATGTTCGGCGAGTACTCGACGACACCTTCCGAGAAATTGATGAATCCCGGAGCGCCGATTCCGGCGCCGGCAAAGTCTTCCTTCGCCTTGCCCGATTGCGCGAGATAGGCGTTGAAGGAAGTTGCGATATCCGTCGGAATATGTACCCCGTTGTCACGAATATCCGTCTTGATTTCCCATTTGTCAGAAATGATACCATTCATATCGAGGACGGCCATTTTCACCGTCGTTCCTCCGATGTCGATCCCTAATAACCACTTCATCTAGTCCACTCCTCATCTCAATTAAATCGCTTTCATCCAATAGTTTACACTATTCAACCCCTTGTGCAAACATTTGCACAAGGGGTTTTTCTGTCAATCTATTGAATTTTTTAATTCGTGCGTCAAGATGATTTTCGCCGTGTCGTATTCACGTTGTTCGATCATCCCACCGGCGTGCAGTTCATCGAGCTCCATCATCATGAGACTGATCTCGGCGTCCCGCTCCCCGATATAGATGATCGTCCCGAACGATTTCAAAAACTGTTGAACATCGTAAAAGTTTTTCACGATCGTCCCTCCATCTCCGTCAAGACGTAACGGTACAATAGCGCCCGCGTCGCCTCGAGCGACGAGACGTGCGTCCGCTCGTAACTGTGGCTCGACTCGATGCCGGGGCCGATGAGCGCGTGCCGAACATCGTAGCCGGCCCGAACCGCCGCCGAGGCGTCGGAGCCATAATAAGGATAAAGATCGACTTTAAACGCGATGTCATGTTTTCGGCAAAGCGATGTGAACAAGCGGCGCAGTTCCAAATCATACGGACCCGACGAGTCTTTCGCACAAATCGACACCGTATACTCGTCCGAATGCTGGCCGTCTCCAAGCGCCCCCATATCGACGGCGACGTATTCGACGACGTCATCCGGAATGCCGGCGTTGCCACCGAAACCGACCTCTTCGTAGTTCGAAATCAAATAGTGGACACGGTGCGGTAAATCTGCGGACACGAGCTCCCGGGCCAAATCTAATAAAATGGCGACCGAAGCCTTGTCATCGAGGTGGCGCGACTTAATGTAACCTGTTTCCGTCTGTTTAAAGCGCGGGTCGAACGAGACGAAGTCTCCCACTTCGATCCCGAGACCTCTCACGTCTTCTGCACTGTGCACATCGGCATCGAGACGTACTTCGATCGTCGACGACGACCGTTCGGCGCTGTTCGTGTCTTTGTAGACGTGAACGCTCGATTGGTGCACCAAGATCGTTCCATCAATCGGCTCCCCTGACTCCCGATGGACGAGACAGTTCTCTCCTTCGATCGCCGTCCACGCATATCCGCCGACTTGAGAAAGACGGAGCCGTCCGCTCGGCAAGATGTCTTTCACCATCGCCCCGAGCGTGTCGACGTGCGCGGTCAACAAACGGGCAGGACCGATGCGTCCCGGGAACGTCGCAAGTAGCGCTCCTTTATGCAACCGTTTCGTCTCGACGCCGAGCGTCGACAGTTGCTGCTCGACAAAGCCGATCGCTTCGTCCGTCATCCCGGACGGACTCGGTATTGCGACTAGTTGTTTCAACGTATCAATCATGTCATTACTCCTTTGTCATCGATAGTAGCCGTATGCGTAAAAGGCTATCGCAAGCAAGATGGCGGCAATCGTAAAACCTGCCCGGCGCACTTGCTTATGTTCATCTGGTAACCCGACGGCACCGGCCATCAAAAACCCACCGACCAGACCTCCAGCGTGAGCTGAATGGTCCAAGCTCGCGCCAAGGACGAAGGCGAGTCCTACGTTTAATCCTAACATAATAAACAACGGCGGACCGAGCGTCTTCATGAAAAGTGACCGGTCCCGCAGGCCGAAATAAAGCAACGCTCCGACAAGCCCGAACAACGCGCCCGACGCCCCGGCCGAGATGGCGTCACTGAGCGCGTACGAGGCCGTCGAGGCAATCAGACCGGCGAGCAAATAAATGACGACGAAACGCGGCGATCCGTACATTCGTTCCACGAGCGGGCCGAGCGACCAGAGCGCGAACATGTTGATGGAAAAATGGAACCAACCGATATGAAGAAACATCGGGGTGACAAGCCGCCACCATTCGCCGTCGTCGATGAGCGGATTGACTTTCGCCCCGAACCGGATGAGCGTCTCCGGGTCGAGCGTGGAGCCGATCGATTCGGCGAGCCACATGACGAGAAACGTCGCGAACATGAAAAAATAGACGGCTTGGGGTTTCCCAAAAGCGAAACGTCGCTTCAACTCGGCTTTCCGCTCTTTGTCGAGTTCCAAGGCGAGAGGTCGATAGCGTTCGGCTCCGTCTTCCGTCGCGAAGTGCCGTTCGATCGTCACTTTGGCCGAAATCGAGAATGTCAGCGTCTTCAGCCGTTCCTCATCGACGAGCGGCTCCCCGTAAACGTGAACGCGAAGCTTCTCTCTTCCAAGACGTGCGAGACGAAACGAGTTCATGACCGCCTCGATGTCCATGGCGACGTGGTTGGCCCACGCTTTATCCGTTCTTATGTACAAGTTGTAGACGTCGCCAGCTTTCGTGTCGAACAACAAGAGCGCCCGTGACGGCTCAAGAATCCCCTCGACTCGTCCGCCGGCCTCGATCGCGTGATATATATCTTCCCAAAACGAGTTCGCCATTTGAATCCCCTCCCTTCATCTATAATTGTAATCCAATTTCTGCCCGACGACAAAGAAGGACGTGCGCCACGTATGCCACGACAAAAAACCGCGGTCGGCAAAACGCCTCCCGCGGTACGTGCTACTTATAAAACTGGCTCCATCGTTTTCATTAAGACGTCTGCCGAGTGGTGCATCTTTTGCTTCTCTTCTTCAGACAACTCGATTTCGACGACTTGACGAACCCCTTGGCGGTTAATGATGGCCGGTACCCCGATGTGGATGTCGTTCAAGCCATACTCTCCGTCCAAGTACGCGCCGACCGTAAGGAGCGTGTTCTCGTTACGGAGCACCGCTTTGACGAGACGGAGGAGACCGAGACCGATCGCATAGTACGTCGCCCCTTTGCGCTCGATGATGTGATAAGCCGCATCACGGACGTTGACGTAAATGTCTTCGAGGTCTTCCCACGAATAATCATCGTTCTCTTCAAGCAACTGCTCGACCGACTTGCCGTAGATCCGGGCGTTGCTCCAAGCAGCAAATTCTGTATCGCCGTGCTCGCCCATGATGTAGGCGTGGCAGTTGCGCGGGTCGACATTGAAATAGTCGCCGAGCATGTAACGGAGACGTGACGTATCGAGCACCGTACCAGAACCGAAGACACGGTGTTTCGGAAGGCCTGAGTATTTCCATGCCAAGTGCGTCATGATGTCGACCGGGTTTGACGCGATGATGATGATTCCGTCAAATCCTGACGCCATGATGTCCGCAATCATCGATTTCATGATTTTCGCGTTCTTCTCGACAAGGTCAAGACGTGTCTCGCCCGGCTTTTGCGGAGCCCCAGCCGTGATGACGACGATGTCAGCAGCGCCACAGTCCGTGTAGTCCCCGGCCCACACACGCATCGGTGATGACGCGAACGATACGCCGTGGTTCAAGTCCATCGCTTCCCCTTCGGCTTTCGCTTTATTGATATCGATGATGACGAGTTCTTCACAAAGGCTAGCTGTCGTTAATTGATATGCGAAGCTGGCACCGACTGCACCGGCACCTACGAGCGCGACGCGTGTTACTTTTGCATGATTTAATGTTTCCATGTTGATTCTCCACCCTTCGAACAATCTGTTTCATGTTTTAGTTTTATCTGTTACATAAAGATTGTAACATCATTCACAAACACTCACTACAATAGAAACCGTTTTCACTTTGGCGATATTGTGACAATATTCACATTCGTTTGAAACATCCTCATTCACTGTACTACCCTCAAGCGAAGACTAAAAAACAAATCACGGCCGCCGCAGCGATCGCCAAGAAGTTGACGGCATCGTTCCCTAAGAAACGCCAGCCCGACACGTACGCGGTCGCTTCGTCGTGATGAACACGTTTTTCCGTCAGCTTTCCGCACACACGGCAGCGGTATTTGCGTTGCACGGTCGCACCGAGAAGCGTGTCGACGACACTTCCGCTCAAGCCGATCGCAATTAACACGAGAGCCGTCGTCCATTCGAGGCCTAAGAACGGGTACGTCGCTACGACGATCGTCGCGGCTCCGACGATCGACATGAACGTCCCAAATAGCGACACGCCGCCGCTCGTTCCCGGTTCGACCGGACGCAGCGTCATGATGGAACGCGGTTTTCGTTTGGCGAGCACCCCGAACTCCGAGCCCCACGTATCGCTCGTCGCCGCGGCGATCGAGACGATATACGCATAGAGCCACGCCTCGTTAGACGTGACGACCATGCCGACCGCCGTCAGCATTCCGATGCCGCCGTTAGCGAGCACTTGGACAAAATCACGCGGCCCTGATTTTTCGACGATATCATCGACCGGCGCTTTGTCACGGGCGCGGTATTTGGAGGCGAGCGAGGAGGTAGAAAAGAACACTCCAAGCAAGTACAGGCCGAACCAGCCAAACCCGTAGCCGATGACGGTACCGGTCACGACCGTCAACACGGCCCCGGAGAGCGTGAGCGACCGTAAACGGTAACCGGCGTAGGCGACGATACATGTTACGAGGAAGATGGCATACATCGGATCAATTCCCTTTCCGTCACGATCATTTCGACCGGAATGTCATGCGATTCGATCGGTATTTCGGGTAGCACTTGCACGTCATAGGCGATCGACACCGTCCGACCTGGATATGTCGCCAAAAAGCGGTCATAGTAACCGCCGCCCCAGCCGATGCGGTACCCGCAACGGTCGAACACGCGGCCCGGTACGATACAAAGGTCGACGGTGGCGTCGACACGAGGAGTCGTCGGCTCGAGAATCCCCATCACCCCCGGCTCTACGTCATCGAATGACGTTAGGGGATGGAACGTGAGTCCCGCTTTCGTTACTTTCGGCACGAACACCGTTTTTCCTGCCTGCCAGGCGAGATGAATGAGCGGGCGAGTATCGACTTCGAGACCGAACGATAAAGTTAGTGCGACCGTTTCGGCGTCGCGCCATCCAGGGAGGGACGCGACAGTATGTAAGATGGACGCGTCGGAAACAGCCCGGTTCTCGAGCTGACCGATCTGTTCATGGACGGCGTCTCGTAGCGTCTGTTTGTCTATCATGTCGATGGCTCCTTTCGAAAAAAAAGGCCGCCACAGAAGTGACGGCCGGTCTCATTATTTCACTTCGCGGTAAAGCGTGTGACGGCGGAGACGTGGGTTGTATTTGCGCAACTCGAGGCGCTCTGGGTTGTTACGTTTGTTTTTCTTCGTGATGTACGTGCGATCGCCTGTTTCTGTGCAAGCTAGTGTGATTTTAACGCGCATTTCTTTCACTCCCATCTTACTGATGTTGTATCAAGTGCTTTTGCTTTACAGTCTAAGCATACTCAATTATCCTACCAATTTTTTTTTGAAAAAGCAAGGTGTTTTCACGTTCTTTTTCAAACGTTCTGCCCGTAAGGCGAAGCGTCGGGTGACAAGCATGGTGTTACGTTATCTTTGATCGCATAGCGAGAGCCGAGTTCATCGATCGAGATGTCGGCACCGACAAAGACGGTGGCGGCATCAGCGAGCACGCTGTTCTCAATTCGATGGATCGCGTCGAACAAGCCGCCATGACCATGGGGGTTGCGCGTCGTTTCAAATGACAACATAGTTGAGTATAACGGAACGGCAAGTGACTTCGCAAGTGAACGTGCCGCCGGAATCGTCATCCAATCGAAATGATGGATCGCTTTGAAACGGACGACGTTCACGAGCTCATGGACGAGCTTCACGTAGGCGACGTTTTGAGCAGCGACTTGGTTCATGACGTGTTCAAGGAACGGACTCGTCAAACGGACCCGATAGACGTGGACACGCCCATGACGTTCATATTCCGGCAACCCTTCTTTATGAGGCGTCAACACGTAAAGCGTCTCGCCTTCCGCGGCGCGTGCATCGACTTCTTCGACGACGCGATGACCCAGTTCGCCGACGATGTTCCCTGTGAACTCAGGAGCCAAGACGAGAATCGCGGCTTGCTCCGGTTCGCGCTCGGTCGTCACGTAGTAGTCGTGCGGCGACAGGAACGTATCGATCTCCACATCTTCGTCTTGGAGGAACGGGTATGCGCGATAATGTTCATCGAGCAAGTGATCGGACAGCTTGTCTCCGTAGAGCGCCGTCTCGAGCTCCGCAAAGAGACGAGCGTGTTCTCGGAAACGCTCGGCCGCGTACTGCGCCGTCGTCTGCCCGTCTAAAATGAACGCCCAGTCGCTTGATACTGCGAGCACATAATGGCGAATCAATTGTTTGAGCGCACGGTCGACGAGCGGTGACGTCCCGCGGTAGTCAGCGACATCTTTGACGAGTTGCGTCTCCATCATGTGCAAGTGACGGAGCATCCATTCGTTCCGTTCGTTGATCCACACGTCGCCGTAGCCTTTCCGCCCCCACGTGTTCATCGAGACGTGGACCGTCTGCAAGTCTTGGAAATGACGCTCGAGGAACATGGCCGGTGTGATCGTCTCGATCCCGAATTCCTCGAGCCGTTCTGCCACTTGACCTAAAAATTCTGGGCCCTCAAACCACCAGTGACCGAATAGTTCGGCATCAAACGGCGCAGTGACGAGGAAAGGCGGGAACGTCTGTCCGGCGTGTGCCTCGAGATGGGCTTCGAGCGTCTGGGCGAAATCGGTCGCGTGGTTGTGGATCTGGTGCTCGGCCCAGTCACGGACGTAGTAATCTTTTTCATCGGTATCCCCGGTGATGCGATGCATCTTCAATCCGGTGTCAAACCGAATCCCTTCCGGGTGCATGAACGATTGGATATATTCCCAATCACGGTCATAAGCGAGGTCACGATAAAACTCGCGATAGTCCGGATGGCCCGGATAGCCGATCATCGAGCTCCAAATCTTTCCGGAGATGATTTGGTCACGCGGGAATAGTGCGACGCCGTTCGGTGAGTAGACCGGCGCACCGATTCCTTTGTCCGGAGTCGGGTCGGCTTCTAGGAGCGCATGCTCATCGACGAACGTATAGCGCACTCCTTCCTCGTATAAAATCCGGTCCACGCCAGGCGTGTAGGCACATTCCGGTAACCAGATCCCTGTTGGACGGAATCCATAATGACGCTCAAAGCAGTTTAATCCGGACCGAATCTCGGCGCGGGCGGCTTGGTCTGTGAACAGATGCGGGTTGAAGCCGTGGGTCGCCGTACATGTCACCATGTCGATATAACCGTGTTCGCGGTATGTACGGAACGCCTGATTCAAGTTTTTATTCCAGTGCAAGAACGTGTTTTTTAAGTCTTGATAACGCCGCTCATAAAAATGAAGCGTGCCGACTTCCGCCTCACTCCGGCCTTCAGACAGCTCGAGCGCGATCAATTCGAGCATCTCATCCAAGTGGGCCACGTATCGGTCTTGCACGAGAGGATCGGCGAGCATTTCGATGACAGGCGGCGAAATGCTGACGGTCCAGTGCAACGGACGTTTCAGCCGGTCGACTTGCCATAAAATCGGGATATATGTTTCAGAGATGGCCTCGTACACCCATCTCTCTTCTAAACGGTGTTCTTCTTCATGCCGGACGTACGGTAAGTGGGCATGAAGGACGAGTGAAAAGTAACCTGGTTTCATCTTTGAAGTCCTCCTCAGCGCACGAATCGGTATGCAGCGTATTTAGGTAGCGTGTCGAGTAGTTCTGGTGACTCGACTTCACCGTATTGCCAACGACGGACCGGCTCGGCAAATCGTCCGACTCCGGCCGGTTCGGCCCGCGGCGTGTCGAGCGGCATCGAAGCGACGATCGGCAAAAATTCGCCTTCCATCGTACGGATGCCGAATTCAAACACGTACGTCGTGTTCGGGTCGAGCGGACGGACGAACCAACTGTTCGTCATCTCTGGCAATTCGAACGTGTACGACCGATTGGCATGACCGCTCGTATAGTCTAGGAGCGTGACGTCGAGAATACGGAACGCCTTCGGCAAATCTTCCCATGGCCGCATGAACTGCATGGCAAGCGTCTCTTTCACGTCGTCAGACACTTCCCAGAACACGTAGATGGCGTTAGGCGATTGGACGACCGCGTGCATCATATCGGCATCATAGCGGTCTGGGAGCTTCCAGAAGCCGTCTGGCGCATGATCGAGGAGCGGTGATTGTTTACTTGCATCGTGTTGAAGCGTCGAGGCGACCTGCTTCACTGACGTAGCGGGTGTAGCCTTCGGTTTTGGTTTCATTGATTTCTTCCCTTCGGTCTTTCGTTTCGGGGCAGCAGCGGCTGTCGTGGCTTCGCCATGTTGAGCCCGCCATTTACGCCAGGCGTATTGGACTTTTCCGATTGGCATATCTAATTGTTCTGCAATCTGTTTTAACGTAAGCCCTTGTTGTTTCAAGGATACGATTTTCTCTTCCATATATATGTGGCTCCCTTCCTAAAAAAAATCCATGTAGTCTACTATTCGCCTTCCGCCCGTGAATTCCTGCACAAAAAAAGTAAAGAACAACATGTCTGTTGTCCTTTACCACTTTTGTCACTGATTTAAATCATAATGTTTCCCTTTTTCGAGGAAAATCAAATGTTCGCCGAAATTGGTGACGTGATCTCCCATCCGCTCGAGATAGCGGGCGATGTTCGAAAACTCATACACGTCGTTCGTACCGATCGTCATCGTCGGCAAATAACCGATATATTGCTTGATGACTTGCAAGTTCAAATCATCGATGACTCTGTCCATCTCGTTCAACTCACGGACGCGGCTCACTTCCCCTTTACGGTACGCGCGGGTCGCCAGTTCGAGCATATCGATCAACTGTTCAGCCATCTGCTTGAGCGGCTTAATGTCGAGCACGTACGGCACGTGTTCGATACGCGTGACCGCTTTGGCGATATTCGTCGCGTAATCGGCGATCCGTTCCAGGTCCGTCGCCGATTTCATCGTCACGATCAAGCGACGCAAATCGGTAGCGACCGGTTGTTGCTTCGCGATCAACAAGATCGCCTCGTCGTTAATGGCGAGCTCGAGGTCATCGAGCTCATTGTCGTTGTCGATGACCGTCTGGGCGAGCGTAAGATCGTGTTTTTCGAGCACCTCGATTGCTGTCGCCGTTTGACGCATCGTCAAGTTCGCCAAATGGACGACTTTGTCTTCTAATTCAATCAACTTCGTATCAAAGAATGTGCGATTTTGTGCCATGTCTGTCTCCCCTTCTTAACCGAACCGGCCAGAAATGTAATCTTCAGTCCGTTTGTCAGTTGGATTCGAGAAGATTTTGTCAGTCTCGTCGAACTCGACGACTTCGCCGTTCAAGAAGAACGCCGTCTTGTCCGATACACGAGCTGCTTGCTGCATGTTGTGTGTGACGATGATGATCGAATACTGTTGTTTCAACTCTTGGACGAGCTCCTCGACTTTGAGCGTCGAAATCGGGTCGAGCGCCGACGTCGGTTCGTCCATGAGGATGACGTCAGGTTCGATAGCTAACGTACGGGCGATACATAGTCGCTGTTGCTGACCCCCTGAGAGGCCGTAGGCGTTCTCGTTCAACCGGTCTTTCACTTCATCCCAAATCGCAGCACCGCGAAGTGAGCGTTCGACGATCTCATCGAGTACTTTCTTATTTTTAATCCCGTGTGTACGCGGGCCATATGCGACGTTATCATATACTGATTTCGGGAACGGGTTCGGCTGTTGGAACACCATCCCGACCGATGTGCGAAGGTCTTCGACACGGTAATCACGGTCAAAGATGTTACGGCCATGATATAGAATTTCTCCGTTCGTGCGAACTGAAGGCACGAGTTCGACCATCCGGTTCAACGTCTTGATGAACGTCGACTTCCCACAACCCGACGGACCGATGATGGCCGTTACTTCATTCTTTTTAATGTCTAAGTTGACATCAATCAACGCTTGATCATCGCCATACCATAAGTTCAGGTTGTTCACGACGTAGGCGCTGTCTTTTTGCATCACGGTCTCGTTTGGTTGTGTCGTCGTAGTATTCACTTCATGGTCTCCTTTAAGTTCTGTTTGTTTCATCATCTCGAGAATCCTCCTCGTTACTGCTGCGACTTAATGTCGATTTGTATACTTGTTTCGGATATAAATTGCGGCCGAGTTCATTGTGATGAGCACTGTCATCAAGACGATGATACCGGCAGCCGCCAAGTTTTGGAATTCAGCTTGCGGACGGCTCGTCCAGTTATAAATTTGAATCGGGAGTGCCGTGAAGTCTGAAAAGACGTTGTTCGGCGTCGTCGAAATGAACGTCGCGGCTCCGATCATGATGAGCGGCGCTGTCTCCCCGATGGCGCGGGACACAGCCAAGATGATACCGGTAATGATTCCCGGCAGCGCCGACGGCAACACGACGTTGAACGTCGTCTGCCACTTCGAGGCTCCGAGGGCGAGCGAGGCGTGCCGCAGCTCCATCTTGACGGAACGAAGCGCTTCTTGGGACGCGACGATGACAATCGGTAAACTCATCAAACCGAGCGTGAGCGCACCCGTCAACACCGAGTTCCCGAATCCGGCCGTCCGGACGAAGAACGTCAATCCGAGCAAACCGAACACGATTGACGGGACACCCGCCAAGTTCGAGATGTTCACTTCGATAAACGAAGTGACGCGGTTTTTCGGTGCATACTCTTCCAAGTAAATCGCTGCACCGACACCGACGATGAACACCATCGGTACGATCAACATCATGAGCCAAAGCGTCCCAATCAAGGCTGGGTAAAGACCGGCCTGCGCCGCACGGCGTGACGGGAAGTTGCGGAGGAAGTCAAGATTGACCCAACCGCCACCTTTTGTGACGACGTCATAGATGAGCGTCGACAAGACGAGCAAAGCGAAAACGAGCCCTGCTAAAAAGATGTATTTAAATACCTCGTTTAATTGGAGACGGCTTTTAATTCGTTTTGAGACCGTCTCCCGGTCAATATAGTTCTTCGTATTCTTGAACTCACTGTTCGGCAATGCCATATTAGTACTCCTCTCTGAAGCGGCGCGTCACCCAGTTCGCGAATAAGTTCATCACGAGCGTGAAGATGAATAGAAGCGCACCGACCGCATAGATACTATAGTATTCGATTGTCCCGTAACCGGCGTCGCCTTTAGCGATTTGAACGATGTACGCTGTCATCGTCTGAATCGCGTTGAGCGGGTTGAACTCGAAGTTCGGTTGCGACCCACCCGCGATCGTCACGATCATCGTCTCCCCGATGGCTCGGCTCATCCCGAGGACGATTGAGGCGATAATTCCTGACAACGCAGCCGGCATGACGATTTTGAGTGCGACTTCTAGACGTGTCGCACCGAGACCGAGTGCTCCGTCACGAATCTTTTTCGGAACGGCACTCATCGCGTCTTCAGAGATCGAGGCGATCATCGGGATGATCATGATCCCGACGACGATACCTGGGCTGAGGGCGTTATAAATTTTTAGACCTGGAATGAGTGATTGCAAGATCGGTGTCACGAACGACAAGGCGAAAAATCCAAAAACGATCGTCGGAACGCCGGCGAGCACTTCTAGAATTGGTTTTAAAATTGTCCGGGCCCGTTCAGAGGCATACTCACTCAAATAAATCGCTGAGGCGAGACCAAGCGGCACTGCCACCATCATCGCGATGACCGTGATTTTCATTGTACCGGCGACGAGCGCCCATACGCCAAATCGCGGGTCGGCGTTAAGCGGATACCATTCGGTCGATCCTAAAAATTCACGCACTGGGACACGTTCGAAAAACTTGAACAGTTCAAATCCGAGCGTCAAGGCAATGCCGATCGTCGTAACGACTGACACGAATGCGCTCAAGAATAATAAGAACGGCATGACTCTATCAAACACGTTCGTCGTACTATATTTTTTTTGTTTATTGACTTCGATCATCTCTCGAATCGAAAAGTCTTTCTTTGGTTGATTCATCTCGTGTATCGCTCCCTACCTCTTCATACTAGAAAGCACGGCGAGAAGGCGAGAGGGACTCTCGCCTTCTGCCAACTGCCATCACTCGCCAGCAAGCTCATCAATCATCGTAGTGTTCTCATCGTAACGCGATTGTTCCATTGCGACATAGCCAACTTCTTCAGCCAACTCGCCAGCATTTTCATTCATGAAACGAGCGAACGCTGCGACTTCCGGCTTGTCTTTCATCGATGCATTGTTTACATACGTGTAAATCTCACGTGAAAGTGGATACTCGAGCGCTGTCACGTTTTCTGGTGTCGCTTCGACGCCGTCTACTTTCAACGATTTCAACGTATCTTGGTTTTCAACGTAGTAGGCGTAACCGAAGAATCCGATCGCACCTTTCGTACCTGCAACTCCTGTTACGAGGACGTTGTCGTCTTCTGACAACTGTGCGTCTTGACGAACGTCTTCTTTATCGAGCACTTCTTCACTGAAGTAATCGAACGTTCCTGAGTCTTTACCAGGTGAGAAGAATGAGATCTCTTCGTCTGGCCAGTCCGAACGAACGTCTTTCCACGTCTTGATGTTTGTGTCTGTCCACATCTTGTTGAGCTCATCCATCGTGATATCCTCAGCCCAATCGTTTTCCGGGTTGACGACGATGGCAAGACCGTCAAGCGCGACCGCGATCTCTGTATATTCAACGCCGTTTTGCTCAGCTTCTGCCGCTTCTTCTTCTTTGATTTCACGCGATGCGTTCGAGAAGTCTGTCTCGCCTGTTACGAAGCGTTTGAAACCGCCGCCCGTTCCAGACACACCGACTGTCACTTCAACGTCTGGTTGCTCTGCCGAGAATTCTTCAGCGACCGCTTCCATGATTGGGAATACAGTCGACGATCCGTCCATGACGACTTTGCCTGAAAGTGATTCCCCTTCAGCTCCGCCATTTCCTTCTTCGTTGTTGTTCCCACACGCGGCACCGACGATGGCCACCGAAGTGATTGAAGCGAGTAAAGCCGATTTTTTCATCCAAGACATTTCTGACGTCCTCCTTGAGTTTGCTTTGATTTTTGTTGTGGATCTGTTGTTCTGTCCTACAATTAACATCCTAATAAACTACTATTAACGAGAAATGAACGGAACGTTAAAGAATTGTAAAGACAAAAAAAGAAGCCACCGAAGTGACTTCTTTATTGGAGTTGAGCTTGAACGTCTTCAAGGTTGAAGTAGGCTTTCATAATGTCGTGGGCGACGCGTGTGTTGACGCCTTCCGCCTCAAGCCCCGGCATGATGATGGCCCAAGCGATTTCCGGATCGTCGTATGGGGCCCAGCCGACGTGGTTCGAGTTGAACGTCTTGATTGGCTCTCCATTCGCGTTCCGTTTCGCTTGTCCGTCCGGTCCTTCCGCGATCGCTTGCGCCGTTCCCGTCTTTCCGGCCGCCGTCATTCCTGTCTGTTGGAGAATGCGCGACGTCCCGCTCTCGACCCCTTGACGGAATCCTTGTCGAGCCCGCTGAATATATTCATCACGGATATCGACTTTATTGAGCGCGTTCGGTTGGAACGTGCTGACGACTTGTTTGTTCGATTCATCGAGCGAACCGGGTTCGATGATTTCTTTCAACAAGTGCGGTTGGACACGATAGCCGCCGTTGGCGAGCGCCGACGTATACTGCGCCAGCTGAATCGGCGTGTACGAGATGAACTGACCGATCGACATATCCATGAGAAGCGTGACACGGTCCGGCACACTGCGGAAACCGGTTGACTCATATGGCAAGTCGATGCCCGTCTCGACCCCGAGCCCGAACTGTTTATAGTAGTGTTCCATCGTATTGAACGCTTCCGTCACGTTTTCCCCGACAATTTGACCGGTCGAGTAGTAGTCAGCCAATCGAAGCGCGATTTGGAACATATAGATGTTTGACGACATGGCGAGGGCATCCAGGTCGTTGATGTTGCCCATATTTCGGTACGATGATTTAAGCGACGAGCCGATGCGAATCGGTGTGTCATATATATACTCGCCCGGTTTGATCACTTCTTCTTCAAGCCCGAACGCGACGGTCGCTCCTTTGATCGTCGATCCGATCTGGCTCGCCCGAAGCACCGTACCGGTCGAGACGTCTTTGAACTCGTTCGTCTCGAGGTCGAGCTCCTGCCCTGAGAGAGCGAGTAGTTCTCCTGTCTTCGGGTTCATGACGACGACGAACGCCCGGTCAAAGTGTGGACTGCCTGCGCGGCCGGCCCGAATCGCTTTTTTCAGGATTTCATCGACTTCTTTTTGAAATTCGATGTCCGTCGACAAGACGATGTCTTTCCCTGGGTTCCCGCTGACACGGGTCGGTTCTCCTACCGGTTGCCCTTTATACGTCGTGAAGACGTCGTAGGCCGGTGTCCCGCGCAACACGTCCTCGTACTGCTGCTCGAGATATGACGTACCGACACGATCGTTCAACCCGTAGCCTTTCGCTTGATACGAGGCGCGTTGCTCGGCCGGGATTTGCCGGTAGCTGCCGAGGAAGCTTTGGAACGTCTGGCCGAACGGATATTCACGCTGATAGTACGGTTCGACGCTGACACCAGGCAACAGTTCTAAGTTCTCTTCAATCAACGCGATCTCTTTAGGGGACGCGCCGACTTTGATGAGCTGCGGGTCTAACGCATACCCGCTCTCCATATTATGTTTGATGGCGATGATTTCTTCCGTTGCATCGTCGAATGTGATGTCTGCGTCACTGATAGAATCGAGAAGCAACTGGTCGACTTCTTGGTTCGACAGCGCTGCCCGTTCTTCTTCTGGTAAATCGGCGAGCAACGTTTGGACGCGTTCCCGCGACCGGTCCGGGTCGATGGCGATCCAATAATCCTTCCGGTCGCGTTCTGTCACTTTACGATCTTTTTCCGGAACGTCTAAAATCTCGGCGAGCTTGACGGCGACGTCGAGACGTTCTTCCGTCTTCGTCACTTGAGACCGCCGGTACATGACCGAATAGTTCGAGATCGTATCGGCGAGTACTTGCCCGTTGCGATCGTAAATTTTCCCGCGCGGCACCTCATATTTGATCTTACTCGACTCTGTCTTTTGGACTTCTCGGGCAATCAATTCCCCGTTCACGATTTGAACGACCCCTAAGCGGAAAATAAGCGTCGCGAATAACATAAATACGATGAAAAATAGTAAATTCAAGCGCAACGGAAGGTGGTTGCGCCGTTTTTTCGGCACTTTTACGCGATGTCTAGCCAATTCAATTGTCTCCTCCCTTAATCACTTGCTTCTATAATAATGTTTTTCAATATATTCTATTTTTCGACTCGATTTTCACTATATCATAATTTGTTTACAAATTAATGACTTGTAGAAAAAATCCCGAGATTCGATGGAATCTCGGGATTGATGATTATTTAGCGTCAGCGTAAAGCTTCGCGACGTAATCCCAGTCGATGACGTGGAAGAACGCTTGAATGTAGTCAGGACGACGGTTTTGGTAGTTCAAGTAGTACGCATGCTCCCAGACGTCGAGTCCGAGGATCGGCGTCACGCCTTCCATGATCGGTGAATCTTGGTTCGGTGTCGACGTTACTTCGAGTTTGCCGTTTTTCACGACAAGCCATGCCCAACCTGAACCGAAGCGGCCAGCCGCTGCTTTCGCGAACTCGTCTTTGAATGCGTCGAAGCTGCCGAACGCTTCGTCGATTGCTGTAGCAAGTTCACCAGATGGAGTCCCGTTCTCATTTTTCTTGAGTAGTTTCCAGAAGAACGAGTGGTTCCAGTGACCGCCGCCGTTGTTGCGAACGGCCGTTTGAATGTCAGCAGGAAGTGAATCGAGGTTTTGGAGCAACTCTTCGAGTGAAGAGTACTCAACATCTTTTCCTTCGAGTGCATTGTTTACGTTCGTGACGTATGTGTTGTGGTGTTTCGAGTGGTGGATTTCCATCGTGCGAGCGTCAATGTGTGGTTCGAGTGCATCGTATGCGTAATCAAGTTGTGGTAATTCAAATTTAGCCATAACTAAAATCCCCCTTAAATTTGGTTTGAACAACGTTCGTTTTAAATGTAACAGATTTGTGACGCGATTCTCAATTGTAACGCTTCATTCGACATCTGTTTCCGGCAGCGCCCAGACTGAGATGGACCCCGCCGCCACTTTAAATACCCCATTTCCGTCTTCGTCAATCTCGATGACCTCATCGACCGTGTTCGTCAAATCGACCCATTTCTCACCGGCCCGATGTTCTCCGACGAACATCGTCTTCTCGGCCTCGTCCGAATTCGAGATGAGGACGGCACAGCCTGAACGTTCGATTTCTTCGACACCGTGCCGCACCCAGCCGATGACGTGCTCATCGTCAAAGTAATCATCTTGTTGTCCATAAGCCTTCTCACGGCGAGCATAAAGAAGTGGATCGATCGCCGCTTGTTTACCTTCTGACGGGTGTGGCCCGTTGATGCCGTAGTAATCGCCGTAAAAGACGCATGGATAGCCGTCTTGACGCAATAAAATCAAACCGTAGGCGCTTTGTTTGAACCAGTCCTCGACCCATGACTCGAGCGCCTCAGCTGGCTGAGAGTCATGATTGTCCACGAACGTGACCGCATGAAGCGGGTGGGACTGGACGAGCGTGTCGTCAAAGATCGTTCGCATATCAAACGATTCACCTTCGACCGAGGCCCGTTGCAAGTTGTAATGAAGCGGGACATCGAACAAATCGACATGATAGTCGATGTTGTCTAAAAACGCCCGGCAGTCCTCGAGTTCTGACTTCCAAAATTCACCGACGAGATAAAAGTTCTCCCCTTTCTCTTCTTTCATCGTCTGACTGAACTCTTTGACGAAGTCGTAATTGATGTGCTTGATCGCGTCGAGACGGAAACCGTCACATTTCGTCTCTTCAATAAACCACTTGCCCCAATTGAGCACTTCTTCTTTCACTTCCGGATGATGGTAATCAATGTTGGCGAACATCAAATAGTCATAGACGCCGAACTCGTCATCGACATTGTCATTCCATTTTTTATTTTCTCCGAGAATGAAGAAAATGCCGCTATGCTCCGTCGCCGCATCGTAGTCGGTGCCGTTGAAGTGATGGAAGTTCCATTTGAACGACGAATATTTATTGTTTCTGCCCTTATAATCAAACTTTGTCCACCCTTCGATCTCGAACGGCTCTTCTGACAGCACTTTCGTCCGATCATCCGGGTCGACTTCCAATACGTCAAACTTCTCCGTCGCATCCGCACCGGCTTTGTGATTCAAAACGACGTCCATATACACTTGCATGCCGAGCTGTTGCGCATGTTCCGTCGCTTCAAGCAGCTCTCGTTTCGTCCCGTATTTCGTGGCGACCGTTCCTTTTTGATCAAACTCGCCTAAATCATACAAATCATAAATGCCATAGCCTGTGTCCTCGTTGCTCTGACCTTTCGTGACCGGCGGTAGCCAAAGGGCGGTGATCCCTGCTTCCTTCAAACTTTCCGCTCGCTCTTTCAACCGTTTCCAATGCTTTTGGTCAGCCGGGACGTGCCATTCAAAAAATTGCATCATCGTATGATTTCGTTCCATCTCATTCGCCTCATTTCATATTTTTCAAAAAACAAAATGCTAACGGATATTTACCCCCGTCTTGGCGATTGAAAACAAAAAAGACAGCTTTCACAAGAAAGCTGTCACGAATGGACCCTGTAGGACTTGAACCTACGACCGGACGGTTATGAGCCGTCTGCTCTAACCAGCTGAGCTAAGGGTCCTTATAAATAGCGGCGGAGGGAGTCGAACCCACGACCTCACGGGTATGAACCGTACGCTCTAGCCAGCTGAGCTACACCGCCATGTTGTTATACAGTAATAATATACTGAATGCTGTCATGTCTGTCAATGAAAAGCAACGAAAGCCAATAAAAAACCTTCACCCGATTACACAAGGTGAAGGTTAGACTCACTTATACAGAAACTTCGTTATTCGTATCTTCAAGTGTGATTTCTGTGATGTTCATCGCATGGTCACCGATCCGCTCCAAGTTTGAGAGCATATCGACGAAGAACATACCGGCTTGACCGTCACACGCGCCTGTATTCAGGCGAACGACGTGGTTCTTACGGAATTGACGCTCGAGCATGTCGAGTTTCGCTTCCATTTCGATGACGAGACGCGCTTCGTTCATGTCACCCGTCGCGAGTGTGTGGAGTGACTTCTCGAGTGTCTCTCGTGTCAAGTCATACATTTCAATCAATTCTTTTTGTGCATCTGCCGACAGCGTCACACGTGTCGCCGTCTTATAGTCGATCAATTCGATGATGTTTTCAACGTGATCACCGATCCGTTCGATATCATTGATCGCGTGCATGAGTGTCTTATGCTCCCGCGATTCATGCTCCGTCAAGTCGACGGCCGCAAGTTGAACGAGATAGTCAGTGATTTTCGAGTTGAGCGAGTTAAGCGCATCTTCGATATGGGCAGATTTCTCCGCGTGTTTCTTATCTCCTGTTTCGAGATACGCGCGGGCTTCGCCGAGACCGAGTTTCGCAAAGTCACCCATCCGAATCACTTCATATTTCGCTTGTTCGACGGCGATCGAAGGCGACTGTTGGATGAAGATTGGGTCTAAATGTTGCGCTTTCGTGTCGACGATTGAGTCTTCACCCGGTACAAGTTTCGTTACAATCCAGGCAATCGTTCCGATAAACCAGAACTGGACGAACGTGTTGGCAACGTTGAACGTCCCGTGCGCGAAGGCGATTTGCATTTTCGCCTCGATACCGAGCAAGTCTGTGATCCAGAAAATGTACTGCGTGAACAGTGGCAAAATGATCAAGAACATGGCCGTACCGACCAAGTTGAAGATGACGTGGGCCGCAGCGGCACGACGAGCCGCGACTGACGCACCAAGTGCTGCGAGAACTGCCGTGATTGTCGTCCCGATGTTGTCACCGAACAAGACAGGAAGTGCTGCCTTCAAGTCGATCGACCCTCCGGCGTACAATTCTTGAAGCACCCCGATCGTTGCTGATGAAGATTGAACGATCAACGTGAAGACCGTACCGACGACGACGCCAAGAATCGGGTTTTGACTCATCGATTGAGTGAGTTCAAAGAAGTACTCGCTCGTACGAAGCGGACGCATGCCGTCTCCCATGAGTTCAAGACCGTAGAAGAGTGCACCGGCACCGAACACGATTTGTCCCATGTGTTGGAACTTCTCTTTCTTAAAGAAGAACAATAGTACCGAACCGACAGCGATCATCGGTAACGCATACTCACCGATATCGATCCCGATGATGAATGCCGTCACCGTCGTACCGATGTTCGCTCCCATAATGACACCGATCGCTTGACGGAGCGTCATGAAACCGGCGCTGACGAGACCGACCGTGATGACGGTAGTCCCAGTCGATGTTTGTAATAGAATCGTGACGATAATCCCGGCCAGTACCCCGAGGAATGGATTCGTTGTATACTTATCAAGGATGTCGCGGAGTCGATCTCCTGCAGACTTTTGAAGGCCGTCTCCCATCGATTTGATACCGAAGAGGAAGATCCCTAATCCTCCAAAAAACATGAATAACATTTCTTGCAAATTGTATTCCACGATTTTTGTACTCCTTTTAATTGTGAATTGGTTGTGTTTGCTTGGTTTTTAATGCCTTACTCATTATGCCTTCTTCCCCTCTCGAATGTAAACACGTTTAATGTTAAGGTTTTATTAAATGGCTGTATTATTTTTATGAGTTTTTATAGGTTTGTACTACAACAGATTGGAGCTTTGCATTATGTTCAAGACGACCACTCTTTTTTTACGGCATAGTTTACTTCCGACGAAACAAGCACTGCGCCTGCGTCTAGCCCCGCTTCACGCCTATATGCTGGCCAGCCTCGTTTTTACGATTGTCGTCACTTTATTCGATTACATAATATTACGACCTGACTTTTTCATCCCGATGTGGTTGTTCCTTCACGGATTTGCCGTCTTTTTCTTCTACCTCGTCTCGGTCGCCATCGCCGCCCTTTACGTACAACTCGTCACAAAGTTGCGTCAACGCCAGATGTGGCCTTACCGTCAAGCTTGGCCGTACGCCGTGGCGATGACGGTCGTCCCGATGTTCATCCTCGTCGTCTTGTATCACCTGTTCCCGGCGTTTCTTTACGCCGGCATCGGTTTGATCGTCGTTTACTTGACGGTGCCGCTCACGCTTGCCCCTATAAAGAAGATACACGCAACAAAGTCGAAACCGGATTGACGGTTTCGACTTTGTTTTACGACTGCTTCATCGGAACGAGTTCATCGAGCACATGATGGAGCCGCTGACTTTGATTTCCTAGCTCCGTACCCGTATGTTTCAGCTTCCCTTGCGCATCTGTGAACCCCGACACGCCTTCATACAGCCCTTTCAATTTGTCATCGAGCTGTTGTCCGATCTCTTGAAGCGGTTCGACCGCCTCTGCCATCTGTAACAGTTCACGCCCGGTCGCCGCCGTCTCGTCACCGATTGCTTGATACGATTCGATTTGATGACGCATCCCTTGATCGATCGTCTCAATCCCTGCCTCGAGTCGATGTAATTGCTCTCCAACTTGTAAAATGTCTTCACTTAATCGTTCCATCTCCGTCAGCGTCACATCCCGTTCGTGACGAATCGCCTCCATGGCTGAAACGGCTGAGATCGAAGATTCGTTCGTCACTTTTGCAAGTTGACCGACTTCATGGGCCACGACAGCAAATCCTTTCCCATGCTCACCCGCGCGTGCCGCTTCGATTGAGGCGTTTAGCGCCAACATTTTCGTGGCTGCGGCGACCGACAAGATTGTCTGTAACGCCCGCTCGGCCTCGGCAGAGATCGCTTCACTTTCAAGCAACCGCTGACGGATTGCCGACGCTTGTTGCTCGAACTGACTGCTCACTCCTTGCAGCGAACGAAACGACGACCGTTCCTCGAGGAGCGTCGTCTTCAATCGCACCGCCTGCTGATCGACGACTTCGATATCGCCCTGTAACTCGTTGATTCGAGCCGCAACGTCAGAAAAACGGTGCGTCGTCTCACGCGTGTAGGATTGATAAGAGGCACTCGTCTGTTCAACGGCGCTCGCCACTTCTTGAAAACCGGCGAGTTGTTCGGCGTTTCGTTCTAACTGACTCATAAAAGTCGGCAAACTCGACTGAAACGCCATTGACGTTTCGGTCATCGTGTCGATCGACGTGTTCCACAGCCCGATCAACGTATTGTATTCGCCTTCGAGTTGACGCATCTCGAACGATTTCGCTCGTAAGTCAACCGGTGTGAACGTTCGGCGCTTGACGGCATCTCGTAAGTGTTCGACAAACACCGTCACCGGTCTCAGTTCCCGTCGAATCATCCGGCTGAACAATAAGATGATTCCCGCCATGGAGGTCAAGATCACGAACGTGACAAGTTTCCGAAGCGACCACATCGGCCCGAGAACGGATTGCTTGGAGACGATCAGGACGTAATCTGCTTTTAGCTCGGGAATCGGCACAATCGACAAAAACGTTTCTTTTTGCTCAACGACTCGTGGACCTGTGCCTGAATACGCAACGAGCCCGTCCGCGATCGACCGAACCTCTTTCCCGGTCAACCGTTCCGCTTCTCCTTCTCTCCACAAATATTGACTTGCCTCGAGGCCGTCCGCCGATAAGATGGACGCTTGCTGCATATAGGTCGATTTCAACGAGCGGGCGAGCAGTTTCTCATTAGAGACGTAAGCGCCATATGTCGCTTTGACTGTCTCACGTACGACGGTCGCTTCGCGATATAACCGTTTCTCGACTTCAGCCGTCAATTGTTGTTCTGCCTGCAGGGCAAACCATCCGAACGTCGTTAAAAATAACACGATGACGATCGGCATGAGCGTCCACTGCAACCTCCGTTCAATCTTCCCTTTCTGTCTTTCCCATCTTTTCAACATCTTCAATCCGCTCCACACCTTTCCACTCTTTCTCTACGCCCGATATATCGGTCTTGAGACGGTGGAAAATTATGAAGCATCTGTTAAGATAACGTTAGACTTTGTAAAGAGCACATCTGGTGAACGCTTGCCGGGTGCTTTTTCACAAACATTTCGTTATGATAAATAGGAAACCTATCATCTTATATCGATTGGAACCTTTCCAAAAGAAGGAGATCATGTATATGTCAGAAATTTTACACCGTTCATTAACGCGGCCGATCCGTGTCGGCAACCTCATCATCGGAGGTTCAGACGAAGTCGTCATCCAATCGATGACGACGACAAAAACACACGATGTCGAAGCGACCGTCGCCGAGATTTTGCGTCTCGAAGAAGCGGGTTGCCAAGTCGTCCGTGTCGCTTGTCCGGACGAACGGGCCGCAGACGCCCTCGCCGAAATCAAGAGCCGCATCAACATCCCGCTCGTCGTCGACATCCATTTCGACTACAAATTAGCGCTCAAGGCGATCGAGAGCGGTGTCGATAAAATCCGGATCAACCCGGGCAACATCGGCCGCCGTGAAAAAGTTGAAGCTGTCGTCAACGCAGCGAAAGCAAAAGGCATCCCGATCCGCATCGGGGTCAACGCCGGCTCGCTCGAGAAGCAATTCCTCGAGAAATATGGCTATCCGACGGCTCAAGGAATGGTCGAAAGTGCGATGCACCACGTTAAAATCCTTGAAGACCTTGGTTTCTATAACACGATCATCTCGCTCAAAGCGTCAGACGTGAACCTCGCCCTCGAGGCGTACACGCTCGCCGCGAAGACGTTCGACTATCCGCTTCACGTCGGGATCACCGAGTCGGGCCCGCTCTTCTCGGGATCACTCAAGTCAGCTGCCGGCCTCGGCGCGATCCTCTCGCTCGGAATCGGCTCAACGGTCCGTGTCTCTCTATCAGATGACCCGGTCGAAGAAGTCAAAGTCGCGAAAGAAGTGCTCAAGTCGTTCGGACTGGCCGCTAACGCCGCGACATTGATCTCTTGTCCGACATGTGGCCGCATCGAAATCGATTTGATTTCGATCGCGAAAGAAGTTGAAGAGTACATCCAAAACATCAACGTCAACATTAAAGTGGCCGTGCTCGGATGTGCGGTCAACGGACCAGGAGAAGCGCGCGAAGCTGATATCGGAATCGCCGGTGCTCGTAACGAAGGGTTGCTCTTCCGTCACGGAAAGATCATCCGGAAAGTGCCGGAAGCGACCATGGTCGAAGAGTTGAAAAAAGAAATCGATGCCATCGTCGCCGAAAAACTCGCCGCACGTGAACTCGAAGAACAAGAACTGGCCAATCAATCGAAATAACACGTCACCCGCTCGGTTGCAACCGAGCGGGTTTTTGATACAATAGACGTTATGAGTTAGGAGGGAACAACATGCATATCGGCATCGATCTCGACGGGACCGTCACGGACCCGCAAAGCTGTTTTCACTATATGAATGACGCTCTCGGTTACGCCATCGACTATCATCAGGCGACCGAGTATGAGCTGCACACGTATACGAATATGACCCAACATGATTTTTGGAAATTTATGATCGAGCACGGACACGAGGAAGAGATTTATCGCCGCTCGCTCCCCCATACGGAAGTGAGCGACGTCTTGTGGCGTATGCGTGAGTCCCACCGTCTTCATTACGTTACGGCCCGAAGCGAGGCCGTCCGTTCAGTCACAGAAGACTGGATCAAGCAACAAACGCTTCCGCTCGACTCGCTCATCATGACGGGGAGCCATGATAAAGTCGGTGTCGTCAAAGAGCTCTCGCTCGACTTATTCATGGAGGACCGGTACGAGAACGCCATCTCGATCCATGAACAGACGACGATCCCGGTGCTTTTGTTCGATGCACCTTACAATCGTAAACCGCTGCCGGACGGAGTCCGTCGCATCAACTCATGGAACGAGGCGCTCCACCTCGTCAACCATTTCGAGACGACGCAATCGACTCGAGTTCGCTAAAAAAGAGGAATCGGCGCTGCTCGGCGCCGATTCCTCTTTTTATATGCGGCCGATCGCCTCGATGACGTCACTCGCGAGAACGCTCGCCGGGTGAATCGTCTCGCCCGCCCGTTTGGCAGCGAGGGCGTGCCAGAGCACCGCTTGTTCGTTCGGGTTATTCCGAGGCTCGATGCGTCGACTGCGTGCCCATAGCGCGAGCGCAATACCGGTCAAGACGTCCCCGCTACCGCCTTTTGCCAAAGCAGGCGCTTCGACCGTATTGACTGCACCGCTACCGTCCGGCGAGACGATCAACGTATACGTTCCTTTCAAAATAAGATGGACACCGTGCTTCATCGCGAACTGACGTGCCACCTCGAAGCGGTCAGCTTCGATCGCTTCGACCGTTTTCCCGGTCAAGCGGGCCAATTCCCCGGGGTGAGGGGTAAGGGTGACGGGACCGGACGCTTCGAGATGACGCGTCGTCAACGCACCTGCATCCACGATCAACGGACTTTCCCTCGATCGGACCGATTCCCAGACGCGCTCTAACGTCCCCCCTTCGGTCATGCCGGGACCAATCGCCGTCGCCGCATAATCTGTCTCTGGGATCGCCTCGATACAATAGTACATCGCTTCCGGCAACGTCGCTTTCAACGGGGATGCCGCGTCCGGAATCGCCACGTCGAGCAAGCCGATCCCGGTACGGAGGGAAGCCTTGGCCGCTAGAAACGGCGCCCCAATCAAATGCGCGCTCCCCCCGATCAACAAGCCGTGCCCGTACGTCGCTTTATGGCTGAACGGATCGCGCCAAAACAACGTCTCGTCAAAATCGTCCGCCGTCAAAACACGCCACGAAGACGTGTGCGGCAAGCCGATATCGACTCGTTCGACTTTCCCATAATAAGGAGCCGTTTTCGGTAAAAACGCGCTTCGTTTATAACCGTGCAACGTATACGTCGCCGTCGCTTTGACGGCATGACCGTCGAATCCGCTCGCCGTGTCACTCGTCACACCGGACGGGATATCAATCGAAATAACCGGCGTGTCTTGACTTTGAAGCCATGAAATCACCGTTCGGGCTTGTCCGGTGACAGGACCTTCTAGCCCGATCCCGAACAAGGCATCGATGATGAGATCAGTCGGTCTCGGGTCCGACACGACGGTAACGAAACGTTTCGCATAAGCGGCGTGCGCCGCTGCGGCCGTGGATTTTGGTTCCCCGAGCGGCGTCCAAACGAACACGTCGTGGCCGCGCTGCACAAGTTCACGGGCGACGACCCAGCCGTCTCCGCCGTTGTTGCCGGTGCCGCAGACGACGAGGATGGACGCAGACGGCGGCACAGCGAGTCGACTCGCGACCGCAGAAGCCGCTCGTTCCATCAACACGTCTGCTGGCATCCCTTGTCTCGCTGCCGTCTCATCGGCCTGTCTAATCTCTTTCGCCGTATAAATCATCTCATCCGCCCCTTTCTTCCTATGTAGCAAAAAAGGGATCGACTTCGTCAATCCCTTCCCGCCTTACATTGTTTACAATACCCGTAAATCTCGAACTTATGATCCACGACTTCAAAGTCGGGATCCAGTGCCTCGACGTAGCGCATCGGGCATAAGTCGAGCAGTTTCGTCTTGCCGCACCCGCGGCAAATCAAGTGGTGGTGGTGGTGCGACGCCCCGCACGTGACACGGAACGCCTTCTCTCCGCTCAATTCTGTCGCCTCGAGCAACCCTTCTTCGGCGAACGACTTCAAATTGCGGTACACCGTGTCAAAACTCATCGTTGGATGTTTCGAACGCATATAGTCCAAGACGTCCTTAGCGCTGACGTACCGTTCTTCGTTCGCCAAATAGGCGTACATCTCAATTCGTTTCGGCGTCACTTTGAGCGACGACGATTGCAAACGAGTCAATTGTTCCGTCTCATTCATGTGTGGCCTCCTTCTTCTGCAACGTACCGACTTTCTCGATCCCCATGACGACCGCTAAAATGAGCACCGCGAGCAGCACGATGACGCCCCCCGGTGCGACGTCGAGTTCGTATGCGAGGACGAGCCCGCCAATCGTCGCGACCTCACCGAAGACGATGGCCCACAGGATCGTCTGTTTGAAGCTCTTCGTAAACCGGAGCGCCGCCGCGACGGGCAGCGTGATCAAACTTGAGACGAGCAACGTGCCGACGATGCGCATACTGACAGCGATGACGAGCGCGACGACGAACATGAACAGCATGTGGAGCAACGTACTCGGCAGTCCCGACACTTTCGCTTGTTCTTCGTCGAACGATAAAAACAATAACTGTTTATAAAACACCGTGATGACGAGCAGTGTGACGAACGACACCGCAAGGATCAAAACGATATCAGACGGACTGACCGCCGAAATCGAGCCGAACAACAGCGTCGACAAGTCGACCGAGAAGCCGCGGGACAAGGAAATGAAAATCGCGCTCAACCCCATCCCCGCCGACATCATGATCGGGATCGACAGCTCTTGGAAGTGGACGTACTTGTTGCGGAGCCAATCGAGACCGAGCGCCGCTAACACCGAGACGAGCGTCCCGAGGTACAGCGGGTTCAAGTCTGAGAACAACAACACGTATTGCCCGAGGAACAGGCTGAGCGAGATACCGGCGAGCGTCACGTGCGACAACGCGTCGGCGATCAGACTCATGCGGCGCACGACGACGAACGAGCCGATGAGCGGGGCCGTAAACCCGATCACGACGGCCGCGACGAACGCGTAGCGTAAAAAGCTGTACTGGAACAAATCCGCGATCATGACGTACCCTCATGAACGAGCAGTTTGACGGGATACGGCTTAATCGACTTCAATTCACTCAGTTCGCTATATTCTTTCAATCCGCAGTTACATGCCATTCGTCCGCGGTCGAGATGGATGACTTTCGTCACGAGATCGGTCACGACGTTCAAGTCGTGCGTCACCAAGATGAACGTGCACGTCGTGTGCTCGCGCAACAAGTGGAGCACTTCGTAAAAGTCACGCAAATGTTTCTGGTCGACCCCGACGGTCGGCTCATCTAAGATAAGCAAGTCCGGTTGGTTGACGATGGCGCGGGCGATAAATACCCGCTGTTGCTGCCCACCGGACAGGCTGCCGATCTTTTTATCTCGATATTGCCACATGTTCACCGTCTCGAGCGCGTTTTGAATCGCGGCCCGGTCCTCTATATTGAGACGCTTGAACAAGCCGAGCCGTCCATACCGGCCCATGGCGACGACTTCTTCAACCGTCACCGGAAACCCCGAGTTAAAGGACGCGGCTTTTTGGGAAACGTAACTGATACGGGACTTATCTTTAAACTGGGCTTGCGGACGACCAAACAGCTCGACAGAACCGGTTTGTGGCGTCAACAACCCAAGGATCGACCGGATCAACGTCGATTTACCGGAACCGTTCTCCCCGACGACGGCGACGAAATCGCCTTGCTTAATATCGATCGACACATCCTGCAAGGCGGCCGTACCGTCATAATAATATGAAACGTGGTCTAGTTTTACGACAGATGTCGTCATAAGATACCCTTCTCTCATTAAATAAATCGTAATCATTTCTACTTGCTTGGCGTCTGTATTATACAGAATATTAAGCATCGCTTCAAGTTCGAGCTGACGTGTAAAACACGTCTTCACATGAAATCCATGTGAGTTTGAGGCGGATTCGTTGTAAACTGATAGTAACGCACAGAGGGGGCTTTATCGTGGAGAAAAAATTAGCAGTCATTGATATCGGTTCGAACTCGATTCGGAACGTCATTTTCGAAGTGAACGAACACGGACAATATTTTGAACGATTGAACGTAAAAGAAGTGGCGCGCTTGTCGAGCCATATTACGGAGGAAAATGAGTTGTCTTCGGACGGCATCGCCTCGTTGATCGAGACGTTGCAACACTTCGTCAGCCTGAATGACCATCATCACGTCAAAGAGACGTTGCCGGTGGCGACGGCCGCGATTCGTAACGCCGACAACTCGGACGCCATTTTAGAAGAAGTGCGTCAAGCGACCGGCATCGAGATCCGGTTGTTGAGCGATTATGAAGAAGCGTTTTACGGATATTCGGCCATCGTCAACTCGACCTACATCGAGGACGGGTACTCGGTCGATATCGGCGGCGGTTCGATGGAAGTGACGTACTTCAAAAACCGTGAGCTCGTCTTTTATCATAGCTTCCCGTTCGGCGCCGTCACGCTGACGAACGACTTCATGAAAGGCGATGTGATGACGAAAGAAGAACGCAAACAACTCGTCTCGTTCTTAAAAAAATCATTCAAACAACTCGACTGGCTCGAGCCGCACGGAGTGCCGCTCGTCGGTGTCGGCGGGACGGCTCGAAACTTGGTCCGCGTCGAACAGTCGATGTCGCATTTCCCGCTTGAAGGCATTCATCAATACACGATCGATGCCGAGCGGCTTGATGAAGTCGTCGAAGAACTTGTCGCCATGTCGAGTAAACAACTCGGACGGCTCGACGGTTTATCGAAAGACCGGGTCGACATCATTGGCCCTGCCGTGACCGCCATCGCGGAGCTGGCCCGTTATTTGAAAGTACCCGAGTTCACGATGAGCAACAACGGATTGCGGGAAGGCTTGTTTTACGAATATTACTTGAAAGCGAACGACGAGGTCCGCTTCGCCGACGTGAAAGAAGAGAGCTTCCGTCACTTCGAGAAGCAGTACGACGTCGACCCGACCCGGCATCGCCACCTCATTCATTTGGCCCGCCAAATCTATACCGGACTGATCGAGGCGAAAGCGATCAAACCGAAACCGTACGAGCCGGGATTATTAGAAGGCGCGTGCCGACTCGCCTATGTCGGGGAATACATCGACCATAACAACAAGAGCGATCACACGTTTCACTTGATCACGACGAGTGACTTCAAAGGGTTAAACAATGAGGATCGGCTCGCGCTTGCCTTAGTCTCATCGTATAAGTCGCGCCGCCTGCTTGACCAACATATCGAAGGATTCCCGGAATGGTTCGACTCGAAGATGTTAAAAAGTCTCGAACTGCTCGGTTCGATCGTCAAACTCGTCGACGCCTTCGATTTGACTGAGCGACAAGTCGTCGAAAACATCGATGTCGAAGCCGAAGACGACGGACTCGTATTCATCCTTCATACGGCCACGTCCCCACGGTTTGAACTGCAGCGCGGCATCCGTCATAAGAAACATTTAGAGCGGGTGATCGAGATGTCGATCGAGTTACGCATAGAGGAGAGGATCACTTCATGACGACCTACTTACCCGAACACTTCAACAACCGAGAGCTCAGCTGGCTCAGCTTCAACGAACGTGTTTTAGAAGAAGCGATGGACGAGCGCAATCCGCTCATGGAACGCTTGAAATTTCTCGGCATTTTCAGCTCGAACCTCGATGAGTTCTACATGGTCCGCTTCGGCGGTTTGAAGGACGAAGTGCTCGCCGGTTTCAACCGTCCTGAGGACAAGGCCGGATTGACACCGAAACAACAAATCAAGGCGATCTCAATCAAAGCGCAAGAACTCGTCGAGATGCAATATGCGGCCTATAAAAAAATCACGAAACAACTTGCGACGAACAACGTCCGTTTTTTACGGCCGAAGCATTTGAACAAAGAGCAACTCGACTTCGTCAAGTTGTACTTCCGAACCCACGTGTTTCCGGTGCTGACGCCTATCGCCGTCGATGCGTATCGCCCATTCCCGATGCTGTTGTCGAAATCACTCAACATCGCCGTCGAGATCGCATCGAAAGAAGAAGGAAAAAAACGGCTCGCTCTCGTCCAAGTGCCAGCCGTGCTGCCTCGTTATCTCGAGTTACCGACAGATGATGAAGATCATACCGACCTCATGCTGCTCGAAGACGTGATCATTCAATTCGTCGACTCGTTATTCAAAGGGTTTGAAGTCGAATCGACGATGCCGTTCCGGATCACCCGTAACGCCGATATGCCGTTCCACGAAGAAGGCAGCCCGGACGTGTTGAAGCAAATCGAGAAAGAGTTGAAGAAGCGACGCTACGGGGTCGCCATCCGGCTTGAAGTGCAACAACGCTCATTGAGCAAAGAGCTGTTGTTCATGTTACAAGACGTACTCGACTTGCACGACCGCGACATCTTCATCGTCGATGGGCCGATCGATTTGACGTTCTTGTTCGGTGTCTACAATAAGATTGGGATCGAATATGATGAGATGATCAACGAGACGTTGATCCCGTTCATCCCGGAAGGCCTTGAGTCGGGGAAAGACTTATTCAAAAGTCTGCTCAAACGCGACTATTTGCTCCACCATCCGTACCACTCGTTCGACCCGGTCGTCCGCTTCATCGCCCAAGCCGCGAAAGACCCGAACGTCCTCGCCATCAAGCAGACGCTGTACCGCGTGTCGGGCGATTCGCCGATCATCAAAGCGCTCACGGACGCCGCCGAAAGCGGGAAACAAGTGACGGTGCTCGTCGAACTGAAAGCTCGATTTGATGAAGAGAAAAACATCCAATGGGCGAAACAGCTCGAGAAAGCTGGCGCCCACGTCATCTACGGCTATAAAGAGTTGAAGACGCACTCGAAAATCACTCTCGTCGTCCGTATTTTAGAAGGTGGTGTTCTCCAACGTTTCGTTCATCTCGGCACTGGAAACTATAACGACTCGACGGCAAAACTGTACACCGACATCGGGCTGTTGACGACGAACGAAGAACTCGCCGAGGATGCGACGAACTTCTTCAACTGGCTGTCCGGTTACGGAGAGCGACCGTCGTGGCACGAGTTCGAGACATCGCCGGACGACATGCTCGACTTTTTCTTGCAAAAGATTCAAGACGAGATCAAATTGCACGAGAAGTACGGGAACGGCCGCATCGTCGCGAAGATGAACTCACTCACCGACAAGTCGATCATCACAAAGCTGTATGACGCCTCCCAAGCCGGTGTCAAAATCGATTTGATCATCCGTGGCATCTGTTGTCTCCGCCCTGGTATAAAAGGGGTATCCGACAACATCCGGGTCATCTCGATCATCGACCGCTACTTGGAGCATTCCCGTATCTTCTACTTCTATCAGAACGGAAAAGAAGACTTGTACTGCTCATCGGCCGATTGGATGACGCGTAACATGAAAAAACGGATTGAAATCTTGTTCCCGATCCTCGACGCGGGCCATAAGTCTTATATTAAAGACATGCTCGCCCTCCAACTCGTCGATAACGTCAAAGCGCGCATTCAACGGTCCGACGGCAAATACGTCTACATCAAACAAGAGCCGGGCCAAGAGCGGATCCAGTCTCAAATCATCATCCACCAATACACCGGCGGCCGTTGGAACAACATTCCGAGCGTGTTTGAACGGGAACCTTCGAACTGGGCGGAACGCGAAGTTCTCCGTTTGCGAGCTGAAAACGAGAAAATGACAGATGACTGATGTTAGACTTCTCAAAGAAGAAAGAACGTTGTATAATTAATTCGGTCACGCTGTTAAAACGTTTTCATTTCATTATACGGAGGAATCATCATGCAAGAACTTTTACTCTCATTACTCGCCGGTCTGATTTGTGGCATGATTTTCACGGCCTTGAAGTTACCGTTGCCGGCCCCACCGGTTCTCCCAGGGGTCGTCGGGATTTTCGGTGTTTTCCTCGGCATGAAGGTATACCAATTCGCTCTCGCGAACTGGCCATTTTAATAAAAAGGAACGATGTCCGCGGACATCGTTCCTTTTTAATTGTAGTGTAACGCTTTATGGCAAGTCGGACAGACCCAGACCTCCTCGTCAGCATCGATGTGGTATTCCATCAATCGATTGGCGAGTTGCCCGTAAAAGAATGACAAATCAGAAGCACAATAGGCGCATACGGTCGTCGGTGACACCTGATGCTCAAATTGTCGTTCACGCGTGAGATGTGCCTCATACGCAGACCGGCTCCACCGTTTAGACGGGACACGATACCCTTCGTCCCACAGGCGTTTTAACGTGTCATAATCCGTCGTCTCGTCATACGTCCCGACTTGAAGGAACGGATGATGAAAATCAAGGGCGAGCAAGTCGACAAGGCTGTACACTCCAATCGCAGCGGACGGTTCAATCCAATAGCGGTCGGCTGGACGCGTCGTCGTCTCGACGAGCAAAACGTCCGCCTCGGCGACGATGCCGTGTCCGATGATTTCGATGAACGCGGTCGGCGTTCTCACTTCCCCTTCTATATAGATCGGGCTCTGCTCGCGATAATAAACGGGAAGCGCGGACCAGGCGTCATACGTTTCTAAATCAATCCGGAGCCGGTTCATCGTTTACTGATGGGCGAGCGTGAAACGCTCCCGCCATTCGGCATCGAATGCGCCTGCCCGGAACATGTCAATTTCTTGTTTGTACGGTGCGACTTTCGTCTTCTCGCTCACCGGGATATAAGGTGTCTCTAAAATCTTCGGCAAATGCGCGAACGCCTCGTGGTGGATGATTCGGTTCAAGACGTCAAACCCGATCTCACCATAACCGATGTTCTCGTGACGGTCTTTTTTCGCGCCGCGTACGTTTTTCGAATCGTTGACGTGAATGACGCCAAGGCGGTCGAGTCCAACGACGCGGTCGAACTGTTCGATGACACCGTCCAAATCACCGACGAGGTCGTAGCCGGCGTCGTGGACGTGACACGTGTCGAAACAGACCGACAAACGATCGTTATGCGTGACGCCGTCGATGATTGTAACGAGTTCTTCAAACGTCTTGCCGAGCTCACTTCCTTTACCGGCCATCGTCTCGAGTGCGATGTTGACCGTCTCGTCGCCCGTGAGCACTTCGTTCAACCCTTCGATGATGCGGGCGAGCCCCACTTCTTCCCCAGCCCCGACATGGGCGCCCGGGTGCAAGACGACGTGTCGGGCGACTTTGAGCGCCTCGGCTCGTTTGATTTCCTGAGCCAAAAATGAGACGGCGAGTTCGAACGTCTCCGGTTTCGTCGTGTTGCCCAAATTAATGATGTAAGGGGCGTGGACGACGATCTCTTCGATGTCGTGCGCAGCCATATGCGCGAGCGCGGCTTCGATATTTAAATCTTCAATCGGTTTACGCCGCGTGTTTTGGGGCGCACCCGTATATACCATCATCGTTGTCGCCCCGTACGAGACAGCCTCTTCACTGCCGGCTAAGAGCATCTTTTTTCCGGAAACCGAAACGTGTGAACCAATTTTTAACATAGTCATCTTCCCTTCCTATCTTCTCTTTTCAGTGTACACAAAAAGAAGAACCGACTCCACGAAGTCGATTCTTCTTTTTACTTAACGTTTATTTTTCTTACGGATTTCACGGCGCTCTTGGCGTTGACTCTGCATGTGCTCACGTGAAGCCGTCTCTTTCAACTTATACTTGAACTTTTTCTTATAGCCCGGTTTGACTTTTTTCTTCGCCTTCTTGATCTCACCAGCCATACGGCTGTGAGCCGTCTGCGAGACTTTCATCTTCCGGTCGGTCGTGCGGCGTTTACGCGTTTTGATCGGTTGAAGCGTCCCGTTCTTCACATCGACGTGCGTGAACGTGAACCCACGCTCTTCGAGGCGGTTGATCGGCCCGTTCTCATGATCTTCATAGAGCGTATACGCTTCACCTGTCGCTCCGGCACGTCCCGTACGTCCGACGCGGTGCGTGTAGAAGTCGAGATCTTTCGGAATGCCGAAGTTGATGACGTGCGATACACCCGAGATATCGATCCCGCGTGCCGCCAAGTCAGTCGCGATGACGTATTGATACTTCGCATCGTTAATATCTTTGATGGCTTGTTTCCGACGACGGGCTTGCATGTCGCCATGAAGCGTCCCGACGTTGAGACCAGCTTCACGGAACGTCGCCTCAAGCTCGTCCGCCTCTTGTTTCGTGTTCGTGAACACGAGACAGACGAACGGGTTGATCGCCTTGGCGACTTCGACCGTCAACGCTTTGCGATCACGGTGGCGGACCGGGATCGTATGGTGCTTGATCTTCGGTGCGACCCGATGCTCGGCGCTCGCTTCGGCGTAGCGCGGGTCATGCAAATACTTCTTCAAGAACGGTTCGAGTTTCTCAGGGATCGTAGCTGAGAAGACCATCGTCTGAAGTTTTTCCGGCAACGATTGAGCGATACGGTCGACTTCAGGCAAGAAGCCCATGTCGAGCATTTGATCGGCTTCATCGACGACGAAATGACTGACTTTGTGGGGGAACAGCGCTTGAACTTTCATCAAGTCGAGCAGACGTCCCGGCGTCCCGATAATGATATGCGGTGGATTTTTCATCTTGTCGATTTGACGTTCGCGGTCGGTACCGCCGACGATCAAGCTCGATTTGATATACTCCGGTTGTTTGACGAGGAGCGACTTCAGCTCTTCGTGAATCTGCCAAGCGAGTTCGCGCGTCGGGGCGACGACGATTGCTTGGACCGATTGTTCTTTTGGATCGATTGCTTCTAAAATAGGCAAGAGAAACGCGAGCGTCTTCCCTGTACCGGTCTGTGATTTTCCGATGATGTCACGACCATTCATCGCGGCTGGAATAATCCGTGATTGAATGTCGGTTGGCTTGGTGATGCGCTTTTCTGTCAAGGCATCGACGATAAACGGTAACAATTTGAACTGTTGGAAGCTGTTCAATCGATACACCTCCTGTTTCTTTCCACTTTTCCTAGCATAGCGGAATCTAATCATTTGTCAATTAATCTTTTACGAGCCCTTCATATAAATAGCTCGACGAATAGTAGTACCGGGAAATCTTTTTCCCGTTTAAATGTTGTTCGAGCGCTTTAAAGCCGACCTCGATCATTTCGTTCGGTGACTGCACGACGGTCGCGTCAACTTTGCCGCTATGGATGAGCGGATAAATCTCCGTCACGCCATCGACCGATACGATCGTCTTCTCCGTCAGTCCACGACTCTCAAGTGCACGAACGACGCCGAACGTGTTGTCATCGTTATGCGAGAACACGGCATCGAACGGGATATCTTCTTTCAACCAGCGCGACATCTCGATTTCGGCTTGGAACGTGTCGAAGTTGCCGGTCAAAGATGCGACGACTTCTAAATCGTCATGAGCCTTGTCGTATTCAGTCAAGCCGAGGCTGCGGTCAATCGTCGACCGGACTTTCGCCGTTCCTCGCACCTCGACGACACGAATCGGTCGTTGCAGCGTCGCGTGTTTGGCCGCGATATGGTTCGCGGCCATCCGGCCGATGTCAATGTTGTCGGAGACGACGGACGTGATCACACTCTCGTGGTCGATCATCCGGTCGATGGCGATGATTGGAATCCCTTCGCGCTCGGCCCGTTCGAGCGACGGACGGATGAACGTCTCATCGAGTGTCGTCACAAAAATCGCTTCGACGCCGCGGTCGATCAGCGAATCAAGTTTTTCTTTTTCAAGGACACGGGAATCCTCACTCGTCGTCGGAACAGGGATGAATCCTTTTTGGTTGGCCGTTCTGACGAAAGCCGCCAACAGCTTGTTGGCGTGTTCGTGCTTGTCGCTGACGAATACGAAACCGACTTCATTGTCTTTTGACTTTGGCTCCGGCAACTGGATCGATGTGATCAGTAAAATCGCCATCGCCCAAACGACCGGTAACCAAAGCCAATAATGGCGAAACCCTTTCATACGCCTGACCGCCTTGGGATCTTAATCATCATGGCCGTTCCTTCTCCTTCGACACTCTCGATCTCCATTTGACCGTTCACAGCTTTCAAGTACTCCCGGATCATATAAAGACCAAGCCCGTTCCCGTTCTCTTTCGTCGTGTAAAATGCCGAACCGATCGCTTGTACTTGAGACTTCGTCATGCCGACACCGTTATCCTCGATCAAGAAGCGATAATCACGTTCCGTGAAGAGGATCGTCACGGTGACACTGCCGTCGGCCCCTTTCGAATCGACCGCTTCGACCGCATTTTTAAACAGATTATAGATGATTTGGACGAGCATGTCGTTCGAGCAATAAAACGGGGGCATCTCGTTTGGCACGATCAATTCCCAGTTCGTGACGCGTTTGTAACACTCGGCATCGAGTAAAAATTCGAGCCGGCTCGCAAACTCGTCCATGTCGATCCACTCCTCGTCACGTCTTGACTGCTCTGGCTTCGCGAGCGTGAGCATCGTCGAGATCAAATGATTGGCCCGATCGAGTTCTGAAAGGGCGAGGTCGAGCATCTCTTGACTGCTATGCCCTTCTTTCACCATTTGCAACGTGATTTGGACCGGGGTGAGCGGGTTGCGGATCTCGTGGGCGATACCGGCGGCGAGCTGACCGAGCGAAGCGAGTTTTTCTTGCTGAAGCAACAGCTGTTGTTGGCTCAACTGTTCGCGTCGCGACGTCTCCATCCTTCTCGAGTAATCGTTGTACGTGTCGAGCAACGTCTGCACTTCTTTTGAGCCCGTCCGTTCGAGTTGGATCGGTTCAAGTGACTGTTGTCGTTTAATGCTTTGAACGAGTTCGGTGAGCGGACTCGTCAACGTTTTCGACAAGAGCAACCCGACGAGGATGCTCAAGAAAAATGTGACGAGCGTGATGAGCAAATATTGCCATCGTGTCGCGTACACGGCCTCGTACACGGAATCGGTGCTATGTTTGGCGAGCACGCTCCATCCGTTGACACGGGCGTCAGGTTCATACATATAGACGTCCGAGTCCGTGCTCATAATCGAGCGAACGTCTTTGTCTCTCGCCGCTGCCACGACCTCACGCGACAGGCGCCGTTCAGCGTCCGTGACGAGGTTGAACGAAGTCGATAACACTTCACCGCGCTCGTTCAACAAATATAAGATCATGTTATCGTTCGCCGACTCGAGGACACGCCGGTACAGGTCAGAGTTGAGTACGCTGATACTGCCGCCGAACAAACCGACCGGCCGGTTATCTTCAAACACCGGCACATATAAATACGTACCGACGTCCCCTGAGATGGAAATCGGATCGCTCATATAGATGTCATTACCGCCTGACGTGATGACGTCCGTGAACTTCGGGTCCGCCTTCAACGTCATCGCAGGCACTTGGCGTTGCGAGTACCAGGTGAACGCTTCGTCTTGAAGGTTATAATAAAATATGGACGTGAACCCGGTACGTTGGTTCAAATACCCGGTCCGAATCCGTTCCTCGATCCACGGTTCATTGCCAAGATAGGCACCGAGATAGACAAGGTCTTCATATAACTTTCCGAGACGCGTTTCCATGTTCTCGATACTGCCGTCTATCGCATAGTCGAACTGTTCTTGCGCCAACTCTTCGGCACGGGACACCGTCACACGATCGGCCGAAAACGCTAAAGATGAGATGACGAGCCCTAAAATGATGAAGATGATAAACGTAATTTGAAAGAAGTACGATTTTCGAACTTCAAGCAATGTTCTCAAGCGTTCCACGGTGTCCCTCCTTTCCAACCTTAAGATTATAGCATGAATACACGCAATTCTTTTCGTATTTTCGAAACAATGTTAGACTTATACGTATGAAAGCATCGCGAAAGGAGCGTTCATCGCATAATGAAAATTAAAAAGATCAGCCCACGCGGATATTGTTATGGTGTCGTCGATGCCATGAAATTAGCGAACGAGGCTGTGGCCAACCCTGATTTACCACGGCCAATCCATATACTCGGTATGATCGTCCATAACCGTCACGTCACTCAGGCGTTCGAAGACCTCGGCGTCAAGACGGTCGACGGGGATGACCGCATGCAGGCGCTTGAAACGATTGATGAAGGCACGGTCGTCTTCACCGCACACGGCATTTCGCCTCTCGTGCGCAAACGCGCGATCGAGAAAGGACTGACGATCGTCGACGCGTCGTGTCCGGACGTCCTCGTCACTCATGACTTGATTCGCGAGAAGACGGCGGTCGGGTACGAAGTCATCTACATCGGCAAACACGGGCATCCCGAACCGGAAGGCGCCATGGGCGTCGCTCCCGGGAAAGTCCATCTCGTCCAATACGAGCGCGACCTCGAAGCCTTACCGGACCGCTTGTACGAGACGAACATTCTCGTCACGAACCAGACGACGATGAGCCAGTGGGACGTCTCGGCGTTGATTGAACAAATTCAAGAACGATACCCGCACGTCGAAGTGCACAATGAGATTTGTAACGCCACCCAAGTCCGCCAAGAGGCGGTCGCGGAACAGGCCGGCGACTGTGAGTTGCTCATCGTCGTCGGCGACCCGAAATCGAACAACTCGAACCGGCTCGCCCAAGTGTCGAAAGAAATTGCCGGGACGAACGCCTATCGCATCGGCGACTTGAGTGAACTCGACCTCGCTTGGCTCGAAGGAGTAGAGACGGTCGCCGTCACGTCCGGAGCCTCGACTCCGACCCCGATCACAAAGAAAGTGATCGACTTTTTGACCCAGTATGACCCGCTCGATTTGAGCACACACGACAAGACACCGTATCTCGAGTTGCGCAGCATCCTTCCTAAAGTGAAGGCGCTTCGCAAGTGACGACAATCCCCGGCCTAGGAACAGGTCGGGGATTGTTTGTTTATTTAAACCGGAACGGGTTCGTGTTCGCCGTCGATACGACCAACTCAACATCAAGTTTCGCGTCTTCAAACTTCTGACGCAGCACGTCGACGACCCCTTGTTTCATGACGCTCTCGACGTGATGGCCTGGATCGACGACGGAAAGACCAAGTGCCATCGCATCGTGGGCGACATGGAAATAAAGGTCCCCGGTCACGTAAGCATCCGCGCCCTTGAAGTGAGCGGCCGAGACGTATTTATTCCCGTCGCCGCCGAGGACGGCGACTTTTTCAATTTTACGCTCCAAGTCGCCGACGACACGGACCGCTTCGACATGAAAGCTCGCCTTGACGTGTTCCGAAAACTCGGCGAGCGTCATCGGGCGCTCGAGTCGACCGATTCGACCGAGGCCGAACGTGTGCCCGGCAATCTCATCCCGAATCACGTCATGAGCCACTTCTTCGTACGGGTGTGCTTCCGTCATCGCTTTGATGACACGCTTCTTTTTACTTTCGGTCACGACCGTCTCGATTTTCACTTCATCGACTCGTTCCGTTTTACCGGTTTGACCGAGGTATGGGTCAGATCCGTCGAGCGGCGTGAACTGCCCTTTTCCGGTCACCGTGAATTGGCAATCACCATAGTTCCCGATGCGGCCGGCCCCGGCTTTCCCTAACACTTCAGACACTGCGGCCTCGTGCGTCTCCGGGACGAAGACCGACAACTTGTAGACCGGTTCTTCATACGTCGGGACGAGCACTTCGGGCTCAAGCAGTCCGAGTGCCTCGCTCATCCAATCGTTGACCCCGCCCTCGCATACGTCTAGATTTGTGTGCGCGACATAGACGGCGATGTCGTGTTGGATACATTTCATGACGATGCGGCCAGCTGCGCTGCGGTCGTTCACTTGATCGAGCGCACTGAAGATCGGCGGATGATGGGCGATAATTAAATCGATGTCTTTGTCGATCGCCTCGTCGACGACCGGCTCCAACACATCGAGCGTGACCATGACACGGCGGACTTGCTTATTGAGCGAGCCGATTTGCAGACCGATCTTATCGCCTTCAACGGCCAAATGCTTTGGCGCGAACTGTTCGAACAGTTGAATGATATGGTTACCGTTTGCCATTATTCGCTCACCTCTCTCATCTTGTCGCGCAACGTCTCGAACGTCCGTTGTTTTTCAAGTAATGCTGGCGTCTGTTCACCTGCGGCCATCTGTCCGAGCACGTAGTCCAACTTGTCCGCTTCACGGCCCCACTTCAATTTGAACGGCTCCGGGCGATGCTCAAGCAGGAAAGGACCGAATAACAGTTGCCATTTGCGCTCGGTCTCGTCTTCGCTATAGCGTGTCTCTGTCCCGCGCTCTCCGACTAAAATCTCATACACTTTATCGTTTTCTTCCACGATTTGTTCATCGACCAACACATATCCTGCCGCGAGCAACCATTCCCGAACGTGTTCACCATCGACGTTCGGTTGTAAGACGAGGCGCTCGACCGCACCTAGCTTGCTTCGTCCGGCTTCAAGAATCGAACGGATCAAACTGCCGCCCATCCCGCAAATCGAGATGCACGTGGCCTCGTTGGCTTCGAGGACGGCTAGCCCGTCACCGAGCCGGACGTCAATCTTGTCCGTCGCTCCAATTAACGCGACTTGCGCCTTGGCCGCTTCCATCGGACCTCGGTTCACCTCACCGGCGATGGCGCGGTCGACGATCCCGTGCTGGACGAGATAACATGGGACGTACGCATGATCGGAGCCGATATCGGCGAGAATACTGCCTTTCGGGATAAAGTCGACGACTTGTTTGAGTCGACGGTCTAACGTTACTTGTTCTTGCATGGGGACAACTCCTTTTTGACTACTTCTCTCTTAGGTTAACGAAAATTGAAGAGGCGGACAACAAAAAACGTACCCTCACTTGCGCGAGAGTACGTCACTTTATTATTGCTCGAGCAACCACGTCGTAAGGATGTCTGCCTCTTCGGCCGACGCGAGTCCGCCTGGCATCGAACCTTTACCGTTCACGATGATGTTCGTGATCTCGTCTGCCGACAAGCGTTCCCCTACACCCGTAAGTGCCGGGCCGACGCCACCTTCAAGGTTCCCGCCGTGGCAACCGGTGCAGCCTTGGGCAGCATACAGTTCTTCCGGATTCATCTCAGTCATAGCCGGACCTTCTGCAGCTTGTTGCGCTTGGTTCACGCCAAAATACGATAATGAGACCATGGCGATGATCGCGACGATCGCAATCGCAGCAAACGGTAACAATGGATTACGCATTGTATTTCCCCCTCATGTTCATTCCAAATTTCTACCCATCACTATTTTACTCAAAAAATAATAAAGAAGGAAGGAAAATCACTCATTTTCCTTCCTTTCTTCTAAAACTTCACATTTTATTCAAAAACACGATCAGTCGAGGAAATCTTTCAATCGTTTCGAACGGCTCGGGTGTCGTAACTTGCGTAGCGCTTTCGCTTCGATTTGGCGAATCCGCTCACGCGTGACGCCGAACACTTTACCGACTTCTTCGAGCGTTCGCGTGCGGCCGTCATCGAGACCGAAGCGAAGACGGAGTACGTTTTCTTCTCGGTCTGTCAGCGTGTCGAGCACGTCTTCAAGCTGCTCTTTAAGCAACTCGTAAGCTGCCGCGTCTTGAGGGGCCATCGCATCTTGGTCTTCGATGAAGTCTCCGAGGTGCGAATCGTCCTCTTCGCCGATCGGCGTCTCGAGCGACACCGGCTCTTGGGCGATTTTAAGAATCTCCCGAACTTTTTCTGGTGTCAATTCCATCTCTTTGGCGATCTCTTCAGGTGCCGGTTCGCGACCGAGGTCTTGAAGCAACTGACGTTGAACGCGGATCAGTTTGTTGATCGTCTCGACCATATGGACCGGAATCCGGATCGTCCGGGCCTGGTCAGCGATGGCGCGTGTGATCGCTTGACGGATCCACCACGTCGCGTACGTCGAGAATTTGAACCCTTTCATGTAGTCGAACTTCTCGACTGCTTTGATGAGACCCATGTTTCCTTCTTGAATCAAATCGAGGAAGAGCATGCCGCGGCCGACGTAACGTTTCGCGATCGAGACGACGAGACGAAGGTTCGCCTCAGCGAGCCGTTTCTTCGCTTCTTCGTCACCTTGCTCGATGCGTTTCGCGAGCTCGGTCTCGTCTTTCGCGCTGAGCAAGTCGACGCGGCCGATCTCTTTCAAATACATCCGGACCGGGTCATTGATCTTGATGCCTGGCGGGACGGACAAGTCGTTCAAATCGACCTCATCGTCCTCTTTTTTCGCCGGAGTCTCTTCGGCATCGGCTGCATCCTCGGTTACACGGATATCCTTGCCTTCTAAATCTTCAATGAAGTTATCGATAAAGTCTGAATCCACCTCAAAGTGGCTGAGGCGGTCTTGGATTTCTTGCATCGATACGACGCCTTTTTTCTTCCCCAACTTCTCGAGTTCGTCTATGGCGTTAAATAAATCCTCTTTTTTCTTCTCTGCCATCTAGCAGTTCAACTCCTTCCAAACTTCCTTCACACTTATCGTTCGCGTAGACGGCGACTTCGGTTAATCAACTCTTGCAACTTGGATGCCTGGTCTACAATACTTTCGGCATCGTGTGCGATTTCCCTCTTCGCCCGTTCGATTTGACGCTGTTCCTCATAACTGTTTATGACCTTAATGTATTCATCTAAAACCTCTTCGCCGAGCTCATCCGGTGCAGCCATGAGCCGCACTTCCGCGTAGCGGTTCGCATACTCGGGACGTTCGTTGCAGTGGCGCTCCATAAAGGGCGGCACGACCTGCTCGAACTCTTCAAGCGTCATGTCTTCGGAGACGACTTCGTAAAGGGCAGTCGCTAACATCCGATGGACTTCATCTTGGTAAGATAGGCCGAGCCGGTCGCGAACGTAGCGCACGCGTTCCGGCCCACTGAGCATCGCTCGTAACAGCAGTTTCTCGGCTTTCATCCAACGGGACTCGTTTGACTTCGTCGCACGTTTCCGGACCGGTTCCGGTTCTGGCATCGGTTCACGTCTTGACGTCTCCTTTGCCGTGCGGGGCATCCGGCTTGCGAGCGTCGCGGCCGGTAGCTCGAATTCATCTGCTAATTTCTTTATATACAAGTCGCGGCGAATCGAATTATCAGTTTTACTGATTTCCTCAAGCATAGATTCAATAAAACGAATCCGTTCTCCTTCCCGATTCATGTTTTTCCCGCGCCGGAGCGTCCGGTTCATGAAATCGAGAACGGAAAGCCGCTCTGCATCGACGAAGCGTTGCCATTGCTCCGCACCGTTCGTCCGAATATAGTCGTCTGGATCCGTCTTTTCAGGCAACGGGAGGACTTGGACGTCGAGCGGGTATGCTTCGAGCAGGCGCACGACTTTTAGCGTCGCCGCTTGTCCGGCATCGTCGCCGTCGTAGCAAATAACGACCTCATCGACCATTCGTGACAGCGCCCGGGCATGTCCGGCCGAAAAGGCGGTGCCGAGCGAGGCGACGACTTCGCTCGTCCCGGCTTGCGCGACTTGGAGGACGTCGACGTTCCCTTCCACGAGGAAGACGCGTTTTTGTTTACGCATCGCCGCCCGCGCCTGCGGAAAACCGAACAGCAGCTCACTCTTATTAAAGAGGGGCGTGTCTGACGTATTCACATACTTCGGTTTGCGATCATCGATCGCCCGGCCGCTGAATCCGACGATCGTGCCGTCTCGATCCGCAATCGGAAAGACGACCCGGCCTTCGAACCGGTCAAAATATTCACCGGCCCTAGACTTCGAGATCAGTCCGGCCTCGACCATCACTTCAAGATCGAACCCCCTTCGTTCAAGAGAGTCGACGGTGAAGCGGCGTTGATCCGGGGCGTAACCGATCTTGTATTGGGTGATCGTCGTCTCGGTTAGACCACGATCCCGTAAATACGTTAAACCGACCTCACCTGCCTCGGTCTTCATCAGCACTTCATAGTAGAGCTCGGCGACGACGCGATGAGCGTCGCGCATCTGTTTACGGACGAGCTGGTCTTGCGTTAACTGTTCGTCCCCGGCGACTCCGCCTTCGATGGCGATGTTCGCCCGGGTGGCGAGACGTTCGATCGTCTCAGGAAACGATAACCCTTCCGTCTCCATCACGAACGTGAATACGTTCCCGCCCGCACCGCACCCGAAACAATGGTACATCCCTTTCTCAGGGGACACCGAGAAAGACGGACTGTTCTCCGAGTGGAACGGGCAAAGCCCGACGAGACGATGTCCTTGTTTCTTCAGTTCGACACGTTCACTGATCAAGTCGACGATATCCGTCGCTTGTTTTACTTCTGCAATGACTTCATCCGGTATCCGTGGCAACTCCACCACTCCCCACTTCCAAACTCGCAACGAAACGGAACGCGCTTCACGTTCCGTTTCACTGTAATGTCAGTACTCTATTATACCGTTTCAAGACATCGATTACTAATACGAGTGCTTGACGCGTCACGATTGTTCGAGGTGACGCAAAATGATACCAGCCGTCTCTTCGACCGCTTTGTTCGTCACGTCGATCACTTCGCATCCGATTCGTTCGTAAATGCCTCGCGCGTATTCGAGCTCCCGATTGATGCGCTCGAGCTGGGCATAGTCGGCCTCTGGTTTCAGACCGAGCGATTTCAACCGCTCCATCCGAATCGAAATCAACTTGTCCGGCGAGATGATCAAGCCGACGCAACGTTCAGGCGGCAGTTCGAACAACTCTTCCGGCGGACGTGACTCGGGCACGAGCGGCACGTTGGCGACTTTGTACCGTTTCAAAGCCAAGTATTGGGACAAAGGGGTCTTCGAGGTGCGCGAGACACCGACGAGCACGATGTCGGCTTTCTTTAAACCGCGCGGGTCGCGACCGTCGTCGTATTTGACCGCGAATTCCATCGCCTCGATCTTCCGAAAATAATCGTCGTCGAGACGATAGATGAGGCCTGGTTTTTCACGAGGGCTCTCTTGCAGCTCGCCCGAGAGGACGTCGAGCAAGTTGCCGAGCAAGTCGACCGTCTTCACCCCGTGCTCGCGCCCGAGGGCGGTGATCAACGCCCGGTGTTCCTCATTGACGAGCGTAAAAGCGATGACTGCTCCTTGTGCTCTCGCTTGCGTGACGACATCTTGAATCGTCTGTTCATCCTCGACGAACGGGATGCGCAACGTCTCGATGGCGTTTTCATGGAATTGAATGCTCGCGGCCCGGACGACGAGCTCACACGTTTCCCCGACCGAGTCACTCACGACAAACACGAGTTGTTTTTTCGTCAAACCTGGTTCCTCCTCAGAAAGATTCATCATTGGCGAGAGCGATCAACACTTTCGTCATGTTCGTCTTCGTCATGCGACCAAGTACGATCAATTTGCCGTCTTTTTCTTCAACGACCGGGATCGCATCGATTTGTTTCTCGATCAACTTCATCCCGGCTCGGATGAGCGTCTCGCCTTTTTCGCACACCGTGATGTTCGGCATCCGCGTCATAATGACGTTGACAGGCAATTGATCGAGGTCTTGATTCCCGATTGCGGCCCGAAGTAAATCTTTGCGGGACAACACACCGACGAGCTCGCTGTCTTTTCCGACGACGAACAAAGAGCCAACGTCTTCTAAAAACAGCGTGACGACCGCGTCATAGACGGTCATCTCATCACTGACGACTTTCGCCGACGACATGAAGTCACCGACGGTCAAAGAGTCCAGCTTTTCGCGGAGCATCGATGAATTCCGTTTGCCGACGAACGTATAGCCGACACGCGGTCTAGCTTCTAGTATTCCAGTCATCGTCAAAATGGCGAGATCGGGACGGAGCGTCGCTCGGGTGAGCGACAGCTCTTGAGCGATTTGTTCACCCGTGATCGGTCCGTTCCCTTTCACGATCTCGATGATTTTCTGTTGGCGTTCATTCAGCTGCATAGCCAACCCCCTCTGTTTTGGTCAAAGCACGAGTGCGTTGAAGTCGGCGACGCGTTCGATCGCCGCGGCGAGACGCTTCATCTCATGGAGACGGTTCATCCGAACTGCATCTACATCACTCATGACCATCGTATTTTCAAAGTAAGCGCTGATCGGTTGCTCAAGCGCCCGCAACGATACGATCGCTTGGACGTAATCGCCTCGATCAACCGCGTCGTGCGTCGCTTTGAGCGTCGTTTCCGCTGCTTCGTGCAGCGCCTTCTCCGCGTCATTCTCAAAGAGCGCTGGGTCGACAGGTCCGCTCTCACCTTTTTTGGCGATATTTCCGACGCGCGTCAACTGCTCAATCAACGCTTTCGCATCGTTTGATACGAGTGCTTGCACCGCGTCGGCGCGAGCGTCGAGACGGTTGACGGCGAGGCCGGTCGTAAGGACAGCGTCGATGACATCGTAACGGACTTGGCGCTCTTGGAGACGATACTTCAAACGGAGCAAGAAGAAATCGTTTAGTTGCGCCTTGACTTGTTCTTTATCGGCATCATAAAGTCCTGCTTGAAGCTGAGATTCGACAACTTGTGACAAGATCGCGTCAAGCGGGAGGTCGATGCTCCAGTCTCCGAGAATTTGAACGACCCCTTGCGCTTGACGACGCAACGCGAACGGGTCTTGCGAACCGCTCGGAATCATTCCGATACCAAAGAAGGCGGCAATCGAATCAAGTTTATCGGCCAGCGCGAGTGCAGCTCCGGTTGCGGTCGCCGGTGACTCGTCTCCGGCAAAACGCGGCATGTAATGTTCACGAATAGCGGCAGCGACTTCTTTGTCTTCGCCTTGCATGAACGCATACTTTTCTCCCATGATGCCTTGGAGTTCTGTGAATTCATACACCATCTGACTGACGAGGTCGAACTTATGAATCTTTCCGGCCCGTGCGACTTTCACTTCGTCCGCTTTAAAGAGCGGAGCGAGTTCGAGCGCAAGTTGCTCGACACGACGAACTTTATCTCCTGTCGTCCCGAGTTTTTCATGGAAGACGATGCGGTCGAGACGAACGAGTTGGTCATCGATGTTCGTTTTCTTGTCTTCTTCATAGAAAAAGACGGCATCGGCGAGACGGGCCCGGATTACTTTTTCATTCCCGCGGGCGACGTTCTGAAGATGATCGGCGTTCCCGTTGCGAACGGTCACGAAATAGTTTTTCAACGTCTCTCCGACGTACACCGGGAAGTAACGCTGATGCTCTTTCATCGTCGTGATCAATACTTCTTCCGGAAGGTCGAGGTAACTCGCATCAAACTCACCGAACAAAGCTGTCGGCCATTCGACGAGGTTCGTCACTTCTTCAAGCAGCGAACCGTCGAGCGGGACCGTCCATCCTTGCTCGGACGCAAGCGACTCGATTTGACGTTCAATCCGCTCGCGGCGGTCTTCATACGAAGCGACGACGAATTCACGTTCGAGTGTCTCGGCGTAGGCACGAGGAGAAGCGATCGTCACGTCCCCTTTGCTCAAGAAGCGGTGGCCGCGAGTGACGTTGCCTGTCTTGACACCTTCAATTTCGAAATCGATTTGTTCATCTCCGAACAAAGCGATGAGCCAACGAATCGGACGCATATAACGCAGACTGCTCGTGCCCCACTTCATATTTTTCGGGAACGTCATGCCGCGCACGACTTGTTCAAGTCCAGCGAGCAGGCTCATCGTCGGTTGACCCGACTCATGTCGGTCGGCGAATACGTACTCGACACCTTTCTCTTCAGCGAAGTAAAGGTCTTCTACGGCGAGACCACGACCACGGGCGAAGCCGGCAGCAGCTTTTGACCAGTTGCCTTCTGCGTCTTGCGCGATTTTCTTCGCCGGTCCGCGGAGCGTCTCCGTCAAATCTTGTTGGTTCTCCTCGACGTCGTGGACGAGCACGGCGAGACGGCGTGGTGTCGAATAGACGGTCACGTCACCGAAGTTGACACGGGCGTCCGTCAAGAACGAAGTCACCCGTTCTGCCAATTGTTTTTCTGAACGGAGTACGTATTGAGCTGGCAATTCTTCAAGTCCGATTTCTAGTAAAAGGTCACGCATCAAGGGCACCTGCTTTCTCTTGATTAAGGAGTGGGAAACCGAGACGTTCCCGCTCTTCGATAAATTTGGCCGCACATGCGCGGGACATATTACGGACGCGTTGGATGAAACCGGTCCGCTCCGTCACCGAGATCGCACCTTTCGCATCGAGAAGGTTGAACGTGTGCGAGCATTTCAGGATGTAATCATACGCCGGGAAGACGAGGTTCTCGTCGAGGGCGCGCTTCGCTTCTTTTTCATACGTGTCGAACAACGTGAACAACATGTCGACGTCCGACAATTCGAACGTATACTTCGAATGTTCGAACTCTGGTTGGTAGAAGATATCCCCGTATTTGAACCCGTCTGTCCAGACGAGGTCGAACACGCTCTCGACTTCTTGGATGTATGAAGCGAGACGTTCAAGACCGTACGTGATTTCGACGGCGATCGGATCGCACTCGATACCTCCGACTTGTTGGAAGTAAGTGAACTGGGTGATTTCCATCCCGTTGAGCCATACTTCCCAGCCGAGGCCGGCCGCACCGAACGTCGGGTTCTCCCAGTTGTCTTCGACGAAACGGATATCGTGCTCTAGCGGATTGATGCCGATGAGTTCCAAGCTTTCCAAGTAAAGTTCTTGAATGTTGTTTGGTGAAGGCTTCATGATGACTTGGAACTGATGGTGTTGGTAGAGACGGTTCGGGTTCTCACCGTAACGCCCGTCTGCCGGCCGGCGCGAAGGCTCCGTATAGCATACGTTCCACGGTTCTGGTCCGAGGCTTCGTAAAAACGTCATCGGGTTCATCGTCCCGGCCCCTTTTTCGACATCGTACGCCTGCATCGTCAGGCAACCTTTTGACGCCCAGAAATTCTGCAGCGTGAGAATGATTTCTTGCACAGTCATATGTTTCATCTTGTGACACCTCCAAAAGTATTAAAACGACAAAAAACGCCCCTATGTGCCATGCACATAGGGACGGGATTACCCGCGGTTCCACCCTACTTGCCTCAACTTCGAGGCCACTCTTTGGATTGTGGGCGCTCCAGAATCGCCATTCACTTTTCACATGGCGCTCGGCTCCCACCTGCCCGAACTCGCTGTACCCATCGTTAAAAAGTTACTCATTTCCTTCATTGCGCACGCTATTTCATTTGTCTAATCGTAAGTTATGGTATCGAATCTTGTCGAAAAAGTCAATCATCGTTCAAGTGAAGTCGTTGCATTTGATCGAGCACCCGCTTCGTCTTCAGACGCAAACCGCTATAGGAGTCCATGTACGCATCAAACAGCTGTCTGAGGAGCAGGCGCGTCTCTTTCGTGAGCGGGACGTTGGTGAACTCGGACAGGTCGTGACGACTCATCCAGTAAAGGAGTTTCGCCAACCGTTCACTCAGCCGAATCGAACCTTCCTCGTTATGACGCGAGCAAAGGAAACCGCCGGCCGTCACGGAGAAATACATCGGGTCGGTCACGCCGTTACAGCGGATGCACCCGGTCAATACCGGGGCGACACCGAGCAGATGAAGAATCCGCAATTCAAAGTGATGGATGATCACGTCCGGGTCCATTCCGGCGTTGAGCGCCTGAAGCGCATCATTCAAGACACGGTAGAGCGGGCGGTTCGGGACGCGCTCCTCGACGGTACGATCGACGAGTTCAAGCAAATACATCGCGTACGCCATCCGGTCAACATCTTTCCGGACTTCCGGATAGGACGTGATGACATCGGACGATTTCAACTGTCCGAGTCCCCGGCTCGCCGGGAAAATATAAACGGCCTCGACGAACGGTTGACTCGAAGCGTGGAGCCGACTGCCCGGTTTTTTCGCACCCCGGGCCATGACGGCGACTTTGCCGAGCTCTTCAGTGAACAACGTCACGACTTTGTTTGATTCACCGTAGTTGACGGTACGGACGACGATGCCGGTGACTTTTTGCAACATGGCTCAATACTCGTCGTCGCGGAAACCGAGGTCGCGGAGCTGCCCCATCTTGTTACGCCAATCTTTTTGTACTTTCACCCATAGGTTCAAGTACACTTTCGTACCGAGGAGCATCTCGATATCTTGCCGGGCTTCCGTCCCGATTTCACGGAGCATCGTCCCTTTTTTACCGATGACGATTCCTTTTTGCGAATCCCGCTCGACCATGATGACGGCCTCGACATCGATCATTTCCGAGCCTTCCCGCTTCTTGATCGATTCGATCGCGACCGCGATCGAGTGCGGCACTTCATCGCGCGTCTTATGGAGCACTTTTTCGCGAATCAGTTCGGAGATGATGAACCGTTCCGGGTGATCGGTCACTTGATCGGCCGGATAATACATCGGTCCTTCCGGGAGCAATTTTTTAATCTCGCCGATGAGCGGCTCGACGTTGTTGCCTTGTAAGGCTGAGATCGGCACGTATGCCGCGAAGTCGAGTTTGTCTTTGTACTGCTCGATGACTGCCGGAATCGCATCCGGGTGAATCATATCGATCTTGTTCATGACGAGAACGATCGGGGTATCGAGTCCTTTTAACTTTTCAATGATGAAATCGTCACCCGCACCGCGCGGTTCTGTCACGTTTACCATGAACAGGATGGCGTCGACTTCACGCAAGGCGTTCGTCGCGACTTTCATCATGAAGTCACCGAGGCGGTGCTTCGGCTTGTGGATGCCCGGCGTGTCGATAAAGATGATTTGTGCATCATCTGTCGTGTATACGCCTTGGACTTTATTCCGAGTCGTTTGCGGCTTGTCTGACATGATTGCGATTTTCTGCCCGATGACCCGGTTTAAAAACGTTGATTTGCCGACGTTCGGTCGGCCGATGATCGATACAAATCCTGATTTAAAATCTTCTTGATACATAGTGCACCTGCTTTCTCAATTTCCCTTGCTTGTTCACCTTCGCAACCTGTCACAGGAGTGCGAGGAGGTATGGCCCGAAGACGGCGAGCGCCGTCACCGCCGCCCCGAAAGAAGCGACGAGCACCGCACCAGCGGCCACATCTTTTGCTTGTTTGGCGAGCGGTCTCACCTCGCTTGTGACGAGGTCGACGGTGCGCTCGACGGCCGTGTTCATCAACTCGAAGGCGATGACGAGAATGACCCAGCCGAACAACACGATATTTTCTACCCGCGTCGTCGGGAGAAACCACGCAAATATCCCGACGAGGATGCTTGCGACCAGATGGACCCGCATATTCCGTTCGGTCCGCGCAGCGTGCACAATCCCGTGCACGGCGAACCAGAACGGTCTCACACTTCGCCTCGTTTCAGCTCAAAATGAGCGAGCACTTCTTCTTGGCGCGCCGTCATCTCGGCTTCTTCTTCAGCCGACATGTGGTCATAGCCGAGGAGATGCAAAAATCCGTGAATCGCTAAAAAGCCGAGTTCTCGTTCAAACGAGTGGCCGTAATCCGACGCTTGCTCACGGCAACGCTCGACAGAGATGATGAGGTCGCCGAGCAGACGTGGCTCATCCTCGTCGAGCATGAAGTCCATCTCTTCTTCCCCCATCTCGTCGAAGGCGAAACTGATCACATCGGTCGCCGCGTCTTTGCCGCGCCATTCCCGATTGATCTGTTGAATTTCTTCGTTCGTCACGAACGTGACCGATAGTTCGCTCGGCTCTTCGACTTGTTCTTCTGTCGCCGCGTGCACTAAAATCGCCTCGACGAGCTCAAGTTGAGCGGTCGTCAAGAGTCCGTGCTCATCGTTCGAAATGATTTGCATGCATGTCGCCTTCTTTCTTTAGTTCTGGATATTCGATGCGTTCATGGAATAGACCCGTCAACGTCTCACACGCGCTCTCTCCGACGCGCCACACTTCTTTCGTCGTCAAATCACAATCTTCGAACTGACCGTCTTGCAACTTGTCGCGAATGATGCTGTTGACGAGCTGGCGAATCCGGTCCGGTGTCGGCTGTTTTTGCGACCGGACCGCGGCCTCGATCGAATCGACGATCATGACGACGGCCGCTTCGCGCGTCTGCGGTTTCGGTCCCGGGTAGCGGAAACGCGACTCCGAGACGTCCCGTGTCTCTTTCGCTTTGACGTAGAAAAATTTCAACAATGAGGTGCCGTGATGTTGCTCGGCGATGTCGATGATCTCTTGCGGCAGCTTATAACGCCGAAGCAGGTCAGCCCCGTCATACGGGTGAGCCATGATGATATCGGCCGACTCTTCCGGAGTGAGCCGATCGTGGGGATTGACCCCGCTCTGCTGATTTTCAATGAAATGAAGCGGACGCTCGGTCTTCCCGAGATCATGGTAATAACTAGCGACTCGAGCGAGCAACCCGTCGGCTCCGATCGACTCGCATGCCGACTCGGCCAAGTTCGCCACCATCATGCTGTGATGATACGTACCCGGAGCCTCCATCAACAACTTCCGCAGTAGCGGATGGGTCGGACTCATCAGTTCGACGAGACGGCCGGATGAGAGGACGCCGAACCACGGTTCGAGGAACGGCAAGAAACCGAACGTCAGCACGATCGATAACAGCGCGCTCACGACCGCGAAACCTGAAAGGTAAGCAGCCATCTCCCACGTCACTTGCGTGTTGCGCAAGAACAAGAGCGCGAGCACCATGATGATGTTGATGATGCCAAGCAACACGCCTGACAAGAAGAGCCGCTTCCGTTGAATTTTCGGTTCGACCAAAAAGACGGCGATGAAGCTGCCGGCCGCAAAATAAACGACGGTCATGAAACTCGTGTTTTGCCCGTAACTGACGACGATGGCTCCAGCGACCATCGTGATGAGCGCCGAAGCGAGCGCGACCCGTTCATCGACCAAAATTCGCAGCAACAATACGACAAACGCCGTCGGCGCGAGAACGTAGGCGTACGTCGTGAACTCCAGCCCGACGTAGCCGACTCCGAAAAAGAGGCCAAGTTGAAGCAAGAGCAACCCATACACGGTAACCAATATTTTAGGACGGAGCAACAACTGTTGAATCTTCGAGCGGATGAGCATGAACAAGAAACCAGCCGTCAATAGCCCACTCAACAAGTACGCCCCGAATAAAGGGGCAAATGAGCGGTTCGGGTCGATCGCTCCCGTCAGCTCGAGCTTACGGTAAATTTCACGCGTGACGACTTCTCCTTGGTTGACGAGAAGCTGTCCTTCTTGAATGATGACCGGGTCGACGGCGTCGACCGCTTCTTGCTCTTTTTGCCGCGTCGCTTCCGAGTCGAACACATAGTTCGGGACAATCAGTTGATCGCTCAAACTTTTGGCGATCGTCCGGAACTCTAGTGAGAGCGGGGACTGATCGACGACCGTGGCCGCACGATCTCTTGCGTCGGCAATCGATTCCGAACTCGTTTCAATCCGGTTGGCCATCACTTCTTGAAGCGCCGTCACCGTCACGTCTTCGACCGTGCGCCGTGTGTTCTCGTTGGCTTGCAACAACGCACCTAACTCATCGTCGCCGAGAAATCCGTTCGCTTCTGTCGAATTGAGCCGGCTTTTAATCTCGGACAATTCCGTCTCGTCATCGGTATTCTCAAACGCCGCGAAAAGCTGTTCGACTTTCGCGATTTGTTGATCCGCGAACTCGCGGCGGAGTGAGAATTGGCTGCCGACGGCGTTCGTCGCCTCTTGTTTCAAGCGGTCGGTCGCCACCCGGTCTTCAATTGTGATCGGCGAACGGATGTCTTGTTCCGCGATTCCAAGCGGTTCGACACTTATGATGGACGGGCGCACTGTAAAGTATAAAATCGCTCCGAGGATCAGGAAGAAGACGATGGAAATCGTCGCGACCGTCCAGTGACGTGCTTGCTGCATCAGCGCCCCCCCTTTCGTCATGTGATGTCTGTGCTGTAGGCGTTAATAATCTTTTTCACGAGCGGATGACGAACGACGTCGGAGGCCGTGAAGTGTTCGAAATGGATGCCATCGACTCCTTCTAGCAACCGGAGTGCTTCTTGCAGCCCTGACGCTTTTCCTTTCGGCAAGTCGACTTGCGTCAAGTCACCGGTGACGACCATCTTCGATCCAAACCCGAGTCTTGTTAAAAACATCTTCATCTGTTCTTTCGTCGTGTTCTGCGCCTCATCTAAAATGACGAACGCGTCTTCTAGCGTCCGTCCCCGCATATAGGCGAGCGGCGCGACTTCGATCGTCCCGCGCTCGAGCAGCCGGTTCGTCTGTTCCACCCCGTACACGTCAAATAAGGCGTCATAAAGCGGCCGCAAATAAGGATCGACTTTCTCTTTCAAGTCGCCCGGCAAGAACCCTAAGTTTTCCCCTGCCTCGACGGCCGGTCGAGTCAAAATGATCCGCTTCACTTGACCTTCTTTTAACGCACGGACCGCCAAGACGACGGCCAAATAAGTTTTCCCTGTCCCGGCCGGACCGATCCCGAATACGAGGTCGTGCCTTTCAATGGCGCGAACGTAACGGCTTTGTCCGACCGTCTTCGCCCGAATCGGTTTCCCTTTATTTGTCGTGAAGACGACGCGCTCGTAATGCTCGATCAGCTCGTCTCCTTTGCCGACTTTAATATGTTGAATGACGCTGATCGCATCGCTCTCGTTTAGACGAGCCCCTTTTTTAACGAGCTGTTGCAACGTCTTGATGACAGTTTTCGTCAACTCGAGCGTGTCCGTCGAGTCCGCTTGAATGATCAGTTCTTCTCCCCGAGGCGTCAAAGCGACAGAAAGTTCTGCTTCGATGGCCTCAAACACTTCATCTTTTGGGCCGAGGAGCGCTTGCGCTTCGTTCGCATGTTCCATGACGAACGGAATTTTATCAGTCATAATCAATGGAATGTAGTCCCCCTCTTGAATAGAATGTTCCTTCTTTACTTTAGCACTATCAAGCCGTCCGTGAAAGAAAGACCGTCTTTTCAACACACAAAAAAACAGTACCCGGCAGAACCGGCCCCGACAAGCTGGATTCGAGAATCCAACGAGGTGAGGCGGTTCGACAGGCACTGCCATAGTCAGCGTCGGCGTTTTGAGACCGGCGGCTGAATGATTTCACTCCAAATGACCGCTTGTCGCACTTGTTTCATGGACATGCGTGGGGATGGACGCTTCTGTTCCACTTCAGTGAGCGCCGGAATCTTCACCGTCTGTTCAAATTCCGAACTCACTTTCGGTAAACGTTCTTGCGTCTTCGGGGCGTGGCGGTTCGGGTCAAACACGCGACCTTCTGCCGGTTTCTCGACAGGGATCGCGACACGACGACGCAACGTCTGCCCTTGTTTCGGCTCGTCAAGCGAGCCTTCGACTTCTTTCATCACATCGCCGACCGTATCGAGATAACGTTTCAAGTCTGAACTCGGCGGACGTTCCCCCGAGGTCGACGAGGATTTCTCTATCCGCTTCATGACCGCCGAGGCGATCCCGAATGCGGCGAGCAGTAAGATCCATAATCCATCCATATCAATCACTCTTTGTCAGATTCGACTGGGTGTCCGATCGCTTTACGCATATCTGTATCGGCTTGGACGTTCAAGTAGTTCACGTAGTCCATGACGCCGATTTTGCCGTGACGGAGTGCCTCGGCCATCGCGAGCGGAACTTCCGCTTCGGCCGCGACGACTTTCGCACGCATCTCTTCGACAGACGATTTCATTTCTTGTTCACGGGCGATCGCCATGGCGCGACGTTCTTCCGCTTTCGCTTGCGCGATCTTCTTATCTGCCTCGGCTTGGTCTGTTTGAAGCACCGCGCCGATGTTTTTGCCGATATCAATGTCCGCGATGTCGATCGACAGAATCTCAAACGCCGTCCCTGAATCGAGACCTTTCGTCAAGACCGTACGCGAAATCAAATCTGGGTTTTCAAGGACGTGTTTATGGTTGTGCTGTGAACCGATCGTCGAGACGACCCCTTCACCGACACGGGCGATAATCGTTTCTTCACCGGCACCACCGACGAGACGGTCGATGTTGGCACGAACGGTGATGCGGGCTTTCGCTTTCACTTCGATCCCATCCATGGCCACACCGGCGATGAATGGTGTCTCGATCACTTTCGGGTTAACCGACATTTGAACGGCTTCTAGCACGTTACGACCTGCGAGGTCGATTGCTGCCGCCCGCTCGAACGTCAATTCGATGTTGGCGCGGTGAGCCGCGATCAATGCGTTGACGACACGGTCGACGTTACCACCTGCAAGGAAGTGACTCTCGAGCTGGTTCGTATTCAATCCGATGCCGGCCTTGACCGCTTTAATGAGCGGATTTACGATTTTTGACGGGACGACGCGACGGAGTCGCATCCCGACGAGCGTGAAAATAGAGACGTGAACGCCGGCCGCAAACGAGCTGATCCACAGCCCGACCGGTACAAACGTGAAGAACACTGCAAGTGCGATCAAACTTCCGCCTGAGATGAGTAACGTGGTCAATAGTTCTGGTGTCATTCTGTTACATCCTCCTTCGGTTCTATAAAGCTTCGGACGACAACACGCCCTGAATCGACTTTATACACCTGAATTTTAGTTTGTTGATCGAGATAGCCACCCTCTGTCACGACATCGATTCGTTCTCCTTCAATCTCAGCGGTACCCGCTGGACGAAGTGGTGTCAACGTGACGCCAACTTTACCGAGCAAACTTTGTTTGTCAGCGTGTGACAAGTACCCTTTTTCTGACGACGTCGAGTCCGTCAAAATCAAGCCCTTGTACATGAGCGACCGATTCGACTGCAATCGACGATACGCCCAAAATCCGAGTCCGGCAACGATTGCCGTGGCCAAACCGAGCGATAACCATAGCTGACCGATTGTGGCACCTGCCATAATCAGACTGGCGACGACGGCACCTATACCGAGCACTCCGAATAATCCAAAACCGGCAACGAACACTTCAATTCCAAGAAGGACGACTCCAACGAAAAAAACTGTCAGAATCACTCCGAGACCAAATGTCATCGTACTGCTACCCCCTTCCAAATAAAAAGCTACCTCTTATCTCTAGTGTATACGAAACGAGATTGAATGTGGTTTCATAATACGCAAAAAAAGGCAGAATCTTTTGGAATTTCCAAAAGACACTGCCTTTTTCATTAGTTCGTCAATTGTTGTTTGACAATTCGGTTCACAAGACCACCGTCTGCCTTGCCTTTAACTTGAGGCATGACAACGCCCATCACCTTACCCATATCAGATGGAGCCGACGCGTTCGTCTCGGCAATAGCTGCTTTGACGATCGCGGTGACATCCTCTTCCGAAAGTTGTTCAGGCATATAGGCTTCTAGCACGACAATCTCGTCAGCAACTTTAGAAGCAAGGTCTTCACGACCAGCGCTTTCGAATTCTCGGAGGGAGTCTCTGCGCTGTTTCATCTCTCGGTTGAGCACCGTGAGTTCCTCTTCCTCGGTAAGATCTTGTCGGCCAAATTTGATAGCCTCATTTTGGAGCGACGCTTTCACCATTCGGATCGTCGTAAGACGATCTTTCTGTTTGGCGCGCATGGCTTGCTTCATGTCGTCCGTCAAGCGTTCTTGAAGACTCATGAGCCAACACCCTTTCTACAAAAGAAACTGGAATCAGAATTTCTTACGCTTACGCGCAGCTTCTGATTTCAATTTGCGTTTTACGCTTGGCTTTTCGTAGTGACGACGTTTACGAACTTCGGCAAGAGTGCCGTCTTTCGAAACACCGCGTTTGAAACGACGAAGAGCGTCTTCAAGCGATTCGTTTTTACGGACACGAGTTTCCACTAGTTTTCCCTCCCTCCGAATTACACGACTAAGGAAACGTGTTTCACACGTCATAACATATTATAGTGAAATTAATACGTGCGGTCAACCACTAGTTATTAATAGTCGCTGTCTGAACGACCGCCAGTGACGATGGCGATTCCAGCCGAAGCGCCGATGCGTGTCGCGCCGGCATCGATCATCGCTTTCGCACCCTCAAAGTCACGGACACCGCCCGAAGCTTTCACACCGACATCCGGTCCGACCGTCTCACGCATGAGTCGAATGTCTTCAACCGTCGCGCCGCCCGTCGAGAAGCCTGTTGACGTCTTCACGAAGTCCGCGCCTGCTTTGACAGACAATTCAGCCGCTTTTTTAATTTCTTCTTTCGTAAGGAGGCACGTCTCAAAGATTACTTTGACGAGAGTACCGTTCGCCGCCTCGACTACCGCACGAATGTCGCGTTCGACAAGATCAAAGTCGCCGTCTTTCATCGCACCGATGTTGATGACCATATCGACTTCGTCCGCCCCTTTAGCGATCGCGTCTTTCGTTTCAAACGCCTTCACTTCTGGCGTGTTGGCTCCGAGCGGGAATCCGATGACCGTACAAACTTTCACTTCGTCATCTGACTTGAGCTGTTCAGCCGCGTAAGCCACCCATGTCGGATTGACACAGACGCTTGCGAACTTGTATTCGAGCGCCTCTGCACAAAGTTTCGTGATTTGGTCTTTCGTTGTCTCCGCCTTCAAGGCTGTGTGGTCGATATAACGTGATAATTCCATCGTTAAATTCCTCCTTCGATCATTTAGTCTGACATATAGGTCTGACATCTAACATATTATCATGTTTCTGTCTTCTGTAACAGCTTTCATTTATACGAGTTGGCGCCGTTTTCTCGTCTGGACCCAACTGTTCCAACTGAAGAAAAAGATGGCGACCCATATACAAGTGAACGCAAAGATGTGATATGCCGTAAACGGTTCATGATATAAGATGACGCCGATGGCGAGACTGAGCGTCGGGGCGATAAATTGCAAGAATCCGACGAGCGTGAACGGGATGTGCTGGGCCCCGTAACCGAACAACAGGAGCGGCAACGCGGTCATGACTCCCGTCCCGAGAAGAGCGAGCCAAATGACAGGTGACGTCGTCAACGTGAGTGTCTCGCGCGACGCTTCAAACCCGAGGAACACGATCGCGACTGGGACGACGGCGAGCGTCTCGATCCCGAGGCTGACCGTCGAAGCGAGCGGACGCCGTTTCTTCACCATCCCGTAAAAGCCGAACGTGCTCGCCAAGACGAAGGCGATCCACGGGAACGACCCGTACCCGAACGTCAAGACGAGAACCCCGACCGTGGCCACGCCCACGGCGAGCCATTGGACCCGGTTTAATGATTCCCGAAATACGAGCACCCCTAACACCATGCTGACGAGCGGATTGATGTAATAGCCGAGTGACGCTTCGATGATATAACCGTTGTTGACGGCCCATATGTAAACGAACCAGTTCGCACTTACGATGAACCCGTTCAACATGAACGCATTTCGCGTCGCCCGATGCCTGAGCGCATAATTGAATTCCGTCCATTGTTTCGTCCATTTCAGCACGAGCAAGATGAAGAGAAACGACCAGACGATCCGGTGCGCAAGAATTTGACTGCTCGGGATCTCTTGTAGAAACTTCCAATAAATCGGTAGAATCCCCCACATGACGTAGGCGCCGACTGTGGTCATGATTCCTTTATTCAATCCATTCACCTGCCCTCTCGATCAATTAACGTCAGTTTAGTCGATGCGAATGGGACATTCAAGCGATTTCTTTTCCTCTTTAGACGACAAAAGAGATGCGCATCCAGCACATCTCTTTTCAAGCTTCTCTTCAGTTCGAAACTGTCTCGACAGACGCGAGCGCCTGTTCTAAATCTTCAATCAAATCGTTGACATCCTCAAGCCCGACCGAGATACGGACGAGTCCGTCCGTGATTCCGAGCTCTTGGCGACGTTCCGCAGGGATGGAAGCGTGTGTCATCCGTGCCGGTACACTGATCAAACTCTCGACCGCTCCGAGACTTTCAGCGAGCGTGAAGTAGTGCGTCTTCGCGACGATGAGCTCTGCCGCTTCAGCGGAACCGACATCGAACGCGATCATGCCACCGAAGCCGCGTGCTTGTGACGTGTGGACACGTTTCGCCTCAGCACTAGCGATGCTCGGGTGTAACACGCGCCCGACCGCCTCATGTTTTGTCAAGAAATCGACGAGCGCGAGCGCGTTCGATTCGATTTCTTCCATCCGGACGGCGAGCGTCTTGATCCCGCGGACGACTAAGAAGCTGTCCTGTGGCCCAAGAACGGCACCGACCGAGTTTTGAAGGAACGCCAAGTCTTCACCGAGTTGTTCGGTGCGCGAGACGACGAGACCAGCGACGACGTCACTATGACCGCCTAAATATTTCGTCGCGCTATGAAGCACGTAGTCCGCTCCGAACTCGATCGGATTTTGGAAGTACGGGGTCATGAACGTGTTGTCGACGACGAACAACGTCCCAGCTTCATCCGCGATTTGGCGCATCTGCTTCAAATCGGTGACGTTTAAGAGCGGGTTCGTCGGCGTCTCGACGTAAATCATTTTCGTGTTCGGTTTGACGGCTTCGCGGACCGCTGCTTCATCGGCCGTATCGACAAAAGATGCCTCCAGGCCAAGTGATTGAAATACTCGATTGAATACACGATACGTTCCTCCATATACGTCAGAACCGACGATGACGTGGTCCCCAGATTTTAAGAGCATCAAAATCGTCGACACGGCCGCCATTCCAGAGGCGAACGCGAATCCGCGTGCCCCTCCTTCGATGTCCGCGATCAGCGTCTCGAGCGCTGTGCGTGTCGGGTTGGCGGTACGTGAATACTCATACCCTTCCCGCAGATTCCCGATCCCGTCTTGTTTGTACGTGCTCGTTTGATAGATGGCTGGTGTGACGGCCCCTGTGAGTGGGTCGGTCGTTTTACCGCCGTGAATGAGCGCTGTTTTTGTACGCATGTTCTGCCTCCTCGACTATCCCTTGACTTAAATATCGTTCCACACTATCCGGCAAAACCGTGACGATCACGCCGTCTGACATTTGACTGGCTTCTTTGACGCATGCCGCGATGGCAGCGCCCGAGGAACTTCCGATGAGCAGTCCTTCTCGCTTGGCCAAATGGGCAACGTAATAAAACGCTTCTTCATCTGTGATCGTATAAATCCCGTCGACGTACGTTTCATCTAAAAACACGGGCCACGATTCCACGCCGATGCCTTCAGTTTTATGAGGACCCGGAGCGCCTCCATTTAAAATCGATCCTTCCGGCTCGACGACGATCGTCTTCGTACCGGTAGGTCGGAGTGTTTTCGCCACCCCGGTGAACGTCCCACCCGATCCGGCCCCTGCGATAAAGACGTCAATGTTCGGGACGTCCGCAAGCAGTTCGGCGGCGAGCGTCTCGACGTACGCGTCCGGGTTATCCGGGTTTGAAAACTGTTCCGGCAAGTAAGCGTCGTGCTCACGTGCCAGTTCTTTCGCTCGTTCGATCGCACCTTTCATCCCGAGTGCTGTCGGCGTGTTGACGACCGTCGCCCCGAGCAGGCGCATGAGCGCCTGTTTTTCTTGACTGAACTTTTCAGGGGTGACCGTCATCAAGTTAATCCCGAACTTCTGGCATGCGAGCGCGAGTCCGATCCCCGTATTCCCGGCGGTCGGTTCGACGACCGTCCCGCCGCGTTTGAGTTGACCCCGCTCGATGGCGCGCTCAATCAATTGCAGGCCGAGCCGATCTTTGACGCTCCCGCCCGGGTTTCGCATTTCCATCTTCCCGTATACTTTGACACCTTCCGGGATAGGTAACGTCGTCAACTCGATGAGCGGGGTATGTCCGACCAACTCATACACATCCCGGACAATCATTTACGCCTCGTCCTTGAAGATGATGTGCCACTCGTCACGCTTCGCGAGCATATCGGCCGCGAGCTTCTTCGCGCCCTCGAAATCGTGATGGTTCGCACTTCCGCATTGAATCGGGTTTTGCGCCGGTAATTCCGTCGCGTTCGCCGCGTCACGGAGTGTCGCTTCGACGAGGTCGAGCATCGCTTCATAATCCCCATCGTTGAGCATCGTCCAATAGAAGCCTGTCTGGCAACCCATCGGTGATACATCAATAATTTGGTTCGAGTGGCTGCGGCTGTTTTCAGCAATCAAATGCTCGAGCGAGTGGACGGCGCGCATCGGCATGAGTCCTTCGTTCGGTTGAATGAAGCGGATATCATACTTATAGATCGTGTCGGCCGTTCCTTTCTTCACTCCGGCTAAACGGACGTAAGGCGCTTGTACTTTTGTGTGGTCTAAATTAAAGCTTTCGACTTTATAACTTTTCATGATTGAGTTCCTCCTGTTTGTTTCGTGGCCACGACGAGCCATACAAATTTGTTTTTCTGTTCCATTTGCACAGCGTATCCGTTGTCTTCTAAAATCGACCGAATCGTGTCCGTGTATGGGTAATACTCGCGATTTAAATCTTCTACTAAGTCAGTGAAACCATGTTCCGTTGCCCAATCGATAATTTCCGTCCGTGCCTCGACAGATGCGAACATCGTATCGAGCAAGACGAAACGCGGTGAATCGAGATGCTCTACATAGCTCTCAATCGCTTGTCGTTTCTCGGCGTCTGTCAAATGGTGAAACGCGTAGGACGATACAATCGAATCAACACGTTGTTCAGTCGGATAATTCAAGAAGTCACCCGTCTTTACTTCAATCCCGAGTTTTTGGACCGCCACCTCGCGCATCTCATCAGAAGGCTCGATAGCAATCAACTCGTGCTGTTTTAAAATACGGGCACTCAAATTGCCTGTCCCGACACCAAACTCCATGACGCGTCCTTCTAACTGCTTAACGACCTCGTCAAGCATCGTGTCATAACCGGCGAACACTTCTTTATATTGTTCGTCGTGTCCATTCACCGTCTCATCGTATTGTGACGCCCATTCCTTGAAGATTTCCATGAACTGAAGTCCCATCGATCCACCTCATTTTCGTTTATTCCGACTATGTTGATATGTTTTATATGAATTCTATACACCGACAATACCAACTTTCTAAAAAAATCTCAAGTGAATTGTTTTTGAACGCGGTGGATTTTTAATTTTTCCGACTCGAAATGAAAAAAGACCTACCTCGTCAAGAGAGAGGTAGGACAAAAGTAATTGTCAGAATTTTTTAATTTGTTCAAATTCATTACCCTATCGTTTAAAAAAATAAAGGATTTATCATCGTTATTCCGCTATGATTTTCCACAAATGGATTAAATCTTTTAAAAATTGATTGGAGGACATCACTTTGCCACAACCTAAGTTTTATGTAAACGTATCTCTCGCGACGTGTCTCGCGTTGACGCCAGGTCTGCTTGGACTCGGCGCTGAACCTGTACTCGCGAAACCATCGGTCACGGCGAACGTCGCTGTCGCTGACAAGCAAGAAAAAGTACGCGTCGTCGTCGAATTGGCCGGTGCCCCTGCCATCGAACAGGCAAAACAGAAAGGGAAGAAGTTCAACGCCCTCACGAAAGCTGAAAAAGACCGGGCTCACGGTCTCGTCAAAGCGGAACAAAAGAAAGCGAAACAAGCGATTTCGAAAAAAGGCGTGACCGCTGAGCCGATCGAAGAGTTCACGACGGTATTCAACGGCTTCAGTACGTTCATGACGACGTCAGACATTCAAAAAATCGAGGCGTTGCCTGAAGTCGCTGCCGTCCACCTCGTTAACGAATATGAGCGTCCGGAAGTGAAGCCTGACATGGTGACGAGCAACGGCATGGTTCAGTCCCAACAAACATGGGGCGACTACGGATATACGGGTGAAGGAACGGTTGTCGCCGTCATCGACACCGGTGTCGACGCCGACCACCGCGACTTCCAATTGAGCGACCGCTCAAAAGCCGAGCTGTCTGAATCTGAAGTAGCGTCCGCCGTGAACGACTTCGGCATGGCAGGTGCCTACATAAACGACAAAGTCCCTTACGCCTACAACTATTATGACGAAAACGATGATATCCGTGACGATTCGCCCGGCGCATCGATGCACGGGATGCACGTGTCCGGTACGGTCGCCGCGAACGGAGACGAAGCGGCCGGCGGCTTGAAAGGTGTGGCGCCGGAAGCACAAGTGCTCGGACTCAAAGTGTTCAGTAACGACCCGAACTACGCGTCGACGTACGGAGATATTTACATTAAAGCGATCGATGACGCCATCAAACTTGGCGCCGACGTCATCAACATGAGCCTCGGCTCGACGGCAGGATTCGTCAGTGCGGATTCGCCAGAACAGCAAGCCGTCCAGCGCGCAGTCGACAATGGTGTGTTCATGTCGATCTCGGCAGGGAACTCGGCCTACTTCGGGAACGGCTACGACTTGCCGTACGCCAACAACCCGGACACGGGCGTCGTCGGGGCACCGAGTGTCAGCTCCGCCTCCACATCGGTCGCTTCTCTCGAGAACGACCAAATCCAACTCGACGCCTTCTCGGTCCGTTCAGGCGAGAAGACCGAAAAGATCGGTTGGAAGAAGCAAGACGGTCCTGCGTTTTCAAACGGCGAATACGACGTCGTCTACGTCGGCGACGGTCAGCCGAGCGGATATGAAGGAAAAGACGTCAAAGGAAAGATCGTCTTCGCCGTTCGCGACGGTGGCTACTTCTACTCGAACATCCAACAGACGGCCGAAGCACAAGGCGCGGCCGGTGTCATCGTGCGAGGCGCGGTCGGTCATGGTGATTACGTCAGCATGGCGCTCGCCAATCCGAAAATCCCGATGGCCTCACTCAGCATTAAAGACGGCAACGAGTTACGCGACCGTCTCGTCGCTGGAGAAGAGATGCGGATCGGGTTCAACGGAGACCGCATCAGCGTCGCCAACCGGGCCGCTGGCGCCTTGTCGAACTTCACGTCATGGGGCGTGACGCCAAACCTTGACTTCAAACCTGAAATCTCGGCTCCGGGCGGTCAAATCTTCTCGACGCTAAACGATAACCAGTACGGCTTGATGAGCGGGACATCTATGGCGGCCCCTCACGTCGCAGGCGGAGCTGCCCTCGTCCTCCAACGTGTCGATGAGCAGTTCAATCTCGACGGAGTCGACCGTGTCACGATGGCGAAAAACTTGTTGATCAACACGTCAAAAGCCGTGACCGACATCGGTCCTTACAACCAACAGTTGAAGCAAAACATTCCATACACGCCACGTCGCGGCGGAGCCGGCTTGATGCAGCTCCATGCCGCTGTCTCGACACCGGCCGTCGCCTATGAGAAAGCGTCGAAAGAAGCGAAAGTCGCATTGAAAGAGTTGAACCGCAGTAAAGCGACGTTCACGCTTGTCGTCGAGAACTTGTCGAACGAAGCCGTCTCGTACGACGTCTCGTCGTCACTCCAGACCGACCTTGCGATCGAGCGCACACCAGGTGTCGTTCAAAATGCGATGGAGGCCCAGCCGCTCCATAACGCAAAAGTGACCGTCAATGGAAAAGAGGTCAATGTCGTCCAACTGAAGGCTGGACAGAAAAAAGAAATTAAAGTTGCAGTTGATGTTTCAAAAGCACAAGTGCTGAATCCAAAAACGTTGAGCGGGCTCGTGACAGCAAAAGACGTGTTTGAGAACGGCTATTTCGTCGACGGATTCATCCGTTTGACCGACTCTAAAGGATCAGAAGGCAACCCGGACCTCGTCGTTCCATTCGTCGGCTTCGAAGGCGACTGGGGCAAGGCACCGATCTTCGATGCATCGGTTTATGAGTCTGGATCGTTCTATGAGACGGCAGGAATGGTGGATCAGACCGGTAATTACCTTGGAGTCAACCTCGATAATTCATTGAACTTCGATGCAATCGCCTTCTCTCCAGATGGTGATGGAGTGAAAGATGCGGCCACACCGGTGTTCTCGTTGCTCCGAAACGCCAAAGATGTCAAATATCGCATCGTCGATGAGACGGGCAACGTCGTCCGCACGCTCCGCCAAGACGATGAGTTACGGAAAAACTACTTCGACGGCGGACGCAATACTCCGTACTACTATTCAGCCGCCTACAAGTGGGACGGTCAGTTGAACGGGAAACCAGCACCAGCCGGAAAGTATTTCTATGAGATCGAAGCAAGCATCGATTACATGAAAAAAGAAGCGCAAACGCTCCGCTTCCCTGTCAAAGTCGACTATACAGACCCGACATTCACAGCGAAATGGCTCCAGGACAGCCTGGCCGTTCAAGCAAAAGATGACTTCGCTGGAGTACGTTCCGTCGAGTATCTCGTCAACGGCAAAGCAGTCGCCACGTCAATGAACGCTTCAGCGTCTCATACGTTCGCCTCACTTAGCGAAACGGACAACATCAGCGTGCGCGTCACCGACCACGCCGGCAACAGTACGACGAAAGCGGTCGCTTATTCGACAGACGCCGACAAACCGGGTGTCTTCTTGACAGCACCGCTCGCATTGTCACCGTATGCGACATCGGTCATCCCGATTTCAGGATCAATCCAAGACGCATCGGCCATCCAATCGTTCCAAGTCGACGGTGTTGAGGTCCCGCTCACGTTCAATGAAGCGACGAAGCGCTACGACTTCAATACGACACGTTCGTTCCAGGACGGTGTCCATAAGCTTCGCTTCGTGGCAGAGGACGCGGCTGGAAACGTCGCCAACTTCCAACGGACGATCTTCGTCGATGCGACACCGGCGACGATCTCATTCGGGAAGCTCCCGAAAAAAATCAATAAAAATCAAGACACGGTCCAGTTAGACGTGACCGTGAAAGACAACTTCGACGAAGTGAAGCTTCTCGTCAACGGTGACTTAAAATTTAGTCAAACGTTGAAAGCCCCATACGAGATGCGTCCGTTCTCACGGACAGAGACAGTCACCCTCCCGGTGAAGTCGGGTGAAAACACGTTCACGTTCGAGGCCGTCGACCTCGCGGGCAACGTCACGAAAGAGACGATCACACTCGTCAAATAATCATCACAAAAACAGCTCTTGCCATTCGTGGCAAGAGCTGTTTTTACGTCAATTCAAGGGCATAGGAAATGGCAGCCAACGCGTAGAGCGGCGCCGTCTCCGATCGCAAAATCCGAGGGCCGAACGCACACGGCACGCCGCCTCGTTCAACCCAGCCGTCGATTTCATCTTGATCGAAGCCGCCTTCCGGTCCGACAATCAAGAGCAGACGGGCACCTGGGGCGAGTGATGCGATCACGTTTGCTAGCGCTGACTGTTCCCCGGACTTCGCCGTCTCTTCATAGGCGAGCACGATCGCGTCGTACTGCTCGAACCCGTGCGCCAACTCGCGTGACGTCACATACTGGCACGACGGGACGACGGCACGATACGACTGTTCGGCCGCTTCTTGCATGATCTTTTGCAACCGCTCGACTTTCTTCGGTGCTTTTTTAGCGTCCCACTTCGCGACCGACCGCTTCGACTCAAACACCAACAAGTGATGCAACCCGAGCTCGGTCGCTTTTTGAGCGACAAGCTCGACTTTATCCCCTTTTGGCAAGGCGTAGGCGAGAGTCACATCAATCGGGAGCTCGGTCGTTGCCTCGCGCTTTTGCAACACTTTGGCCGTCCCCGTTTTCTTATCGAGCGTCAGTACTTCAGACTCGTACTCGACACCCGTCCCATCCAATAAGACCATCCGATACCCCGGACCTTCCCGCAACACCGTCCCGATATGATGGACGACGTCTGGCGGCAGTTCGACCGTGTTTATGTTAAACGCTTCACGTTGTAAAAAGTATCGTTGCATCGCTTACCCTTTCTTGGCGATGATCGCGACCCAGTCTTCCATGACCCGTGTCTCTTCGATCACAAACCCAGCCGCTTTCAACGCCTCGGTCACTTCCGCCCGTTTTTGTCCGATGATGCCGGATGTAATGAAATAGCCACCTTGTTTGACCCGCGCGTATGCGTCGTCGGTGAAGAGCATGATGACGTCGGCCAGAATATTGGCGACGACCAAGTCATACTCACCGGTCATCCCTTTCAACAAATCGCCGGTGTTGACGTTGACGACGTCACCGACGCCGTTCGTCTCGACGTTTTGCCGCGCCGACTCGACCGCGACGGCATCCAAATCGAGCGCCTCGACGTGTTCAGCCCCGAGCTTCGCCGCCGCGATGGCGAGAACACCCGATCCTGTGCCGACATCGATCAACCGATCGCCCGGATTGATATAGTTCTCGATCGCTTGGATGCACAACATCGTCGTCGGGTGTGTTCCCGTGCCGAACGCCATCCCTGGGTCGAGTAAAATCACGTTCTCTTCCGGTTGTGGCACGTAGTCTTCCCATAGCGGGACGATCGTGAGTTGCTGCGAGATTTTCACCGGTTTGTAGTACTGTTTCCACGAATGGGCCCAGTCCTCCTCGTCCATCTCGGAGACCGTCACTTCTCCGGTACCGACGTCAATCACGTCCCGGAGACGGTCGACTTCTTTTTTAAAGGCGGCAAGCGTGTCTTGGAAATCACTCGACGCCGGGACGTACGCTTTCACGTAGACACCGGACGTCGGATACGATTCGCGTCCGGAAACGTCCCAAATCTCTCCGAAATGGTCTTCGGCCATCATCTGGTCGTAGTCTTCCACGTCCTCGATGACGACCCCTTGTGCCCCCACTTCATGTAATAAGTTTGATACGGCTTCGACTGCCTGTTGTGTCGTGTGGACACAAATTTCAGACCATTTCATCGTTGTACACGCTCCTTTTAGTGACTAAAAAACTTTTTCATCTTTTGGAACAGACCATGTTGTTCCTCGACACCCGCTTCTCCGCTAATCTCTTCAAATTCGCGCAGCAATTCTTTTTGACGGTCGGTCATGTTCGTCGGTGTCATGATGACGATCGTGACGTATTGGTCCCCGTGACCACCGCCACGAACGCTTGGCATCCCTTTGCCGCGCAACCGGAATTTTGATCCGGTCTGTGTGCCGGCCGGAACTTTCAAGCTGACTTTGCCATGAACGGTCGGAACTTCGATTTCAGCACCGAGAGCCGCTTGGGTGAACGTGACGGGCATCTCCATGGCGATATGTTGGTCGACCCGTTCAAAGATCTCGTGACCGCGGACACGGACGACGACGTACAAGTCTCCTGCTGGTCCACCGTTGAAACCAGGGCCACCTTTTCCAGACATCCGAATTTGTTGGCCGTTGTCAATCCCGGCTGGAATTTTCACTTCCACGCGCTGTGTTTTCTTCACATGGCCAGAGCCGTGGCACGTCGAACATTTCTCTTTGATCGTCTTCCCTGTGCCATGACATTGGCTACAAGGACGTTGATTGACCATCCGTCCGAGAATCGTGTTTTGTTCGACCGTCTCGACGCCACTTCCGCCACAACGTCCACACGTTTCAGGTTTTGTTCCCGGCTTGGCGCCGCTACCCATGCACGTGTCACATTCGACTTCGATCTCGAGTTCGATCGTCTCCGTCTTCCCAGTGACGCTCTCCATAAAGTCGAGGTCGACGACGTACTGATAGTCTTCGCCGCGGCGCGGTGCGTTCGGGTCTTGACGACGTCCGCCCCCGCCGAAGAACATATCAAAGATGTCGCCGAACCCGCCTTGGAAGTCACCGCCGCCGAACTGGCTTGCCCCTTCAAAGCCGAAGCGGTCGTATTGGGCCCGCTTTTGTTCGTCCGACAACACTTCATACGCTTCGCCGATCTCTTTAAACTTATCAGCCGCATCGGCCTCTTGGTTGATGTCCGGGTGATATTCACGTGCGAGCTTTCGATACGCCCGCTTGATGTCTTGTGCCGAGGCCGACTTATCCAGGCCAAGCACTTCATAATAATCTCGTTTCGCCACGTCACTCTCTCCTATTCTTGTCCATAAAGTTCGATTTTACCGACTCTACCTTAACATAGAAAGAGCCAAAGCAGAAACCTGCTTTGGCGCCCTCCTATCGGTTTTATCATTTACGGTCGTCGAGGTCTTCAAACTCGGCGTCAACGACATTGTCGTCTTTCGCTTCCGTTTGGGCCTCCGCACCTTCAGCACCTTGCTCTTCAGCCATTTTTGCATACACTTTTTGAGTCAACTCTTGAACGACTGTCGCCAATTCGTCTTTTGCCGAACGAATGGCTTCCATGTCTGTTCCTTCAAGCGCTGATTTCGCTTTTTCTTTCGCTGCTTCGGCTTTGTCTTTATCCGCGGCGTCGACTTGCTCGCCAAGGTCTTTGATCGCCTTGTCCGTCGCGAAGACGAGTTGATCCGTCTCGTTGCGGAGTTCAGCTTCTTCTTTGCGCTGTTTGTCAGCTTCGGCGTTCGCCTCGGCTTCTTTTACCATGCGCTCGATTTCAGATTCGTCGATACCTGAAGACGACTGGATCGTGATCGACTGCTCTTTGTTCGTACCGAGATCTTTCGCCGATACGTGAACGATTCCGTTCGCATCGATGTCGAACTTGACTTCGATTTGTGGGACGCCGCGTTGTGCCGGCGGGATGTCCGTCAACTGGAAGCGACCGAGCGTCTTGTTGTCTGGCGCCATCGGACGTTCCCCTTGGAGGACGTGGATGTCTACGGCCGGTTGATTGTCTGCTGCTGTCGAGAAGACTTGTGACTTCGACGTCGGGATCGTCGTATTACGGTCGATCAACTTCGTCATGACGCCACCCATCGTCTCGATACCGAGCGAGAGCGGTGTGACGTCGAGAAGGACGACGTCTTTCACGTCACCGGCAAGGACTCCACCTTGGATCGCTGCACCGAGGGCAACGACTTCATCCGGGTTAACGCCTTTGAACGGCTCTTTCTTCGTGAACTCGTGAATCGCTTTTTGGACCGCCGGGATACGTGTCGAACCACCGACGAGGATGATCTTGTCGAGGTCAGACGGCGTGAGACCTGAGTCTTTCAACGCGCGGCGTGTCGGCTCCATCGTGCGCTCGACGAGGTCGGCTGTCAATTCATCAAATTTCGCACGCGTGAGTGTCGTTTCAAGGTGAAGCGGACCCGCAGCCCCAGCTGTGATGAACGGGAGGCTGATGTGGGCGCTCGTCACGCCTGAGAGGTCTTTCTTCGCCTTCTCAGCTGCATCTTTCAAACGTTGAAGCGCCATCTTGTCTTGCGCGAGGTCGATGCCGTTCTCTTTTTTGAACTCTTGAACGAGGTAGTCGATGACTTTTTGGTCGAAGTCATCCCCACCGAGACGGTTGTCACCGGCTGTCGCGACAACTTCAAAGACGCCATCTCCGAGTTCGAGGATGGAGACGTCGAACGTACCGCCGCCAAGGTCATAGATCAAGATCGTGTGGTCTTCGCCTTTATCGAGACCGTATGCGAGCGCGGCCGCTGTCGGCTCGTTGATGATGCGTTTGACGTCGAGACCGGCGATTTTCCCGGCATCTTTCGTCGCTTGACGCTCGGCATCGTTGAAGTAGGCAGGAACAGTGATGACTGCTTCTGTCACTGACTCGCCGAGGTAGTCTTCCGCGTCTTTTTTGAGTTTTTGCAAGATGATGGCTGAAATCTCTTGCGGCGTGAACTTCTTGTCCTCAACTTCTACTGTATGCGACGTACCCATATGACGCTTGATCGATTGGATCGTGTTCGGGTTCGTGATCGCTTGACGTTTTGCGACTTCCCCGACTTGACGCTCTTCCCCTTTGAAGGCGACGACAGAAGGTGTCGTACGGTTCCCTTCCGCGTTCGAGATGACGACCGCTTCGCCACCTTCCATAACTGCCACGCATGAGTTTGTTGTCCCTAAGTCAATTCCGATAATTTTACCCATTGTCGATTCCTCCATCTAGTTAAGTAATGTTATTCTGCGACTTTTACCATGCTCGGACGAATGACACGCCCGTGCATCGTGTATCCTTTTTGAAGTTCCATCGTCACGATGCCTGACTCGAACTCATCGCTCGGCTCTTGCATGACCGCTTGGTGGAAGTTCGGGTCGAACGGTTGACCGACCGCTTCGATCGCTTCGACGCTCTCACCGTTCAACACATCGAGCAACTGTCGATGGATCATATCGACGCCCGCCTGGATTTGCTTGGCGTCGTCCGAGTTCGCTTCGACTTGGAGCGCACGCTCGAAGTTATCGATGAGCGGAATCAATTTTTCAACGACCGCTTGCGAGGCGAACTTGACGCGTTTTGCGTTCTCTTCGTTCGTCCGGCGGCGGAAGTTGTCAAAATCGGCGCGAATGCGAAGTTCACTCGCTTTGAGCACTTCGATCTCTTTTTGTAAATCGGTCCCCTCAGAACTTTCTTCCACATTCTGAGCATTTGAAACCTCGTCTGATTCGACGTCTGTCGTCGGTTCTTGCTTCGGCTCGAAATCTTTTTCCTCGAGCACTTCGTCCTTGTCCGGACCGTTTTGGTTGTCTGCTGTCATGTTGAGGCTCCTTTCCGTCACTCTTCTAGTTTCGTTCGCCTGAGCGCCTCGATGAGCTGCCCCATCATCTGCACCCCGTGCCGATAGTCCATCCGCGTCGGTCCGATCATGGCGATCGTTCCGAACGTCTTCCCGTCGAGCGTGTAGTCAGAGGTGATGACGCTGCAATTTTGAAGCGCGACGATACCGTTCTCGCTCCCAATGCTCACATAAATCTCGCGATTTGGCAACGATTCGAGCCAATCGGTCAAGCGCTCCTGTTCATCGATCCATTCGAGGAACGGACGGAGCGTATCGAGCGATTGAAACTCCGGTTGATTGAAGATGTTTTTCTTCCCGCCCAAGTAGAGCGAGCTCGGATGATGCAGCCCGGCAGTCGATTGGATGAGCTGCATCATGTTCTCATACTGTTCTTGATGTGCGAGTCGAAGTTTCGATACTTCTTCACCAATCCGGGACTTCAGTTGACCGAGCGGTGTCCCTTTAAGACGATCGTTTAAGAAACGAATCGTCTCTTCGACCATCTCCGGCGCCATCGGCGATTCAAAGACGACCGTCCGGTGTTCGACATGCCCTTGGTCCGTGACGATCAAGACGACGCCACGCCGTTCATCGAGCGGCATCAAATCGATTCGTGCCAACCGGTTCATCTGGCTGTTCGGGCCGAGGGCGACGGTCGTATAGTTGGTCAAATCAGAGAGTAGGTCGGCGGCTTGACGGATGAGCACTTCGGACTCTTGTGCGGACGCCCGCAGATGTTCCCCGAGACGATACGTCTCGCGCTCGTCGATGATCTTCGTTTCGACGAGATGGTCGACGTAGTAACGATACCCCACCTCGGATGGGATCCGTCCGGCCGAGGTGTGGGGTTTTTCAATCAAACCCATGTCCTCGAGATCGGCCATATCGTTCCGGATCGTCGCCGAACTGAATGACAGGTCATCCCGTTTCGACAACGTGCGGGAGCCGACCGGTTGCGCCGTCTGGATATAGTCATCAATGATAGCTCGTAAAATGAGCAACTGTCTCTCTGTCAGCACATCTTCACTCCTCTCTGAAAGATAGGCCTCGCTTTATTAGCACTCATATTTAACGAGTGCTAATCACACTTCAAATATTATCACGTTCTCACTATTTGTCAATTCATTCGTCTCATTTTCTAAGCTGCCATGAAGTCGTCGCCTATGCATGTTTTCAGCAGATTCGGTATGATACAAATTGAGGTGATTATATGTTTACAACACAACAATTCGACGTATTCACAAAAGATGGACTTGATGCCCGCATGGAAGGCATCCGTTCGAACATTCAACCGCTCTTCCATCAAATTTATGAAGAAGTCGGTCCCCAGCTCGAGGCAGATGTCGGCATCCCCCTTTATTTACACGTCGCCAAACATGCGCGCCGGACCGTCAATCCGCCTAAAGACACGTGGATGGCCATCTGCCACGATAAACGTGGCTACAAGAAACATCCTCACTTCCAAGTCGGCCTGTTTGACGACCGGGTCTTTGTCTGGCTCGCTTTCATCTATGAGATGCCGAACAAAGAAGCGATCGGCGAACGGCTCATGTCGCTCGACTTGAAGTCTCAGTTTCCGGACTTCCATATCTCCGGCGACCATATGAAAAAAGACGCGTTCTTGCTCGAAGACATGTCTGATGAAGCGGTCGAGACGATGACGGCGCGGTTCAAAGACGTGAAGAAAGCCGACTTCTTGATCGGTCGTCAACTACCGGCCGATGCCTCTATCCTTCAAAACGAGGCGGCGTTTCTCGCTCTCATCGAGGATACGTACAGCCGGCTCATGCCGATCTATCGCGATCTCGTCTTATAATATAGAAAGGGAATCCGTTGCGGATTCCCTTTTTTGTATACGTTTTGCCTTTATTTCACCGTGTCCGCATCGACGCGGGCCTCGCCGATGAACGCGGCGAACGCCTCGTTGGCGAGCGGTAAACCCGACTCCGTCAAACGGACGTGCGTGTCCGTCAGTTCAATCAGCCGTTTTGCCACGAGATCATCGAGAACGTGGCCGAACGCCGAACGCATCGACACGCCATACTTCGACTCGAACGTTTCAAACGAGACACCTGAGCGCATGCGGAGGCCGAGGAATAGCTCTTCTTCCATCTTTTCGACCGTCTCGAGTTTCGTCGTATTGCGAACCGGCAACCCTTCCGCCTTGATATAGTGCGGAATCGGGGCGATGTTCGCGCGCCGTTCCCCGTTCAAATAACTGTGCGCACCGGCACCGAAGCCATAATACTCTTCATTGCGCCAGTACACTTGGTTATGCCGGCTCTCCCGTCCTTCGAGGCTATAGTTTGAAATCTCATATTGTTTCAAGCCTCGCCGTTCGAGCGTCTCCATCACTTTCAAATACATCGCGACTTCGATATCCTCACCCGGAAGACGCAACTTCCCTTTTCGCTCTTGAATCGCGAACACGGTATGTGGTTCGAGAATGAGCGAATAGGAAGACACGTGTTGAATCGGGAGCTGGAACGCCAAGTCGAGGTCGCGCTCGATTTGCTCGAGCGTCTGTTCCGGCAACCCGAACATCAAGTCGATCGAGATGTTGTCGAATCGCTTCGCGGCCTCTGTCACGGTCGCGAACACGTCGTCGGCCCGGTGTGTCCGCCCGATCCGCTCGAGTCCGCCGTCATCGAACGTCTGGACGCCGAAACTGACGCGGTTGACCCCGCCCTGTTTCATCGTGTCGAGTTTCTCGGCACTGACGAAGTTCGGGTTCGCCTCGACCGAGTATTCAAGATTCGGAGACGCGAGCGGGAGCAGATGACGTTCGACCATGTCCATAAGTCGTTTCATCTGCGCCTCATTGAGCGCCGTCGGTGTCCCACCGCCGATAAAAATCGTCTCGATCGTATCGGTCGGATATTGAACGAGCGATAGTTCGATCTCTCGTTCAAGTGCATCTAAATAGTCATCAACCGGTTGGTTCTTTAAGAACACCTTGTTGAAATCGCAGTAATAACAAATATGTTCACAAAATGGAATGTGAAGATATACGGCTTTAGCCATGAGCGGCCACCCCTTTCTTCTCTTTCCATTTATAACGTTTTTTGCGTCGCGATGCCACTATGCGTGTTCAGTCGAATCGATGGATGAATAGCCCGCTCTTCAGTTTCGACTCGAACCATGTCGATTTCGGCGGCATCTGGCCCGCTTCGTCAGCGACGCGCATCAGTTCTTCCATCGCCGTGGCGTGGCACGTCAGGATGACGACGTCCTGTCGCCTCGCTAACGCTTCGATGCGCTCAATCGCGTCTTTTCCACCGACAAAATCGATGCGTTCATCCGTCCGGACATCCTCGACTCGGAAGTACGGCTCGAGGATGTCTCGTTGAAGCGTCGCGACGGCTAACGCCTCGACGTCTTGTCGCTTCGTCAGCTTGTAATGCTTGCCTCGAAAAGCCAAACCGAACATCGCACTCTCGGTCGGGACGAATACCTTGTCTGCGGCTTCAATCTCGTAACTAAAGGAGAGGCCGTCTAGTAGCGCCGCCACTTCTTCAGGTGCCACATCGTGCAAGACGCGATGGTACGGCAAAATCGTCAGCTCATCGCTTGGGAACAAGACACCGAGAAAGTGGTCCCGCTCTTGTTTGGATTCCCCTTCATGAATCGGGCTCCGGGCGACGACGGCTGCGGCTTTGGCCCGGTGATGCCCATCGGCGATATAGATGGTCGGAATGCTGGCCCCGAGCATGATGACGCGTGCTTGATGCTTCGATGGCACGGCATAGCCTTCGTGGACGACACCTTGACTGTCCGTGAAGGCAAACAACGCCTCCCCAGTCGTCGCGTCGTCTAGGATGCGACGCAACCCTTCGTCCGGCGCGTGGCTCAGTAAGATCGGGCCGGTGTGCGCTTTCGTAGCCGAGACGTGCTCGACGCGTTCACGTTCTTTCACTTCCCGTGTGTGCTCATGAATCTTGATCCGACCTTCCTCATAATCTGTCACCGAGAACGTGGCGACGAGTCCTGTCTGCACACGCCCTTGATCGGTGAGCCGATACACGTAAAATCCGTTCGCCCTTTCGGTCAACTCGCTCGCGTAAAGCCGTTCGAGTTCGTGACGGGCTCGTTGTCCCCACGCCTCGAGCGGCATGTCCGCCATGAACACTTCTGGCTTATCGACCGCTAGGAATGAATCAGGACGCTGTTCGACGTCAAGACGCGCCTGTTCGACGGTGACGATATCATACGGGTCGGCGGCGACGTTCTCGGGATGTTTCGGCATGTATGGGGCAAACGGTTTGAATACGACCATGGTCATTCCTCCTTAAAATTCACGGACGCGCATGACGCCCTCGATCTCATACAATGTATGGACAGATAATTGCTCATGTTGATGGTTGTCGATATCGATCAACGTATATGCGACGTCACCGCGGCTACGGTTCACCATATTGTCGATATTGATGCTCGCCTCTGCGAGTCGGCTCGCGATTTGACCGACCATGTTCGGTACGTTCAAGTGTAAGACGGCCAGGCGCCGCTTCCCGATGTAAGGGAGCTCGGTATCGGGGAAGTTCGCCGAATGCCGAATGTTTCCGGTCTCTAAATAGGCTTTCAACGTATCGACCGCTTGAATCGCACAGTTCACTTCAGATTCCTTCGTCGATGCGCCGAGATGCGGAAACGCGAGAACACGGGGATGACCGAGCAGCACGTGTTTTGGGAAATCGGTGATGTATGTGGCGACTTGATCGTCTAGCGCTCGTAACAAATGCTCATCGTTCACCAGTTCACCGCGGGCAAAATTCAACACCGTGATGCCTCGTTTCATTTGAGAGAACCAGGCGTCATCAATCACCCCGCGCGTGTCATCCGTGAGTGGCATATGGATGGAAAGCAGATCGATGTCCGCGAGGAGCTCACTCAAATGCCGGGCCCGTTTCACTTGCTTCGAGACGTTCCACGCCCCGTCGACCGATAGATGCGGGTCATAGCCGATGACATCGACGCCGAGCTGGATCAAGTCGCTCGCAAGCGCCGAACCGATGGCCCCGAGACCGACAATCCCGACTTTTTTCCCGCGCAGTTCGGAACCGACGAACCGACGTTTCTCATCTTCCATCGCTCGTTCGAGCAATGTCTGACTAGAGAACGTTTGATCGTTCACCCAGTTCACTCCTTGTAAAATCGGCCGCACCGACAAGAGCATGCTCGCAAGCACGAGTTCTTTGACCGCGTTCGCGTTCGCTCCCGGTGTATGGAACACGACGACGCCTTGGCGCGCCAATCGCTCGAGCGGAAGATTGTTGACCCCGGCACCGGCTCGGCCGATCGCGAGCAAATACGGCGGGATCTCAGCTTCGTGCACGTCATGGCTCCTGATGACCCACGCATCGGCCTGCTCGGCCGCATTGACCGCGTACTCGCTCGGTTCAAAACGGGTGAGCCCTTCTGCGGCGATTTGATTATACGTTTTTATATGAAACATCGTGTCCCTCCTGTTCAAACTCATGCATGGCATCCACGAGCCGCTCGACACCTTCGAGCGGCATCGCGTTGTATAGACTGGCCCGTAAGCCGCCGACAGAGCGATGACCGCCAAGCTCAATCAAACCGCGCGCTTCCGCGTACAGACGAAACGTCTCGTCCGTCTCCTTATTTCCGGTCGTGAACGGGATGTTCGTCAATGAGCGGCATGTCGTGTCGGTCACGAGCGGACGGAACAACGGTGACGCATCGAGCGCGCCATATAACCGATCACTCTTCAAGCGGTTACGCCGCTCCATCTCGGCGACGCCTCCCTCGGCCTCGATCCAGGCGAGCACCCGTTCGGCGACATATATGCTGAACGTCGACGGGGTGTTAAGAAGCGTGTCGACGTGTTCGCTGTAAGCAAGATACGACGGCAAATCGCGTGCGATGATTAAATCGCGACGGATGAGGACGATCGTCAACCCGGCCGGCCCGATATTTTTTTGCGCACCGGCGTACAAGAGACCGTAGCGACGCACATCGATCGCTTCCGCCAAAATGTTCGAGGAGACGTCCGCGACGAGCGGGACGTCCGTCTCCGGCAACGTCGTGTAACGCGTCCCTTCGATCGTGTTGTTCAACGTTATATGAAGATAATCGACGTCTTGAATCTGTCCCGCCCAATTCGGGATTGTGTCGTAGTTCGACGACGCTGAACTACCGGCGATGACGACGTCACCGAACCGGCTTGCGTCTTGAATCGCTTTCTTCGACCACGTCCCGCTATCGAGATAAGCGAAACGACCCGATTCGCGTAGATTCATCGGTACCATCGAAAACTGTAACGTCGCCCCGCCTTGAAGGAACAAAACGGCATACGTGTCTGGAATGTCCATCAACCGGCGAAGGCGGTGCTCTAGCTCACGTACCACTTCCATGAACGCCTGAGAACGATGGCTCATCTCGACAATCGAGACGCCGCTGTCTTTATAGGAAAGAAGTTGTAATCGCACTTCTTCCAACACCGGTGCAGGTAGCACCCCCGGACCGGCTGAAAAATTATAAGTCGGCACTGCCTCTCCTCCTCTATTTTTCTGTAAGTGGGTACTATTCCGTATCGCCTTCCCTATATCCTGCCAAATCAAAAAAATCGCCCTTATCGTTTGATAAGGGCGACCACTTATTCTTCGTCCATCGACAAGACGGACATGAACGCTTCTTGTGGCACTTCGACGGAACCAACCATCTTCATGCGCTTTTTACCTTCTTTTTGCTTCTCGAGAAGCTTCCGCTTCCGCGAGATGTCCCCGCCGTAACATTTAGCGAGGACGTTTTTACGAAGTGCCTTGATCGTCGAACGGGCGACGATTTTCGTGCCGACCGCTGCTTGGATCGGTACTTCGAACTGCATCCGCGGGATGAGTGCCTTCAACTTCTCGACGATGACTTTCCCACGCTCATAGGCGAAATCGCGGTGAACGATAAAGCTGAGCGCATCAACGAGTTCGTTGTTGAGGAGGATGTCCATCTTGACGAGTCGTGACGGACGATATCCGATCAAGTCGTAGTCAAGCGACGCGTACCCTTTCGTACTCGACTTCAACTGGTCGAAGAAGTCATAGACGATCTCACTGAGCGGGATGTCGTACGTGATCTTGACGCGGGTCGTATCGATATACTGCATGTCGATGAAGCTGCCGCGCTTCTTCTGACAAAGTTCCATGATGGCACCGACATAATCGTTCGGCGTCATGATGGCCGCTTTGACGTACGGTTCTTCAATCGCTTCGATCTTTTGTTGTTCTGGCATCTTCGATGGGTTATCGACATGGATGACGTCGCCCGCCGTCGTCGTGACGTGATAAATAACCGACGGTGCAGTCGTGATCAAGTCAATCCCGAACTCACGCTCGATGCGCTCTTGGATGATTTCCATATGGAGCATGCCAAGGAATCCGCTGCGGAAACCGAACCCTAGCGCCTGTGACGTCTCCGGTTCGAACTCGAGCGCCGCATCCGACAACTGAAGCCGTTCGAGCGCTTCACGTAAATCGTTATACTTCGCCGCATCGATCGGGTAAAGACCGCAGTATACCATCGGGTTCATCTTCCGATAACCTGGAAGTTGATCCGTCGCTGGGTTTTTCGCGAGTGTGATCGTGTCACCGACGCGGACGTCTCCTACCGTCTTGATCGATGCCGAGAGCGTACCAACGTCTCCGACGTTCAACTCTTTCACCGACAACGGTTTTGGCGTCGAGACGCCGAGGTCTGTGACTTCGAACGATTTTCCGGTCGACATCATTTGCACCTTGTCTCCAACTTTGACTGAACCGTTGACAATTCGGATCGAAGCGACGACACCGCGATACGCGTCATAGTACGAGTCAAAGATGAGCGCTTGAAGCGGCGCGGACGGATCGCCCGTCGGTGCCGGGACGAGTTCGACGATCTGTTCGAGAATCTCTTCAATCCCGATGCCTGCTTTCGCAGAGGCCGGAACGGCGTCACTCGCATCAAGACCGATCACGTCCTCAATCTCTTGACGGACACGCTCGACGTCAGCCGATGGCAAGTCGATTTTGTTGATGACCGGGATGATCTCAAGGTCGTTATCGAGGGCGAGATAGACGTTCGCGAGCGTCTGCGCCTCGATCCCTTGTGCCGCGTCGACGACGAGGACAGCGCCTTCACACGCCGCGAGCGAGCGCGAGACTTCGTATGTGAAGTCGACGTGACCCGGTGTGTCGATCAAGTGGAGGATGTATTCTTCGCCATCTTTTGCCGTATAGTTCAACTTGACGGCGTTCAATTTGATCGTGATCCCACGTTCCCGTTCGAGATCCATCGCATCGAGTGTCTGTTCTTTCATTTCACGCGCCGTGAGCGCACCAGTCTTTTCAAGAATCCGGTCAGCGAGCGTCGACTTCCCATGGTCGATGTGGGCGATAATGGAAAAGTTGCGAATCTTCTTCTGACGATTCTCTAATTCTTGTTTGTTCATATATGGGTTCACCTATCCTTCTCATGCATACCGTGTCATTATATCAAAATCCTAACTTAATGTGTACGACCTACTACAACAATACCACATATAGTTTTCAGAATAATCATCAAGTGGTTGCTTTTCGAATAACCGTTTGCTACAATTGTGCTTGTTCTGTTGAATGATTACTTGAAGTAATGAGAACATACACTTTCTTGTTTCAGGAGGTGACAAACAATGGCAAATATCAAATCAGCAATCAAACGTGCAAAAACTTCTGAAAAACGCCGTGTCGCGAACTCGCAAGAGAAAGCAGCAATGCGTACAGCAGTAAAACGTGTTGATGCCCTCGTACTCGAAGGAAACAAAGAAGCTGCTCAAGAAGCTTTCGTCCTCGCTACGAAGAAAATCGACAAAGCTGCAGCAAAAGGTCTTATCCACCAAAACAAAGCTGGTCGTGACAAATCACGTCTCGCAGCTCGCATCGCAGCTCTCTAATTAGAGACCAAACCGGAACAGCCGCCTCCATTAGGAGCCGGCTGTTTTTTTGTGATACATGACATAATGTGTCCCGATTCCCGGAATATAAAATGGCTCGCCGACGACGGTGAGTCCGTTCCGTTCATAAAAGCGAACAGCGACGGCTCGGGCGTTACACCACCACGACGCCCCGAGCTCCTCATTTAACGCCTGCAGGAAAGACGATCCGACTCCTTGCCCGGCGACGTCTTTAGCGGTCGCCATGCCGCGCAATTGAAGAATCACATGTTCGCCCGAAAGCTCACGTTCTTGTCGCATGACGGTCGCGATCGATAGGACGCGCCCTGCTTCGACCCAGGCGAAATGACGCGTGTCCCGAGCATCATCCCCGTCAAAATAACACGTCTCGATCGGACGCCCCGGACGCAATACCTCATGCCGGAGCGGAATCACATCTTCAAGTCTCACTTCTTGCAACCCCATGTTTTCACCTCACAATAATGTCAACTGACAGACGAGCGTATCGAACACGATCTGTTTGTCGCCTCGTCCCGTCTTCATCGATTCGTCCGCCTCGGCAATGACCGTCAAGGCCGTAGCGAGCTGCGCTTCCGTGAAGTTACGGCTCGCCTGACCTGCGAGTTTGACCGTGTACGGATGAGCCCCTATCTTCGAAGCGATCTGTTTCTCACCGTATCCTTTTTCCGTCAACTGTTTGGTAAGGTACATGTTTCGATATTGCCGGGCGAGCAAGGACAGCAGTCCAATCAACTCTTGACCTTGTTTTTCGAGATCACGGACGAGTCGAAGCGCGGCATCGGCCCGTCTGGCCACTAGAAACTCAGACAATTGAAACACGTTGTCCTCAAGTGTCCGCGGAACGAGGTCATTGACGACGTCGAGCGGGATCTCGGCCCCGTCGCTCGCGTATAGCTGTAATTTTTCAAGCTCGCGCACGAGTTTTCCCCAGTCGTCCTGGCATAAGAACAACAACCGTTCGACGGTCGAACGCTCCATTTTCTGCCCGCGACGGCTCAATTCATCGCCGACGTAACGCATGAGCTCCGTCTGGCTCGGCTTTTTCGCCTCAAGGACGATGGCCCGCTCCTTCAAGCGCTTGACGACTTTTTTCCGCTCATCGAGCTTTTCCGCTTCAACGATAAAGACGAGCACCGAATAAGGGGCTGGTTGGAGGGCATATTCGGTCAGCCGGTCCACGTTTTGTTTCTGTTTTTCTTTCGCACCGGTCAAAAACTGAGCGTGTTTGACGACGACGGTCCGATACTCACTGAAAAACGGTACCGTCTCGGCCTCATCGAGCGCAGTATCGAGTGACGTCTCATGCAGGTCGAGACGCATGACGTCGAATTGATCTCCGGACGGGTTGGCCGCTTTGACGATTTCGCGTTCCCACGTGTCGAGCAAGTACTTCTCTGTCCCGTACAACACGTAAACGTTGGACAGCTTCCCGTTATGTAGCCATGGTTCATTCAAAACACACACCACTTTCACAATTTATTCTTATCTAAAACATAGATAATCCTTCGCTGATTCGCTATACTTAGGACGGAACCATTTCAAGGAGGGACTCACTATGCATATTAACTCTGTTCGCCCACCAAGCGAAAACCCGTTCGAGAACGACGTGCAGTGCAAGCGGAACGACGCCATCGATTCAGCAATCGGCTTCATCGTACCGTTCGGCTTTTTCTTCACACTCTTCGCGATCGGTGTCCTCATCAAGTTCTTAAGCTTATAATGTATTAAACGATTGCCCCGGGGGAGCAATCGTTTTTTAGTTTATCATACATTTCATCGGCTGACCGCTGTTTCCACAATCCCTCGACACCCTCCACGCTCACATACGACCATGCCATGTTCATCGGTCCGTAACACGTGCTTCCCGACAAGGCGAGCTAACACATCTTCATGCGGATGCCCGTATCGATTATTCCTGCCGACACTGATGACCGTCCATTCCGGGTCAACGCGAGTCAACAAGTCTTCACTCGAAGATGTGTCCGACCCGTGATGACCGAGCTTGAACACATCGACATCGACGGTCGGTAACTTCTTTTCACCGGCCTCAGGCAAGTCACCCGTCAACAAATATTTCAGCCCACCGACCATCATATAGACCGATACAGAGTTAGCGTTCTCATCGTCTTCCCTCTCAGTCGGACTGACGATCCACATCCACGGATACGGTCGGTCACCCGCTCGAACGAAACGGACCGGGACGTCGTACGTCGCGAGCGTCGATAACAGTTCGGACCGCTTCGTTTGATCAGTTCCTTCGGCCGCCAGCCATACCTCACGGACCTGCAGCTTCTCGAGGACACCGGTCAAGCCGCCGATATGGTCGTGGTCGGCATGAGTGAGCAACAAGAAGTCCAGTTCCCGCTCGCCTCGCTTCCAAACGTACGGAACGACGACATCAGCACCCGGGTCAAACGTCGACCGTTTCCTCTCGTCTGGGTCTTGATACACCCCACCGACATCGATCACCCCTGTCACCCCGTTCGCCTCGACGACGATCGCATCCCCTTGACCGACGTCTAAAAACGTGACCCGGTCTTCTTCGGCCGACTCTAACATGAACGCCAAGGCGAGAAGCGCCGCCCCTGCGCACAGCCAACCCACCTTCCGTCCGCGCTCCAATATCACGAGTCCGACCCACAACGAGCCCGCGAGATACAGACTATGCCAAAGCGTCACGTCGTGGAGCGGGAACCACGGTTTGTACGTATGGTGAAGCGCGAACGTCCCGTTCAACCCGTCGAGGATCGGGTGTAACAACCGATCGCTCGACGGAAACACGTACGTCAACAAAGCGAGCGGAATAATGACCCAAGAGATCAAGATGGCCACGATCACATTGTAGAGCGGAGCGAACCATGAAATGACTGGTTGGACGGCCCAAAGGACAATCAACCCGAACCACTGGGCGTAAAGCGCCAAGCTGAACACGTTCGTCCATATCGAACGGGTCACAATCAAGAAGAGGGTCATCCCGACCGTCAATTGAAACCCGAGATTGAACAATAAATAAGGGTGCAACGCCAACAGCACCGCCGCGCACCAACTGAGCAGCCGCATCGGATCACGGACCGAGTAGCCGACGAGTGTCAAGGCGAGCAGCACGTCCGCCACGAGTACGGCACGCGCGACCGGCGGCGAAAAGCCGGTCAGCCAACCGAACGCCGTCACACCGACCATGATGAACACCGTCTTCGTCTCCCGATGGAGCGGCAGCGGACGCATGAGCCATTTGAACGCGATCACGAGCATGGCGATATGTGACCCTGAAATGACGAGCAGATGGAGCAGTCCGGTCACACGGTACGAGAAAGACGTCTCCTCATCTAACAAACGCCCTTCCCCGAACAAGAGCGCCTGCATGTAAAGGGCGACGTCCGGACGGTGCCTCGTCTCGATCTTCAAGAGCTGCCGGTCTTTGAACCGTAGCATCCTCCCGTTCCAAGTGGCTGTCGGACGACACGATTCAATCGAGCTGTTCTTTCCTTTGAAGCTGAGCCCTGACCCGAGTGCCCAAGACGCCTCGTCAAACCCTCCGACGTTTCGAAGCGGGGAGAACGGTTCCGTCTCAAACATCACATGGCACGTCTCGCCTGGACGCCCCGCCGATACGTCCCGTCCGACCAACACCCCGCTCGCGTCGCCGATCGTGCCATATAATCGAACCGAACGACCGTTATCCCTGCGGCTCTCAATCTCAAAAGCGTACGGCACCTCTCCTGTGACCGGCAGCGGGGCGCCGTGAACGAAGACGATTAGGGCGAGACAGCTCGCCCCGATATGAGTGGCCATCGCTTGACCACGAAACGTCAGCGCGAGAAGTACGCCGACGAGCAACGCAATCGGCCACATCTCGTATGTGAAGGCAATGACGAGCATGATGGGAAGGAACGGATAGATCGGCATGTCACGGGACCAGCAAATACCCTTCCATGCTCTCTAGCGTCTTCTCACCAAACCCTTTGACGTTCCCGATCTCCTCGTACGACTTGAACGGTCCGTGCGTCTGCAAGTAGGTTAAAATCGCGTCTGCCTTGGCAGGACCGATGCCAGGTACGCTCATCAACTCCTCTTTTGTCGCACTGTTGACATGGACACCGTTCGTCCCGCCACTAGTCGTATCCGGTGCGGCCACGAGGACCTCACCTTTCCGCGGGACGGTGACTTTAGTGCCGTCGACGAGCAGTTGGGCCAAGTTCAACTGTTGCGGGTCGGCGTCGCTCGTCAAAACGGCGAGCGTCAACACGTCTCCGACTCTTGCGCCTTGAGGCATCGTGTACACGTCCGGCGTCTCGACCGCGCCGGCCACGTATACGACGACTTGAGACACTCCTCCTTCTGCCGACACGTTCGGTTCCACTTCTTCTGTGACAGTGAATTCTTCAACGATCGTCGTCTCTGGCTGTTTTGACGCGAATAAATACCCGACACCGATGAAGAGTCCAACGACGAGCCCGACGACGTACCGCTTCCATTTCTCCATTACGCATCCCTCCATGTCGACAAATGTTCACTTCCTAGTATGATGCACGTGTGTCGATAATGTTCGCTTCGTTAACGCATCGTTGCCCCGCCCTTCTGTGAGCACTCTCTTCACTTTCCTCATCCAGCAACACGACAAAAAAGAGACAAGCCGAAACTTGTCTCTTCCTCATTCGTTCTCAAAATGTTGGACTTGGCTCGCGAGCGCTGCCGCTTGCCCTTCTAACTCTTGCATCAAGGCAAAGATTTGATCGAAACTTGCTTGTTGTTCTTTCATCGAGGCGGCCACTTCTTCGTTCCCGGCTGCCAGTTCTTCGGTCACGCCGCTCACTTCCTCGACCCGCTTCAACACGTTCGTCACTTCACGGCTCGAGGCGACCATCTCGCGTTCGATCGTCGAGACGAATGTGGCCACGTGGTCGGTCCGGTCATGAATGCGTGTGAACGCTTGTTTCGTCAATCCGAACGCTTGAAGTTGGGCGTTCTGTTCGCGGCTTGATTCTTCGACCGTCTCCTTCAATCGTTCGACTTCTTCATGGATCGACTGGACGACACCAAAGATTGAACGGGTCGCCACGTTGCTCTCTTCGGCTAACTTCTTCACTTCGCTCGCAACGACAGCGAATCCACGCCCTGCCTCACCTGCTCGCGCGGCCTCGATGGCTGCGTTCAGAGCGAGCAAATTCGTCTGTGCCGCCACATCTTCGACGAGTTTTGCCATCTTCTCAATTTCGGCCGTGTTCCGTGCGAACTGTTCCATCCGGGTCACGAGCATCCCGTTTCGCTCACTCGATTGGTGCAAAATGCGTTCTTGATCGGTGAGCGTTTCGATCCCAGCGGCCACTTCACGTGTCATCTCGGTCGTTTCTTCGGTCGTCTGCCTCGTCTGGTCCAGGCTCGTTTCGAATGAAGAAGCCATAATACCGACCGATTCAAGCGTCTCTTGAAGTTCGGTCGCGATCGATTGGGCGCCGTTCGCCATTTCGTCGACCGCGTTCGTGATGTTCGATGTCGTGCTCACGACCGCCTCGTTCTCGGCTGCCGCCGTCTCGGTCATGTCATTCACTCGCATCGAGGTGACGCGGATCGATCCGATGACCGTCTGCAGGGAGGCCGTCATGTCTTGCATCGCCCGCTCCAATCGCCCAATCTCATCGCGCCGGGTCGAGTCCGGTAACGTGATCAACCGACCAGACGCGATCGCTTCGGCCGCCTCGACGTTCCGCTCGAGCGGAAGTGTGATCGACCGGGCAAAGAAAAAGTTGTAAATCCCGAGTGCGAGAATGACGAACCCTGTCAGGACGATCGACACGATGAACAGACGTCTCGTCTCCTCGGCCGCTTCACGTTGCAACGCCTCATAAAACGTACCGTTCTTGAGCAAGAGCGTGTTCACGTCATTCAGCAGACCTTCGAGCTTGGCGGCTTGGATGCGCGCCGCGATCCCGCCTTCACGGGCCGTCTCGACGTCGGCACCGATGCGCTCATATTTCATCGTCGCTCGCTCCAGATGCTCTTCGAAGGCTGGAATCAAATACGTTTCCCGCAACGTGTCGAACGTCTCCGTGTTGTTCAGGCGGATACGCTCCAATTGATTGAGCGTCGCCGGGCTCATCTGCTCACCGAGCGACGTCCAAAGCGACTGTTCTTGGAGCAACGACGTCTCGAGTTGCGACAACTCAATCATCTGTGAACCGTACTGTTCATTATAAGTCTGCAATCGGTTCAATGTCGTCAAGACGTAACTCATCATCAGTATGATCAACAGCACCGTGAAGACGGTGGAGAAAATAAATCGTTTCCGTAAACTCATCACTGTGCCCCCTCCATCAGACGTTTCTCGAACGATTCAAACCGTTCACGCTCGTCTTCGGTCCATTGGATGCGCCGCAGCGCTGACAAGCCGACACCGCCTTGGTCGAGACCGAGCACGTAATGTTCACTGAATACATCTGCTTTGACGTTGTTCGCAATTTCGACGATCGCCAAGTCGACTTGTTTCAACATCGATGTGATGACGGCGTCCGGGGCAATCATCGATTGGTCGCTATCGACACCGATCGCCTTCACCCCGTTCTTTTCAGCGGTCTCTAACACGCCGACACCGGTCAGTCCTGCCGCTGCATACAACACGTCAACGCCCGCTTGAATTTGTTTTTCCGCCAACATGCGGCCGATGTCCGGAGAGGCGAAATCGTTCGCATAATCGACGATGAGCTCGACGTCTTCATTTACCGCCTTTGCACCGAGCAAAAATCCGGTAGAAAATTTCTGAATCAGTTCATTGTCCACTCCGCCGATGAATCCGATTTTGTCCGAATCGGTCTCTAGTCCAGCGACCGCACCGGCCAAGGCACTTCCTTCCACTTCTTCAAACGTGACCGAGATGACGTTCGGTAATGTCGACACCGCGTCGATCAAAGCGAACTGCTGGTCCGGGTTGGCGGTCGCCACTGTTTCCAGGTCGGCCTGGCAAGCGAAGCCGAGACCGATGATGACGTCATGCCCGTCGGCGACGAGTTGCTCGAAGCCCGCTTTATACGTCTCGGTCTCGTCAAGCTCCCGATAGTCGACGAACCACTCTCCAGTCTCCCGTAGTTGGCCCATCCCGCGCATCGCCGCATCGCTGAACGACTGGTCCCCGAGACCGACGTCCGATAAGACGACACCCATCGATTGCCGCTCCTCGACGGTCGCCTCTGGTTGATTGATCACGGATTGACATCCCGATAACCACGCAACGCACGCGGTCATCATTCCGATTATAACTGCTTTTCTCATGACTTTACTCCCTCTCTCTATTAGTCTGACATCTTACTTATCGACAGAATTCGACTTGGCTTGAAGTCATTCCAGTTGAAAGTTAGGGGAATCATCCGTGAAAAAAAGGCTGCAGACGAATCGTCTACAGCCTTGCTCGTTATTCTTCTGTTGCCGCGACAGTCGGTTCCGTCAACGTGCGGTCTGACGTATCACCAGTCGGGACACTACCTTTCCCGACAAAGTTGTCGAGCAAATCTTTCATGTCGATGCCAGACGAGGCTTTGAGCGTCTGTTGAAGCGACGCCATCAAGTCGGTCGCGTAACCGGTCACTTTTCCGGCCCCACCGTCTTTGCCACTGCCCGTGTCGACGACCGTGATTTGATCGATGTTACCGAGCGGCGCCGCAATCTGTTTCGCATAGTCAGGAAGCATCTTGACGACCATGTCGAGAATTGCCGCCTGTCCGTATTGCTCGAACGCTTCCGCAATCTTCTGTTTCGCTTCGGCTTCAGCGAGACCGGTCAGGCGGATGATTTCAGCTTCCGCCTCCCCTTTCGCTCGTTCCGAGTCCGCTTCGGCGACACCAGCGAGTCGGACGCGTTCGGCGTCGGCTTTCGCCTCCGCTTCGATCCGGTACTTCTCGGCATCCGCTGAGGCGATTTGTCGCGCCTTGTCAGCTTCCGCTGACTGCTCGATCGCATAGCGGTCGGCGTCGGCTTTCTTCTTCACTTCCGAGTCATATTGTTTCTCACGACGCATGATTTCTTTCTCTTCGAGTTCGATTTGCTTCTGACGCTCGATGATTTGAACTTGCATTTGTTGCTCGGTGACTTCTTGTTTCGCTCGCGCTTCTTCAAGCTCATACGCTTGGTCGGCACGGGCTTTGGCGACGTCTTGCTCACGACGGTACGCCGCGATGCGAAGCTGGTTCTCTTTCTCGGCTTCCGCGATTTCTGAGGCCCGCTCGAGCTCGGCTTTCTTCGCGTCTTTCATCGCTTCGGCTTGCTTGATGCGCGTCTCTTTATCCGCCTCGGCTGTCGCGATGTCTGCATCCCGTTTGACTTGCGCGATTCGCGGTTTCCCGAGTGACTCGAGATAGCCGTTCTTGTCACGAACGTCTTTAATCGTGAACGAGACGATGACGAGACCCATCTTGGCCAAATCTTGCGAGGCGACGCGTTGCACTTCTTGCGAGAACTTGTCACGGTTTTTATAAATCTCTTCGACAGTCATCGAACCGAGGATAGAACGGAGGTGACCTTCGAGCACTTCTTTCGCTTCGTTCTCGCGCTCGATTTTCGGTTTGCCGAGGAATTGCTCGGCTGCTGTGGCGATTTCACTGATTGAGCCACCGATTTTAATGATGGCCGTTCCGTCCGCCATGACCGGAACACCTTGCTCCGTGTACACTTCCGGTGTCGTCACTTCGAGCTTGCTTGAAAGAAGGCTGAGCGGTTCTGCCTGTTGGAAGACCGGCAAGACGAACGTACCACCACCACGAATGATTTTGACCCGGTTGCCCGAGGCGTCGCTATGGACATTTTTCTTCCCTAAGTAACTACCGGTGACGATCAACGCCTCGTCCGGTCCGACCGTACGGTACTTTAATACGAATACAAAAATCAGGGAAAGAATGATCACCCCGACGATAATGCTTGCAAGTATGACTGTATCCATCTATCCATTCTCCTTCCGGATTGTCGGCTCGTCATATTCCATGACGATCGCAATATTTCGTTCTACTTCAATGATAACGACGCGCCGTTCGCTCGGAATCGCTTTTCCGTCGATACTTTGCGCCGTCTTTACTACTGACCCGGTGACCGATTCGACGAGCACTTCCCCGTAGCCGCCTTCAGGGACCGGCACGGTCAACCGACCGACGAGGCCGATGAGCGACTCATCGGTCATGCCGATTGATTCCTCCGCGTTCGAGAGCGGTAATAATACGAATAAGTAAAGAAGCGTCGTCAAGGCGAACGACCCGACGAGGGCAACGGCAAGCCCGATCATCGGCGAGACGTGCGCGAGCGCATTTAAAATGAGACCGATCCCCGCCCCGAGCGCCAAGAACGAGAGGATGACGGCAGGGTTGAACCAGCCTTCAAATAAATCGAACGCATCGGAGAACAGCATATAAATGAACGTGCCGAGCCCGGCGATGATCAATACCCACCAATATAATTGATCAATTGATTCCATTACCACCCCTCCTCGCTCCGGCGTTCATGCTCGAAAGCGAGCACGCGGCGCAGATGTTCAACTTCGAGCGCGAGCGCCCGTTCGATCGTGTCCCACTCAGTGAGCGGGCGTGTCGGTTGTTCGACATGTTCACGCACACGACCGATTGTTTGCTCAAAACGCAAGCGTTCATATCGGTCGACGGCCTCCACTCTTTCCTGACGAAGTAGCGTTAAATAATGATCGACTTCCGCTTGCAACGTAATGATTTGATCAGCCGTCGCCTCGGACGACTCTTGCATGAGCAGCCGACGCACCCGCACTTGATGGGCAACTAGTTTCGCGATCCTCGACTCAAGTTCGAGAATCTGTTTATAGAGGGATCCAGCCTCATCTTGCTCCGTGTCATCGCGCCACCACATCTTCGTCTCACCTCACTTCTTCTCGACTCATTGTTTCATACGAAAAAGCCGGGATGTTGGTTTCAAAATCCACAAAAAAAATGTAAGATTAATTTGCGAGACAGAAAGGAAGTGCTCCTGTTGGGCAATCAAGTCATCAAATTATCGGTCGAGGCGCAACGTGCCCTCATCGAAACGTATTCCTCCCAAGCGGTCAGCCCGCCTCCTCACGCTCGTTTCTGTGCAAAGACACCGACGTGCGTGATTACCGTCTACAATTCGGGTAAAGTCATGTTCCAAGGCCGAACCGCTGAACAAGAAGCAGCGAAATGGGGAGACGTCATCCAAAAGGCGGCATCCGTCCCTAAAACGACATTGCCTGAAGGCTTTTCCGACTGGTCCGTCATCGGTAGCGACGAAGTCGGAAAAGGCGACTTCTTCGGTCCACTCGTCGTCGTCGCCGCCTACGTGTCGAGCGACAACATCGCACTCGTCAAAGAACTCGGCGTCAAAGATTCCAAGTTGTTATCGGACACGGACATCAAGCGCATCGCCCGCGACTTGCACGTCACCATCCCGTATCAAAAAGCAACGCTCCATAATCCGATGTACAATAAGATGCAACGGACGATGACACAAGGAAAGATGACGGCAATCGCCCATAATGCTGCCTTGTCAGCGTTATTAAAAAAACTGGATCAGAAGCCAGACGCCATCTTGATCGACCAGTTCGCCGAAAAGAACGTCTATTACAGACATTTAAGCGGTGAAGCCGCTGTCGTCAAGGACGATGTCTTCTTTTCCACCAAGGCGGAAGGACTTCACGTGGCCGTCGCCGCCGCCTCGATTTTGGCGCGCGCGTTCTTTTTGAAGGAAATGGACAAATTGAGTCAAACCGTCGGCGTCACGTTACCAAAAGGAGCCGGCGCCAAAGTCGACCAAGTCGCCGCCACGTTGATTAAGCGTGATGGCGTCGAACGGTTGAATGACATCGCTAAAGTTCACTTCGCCAACACGAAAAAAGCCGTGCGTTTGAGCGAGTTGAAACGATAGTGCTCCTCGTCGACATATGGTATATTTGTTTCAAGGTTTAATGAACTTAAAAACTTTTGGAGGATAGCGTTCATGTTGCATTATAAAACGTATACATTAAGCGACGATCATCCTTGGGTCATCTTTATTCATGGCGCCGGGGGGAGCCTGTCTCACTGGTATCGTCAAATCCGACCGTTTAAAAAGAAATACAACGTCCTGTTGCTCGATTTGCGCGGCCATGGCGGATCGTATGATGCCGAGCAATCGTTGACGCAACCGCTCAACGCGTATACACTCGACGTCGTCGTCGAGGACGTAGTCGAAGTGATGGACCACTTGAACATCGAAAAAGGCCACATGGTCGGTCTATCGCTCGGGACGATCGTCATTCAAGCGATGTTCGAGCATCATCCGGAACGAATCGCCTCGGTCGTGCTCGGGGGCGCGATCGTCAAATTCAACGTTCGATCGACGTTGTTGATTCGTCTCGGCAGCCTCGTCCAAAGCTTCGTCCCGTACATGTGGCTCTATCAACTGTTCGCCTGGATTTTATTGCCGAAAAAACGCCACAAGAAGTCTCGGATGATGTTCGTCCGCGATGCGGCTAACCTTTGCCAGCGTGAATTCATCCGTTGGTTCAAAATGACCGAGAACATGAATCCGTTGTTGCGCCATTTCTCGTCGATTCAAACGTCCGTTCCAATCTTGTACGTGATGGGAGACGAGGACTACATGTTCCTTGAGGCGGTCGAACGCACGGCGAAACATCAGCCGACAGCGAACGTTCACGTCGTCCATGACTCCGGTCACGTCGTTAACGTCGACCAGCCGGACATCTTCAACACCGTATCGATGAACTTTATCGATGAACAAGTCGGATTGATCACGGCTAGCACGTCTTAACGAATTAACTCAAGAAAGGTAACGCTTACAAAAATGAGCGGTTACCTTTCTTTTTTTGGCGGCCGACAAATATTTTCAAATAAATTTTCAGAAAATATTGATTATTTAAAATTATCGTGTTAGTCTAAGACAAATCTTAGCAAAACGGAGGAGCGAAACGCCATGCATACACAGACACAACACGGCCTGCTGATTATTATTCGACGAAGGGACTGAAAATCGACTCGATGACCGAGACGAATTTTTGGGCCCTTGTTTCGATGGTTTCGGACGAGGCGCTCACCGTTTGTATCGTGCGCCTATCCCATCCGGATAGGTTTTTTTATTGGAAAATAGACAGAGGAGATGATGGAAGTGAAACAGTACGCAATGGATCGAATGATTAAAATATCAGCAGGGATGGCAAGCGCCGTCCTCGTCACGCTCGGGGTCGGACTGCTGATCGAGACGATCGGTAAAATGACAGGACTCGATATGCTCGTCACAATCGGCCAAGTCGCCAAGTCCTTGCTCGCTCCGGCGCTCGGTGCCGGTGTCGCCTATCAGCTCGGCGGGAATACCCTCATTTTATTCAGTTCGATGATTGCGGCGACCGTCGGCGGAGCCGCGCTCCAACCGACCGAAAGTGGACTCGTCCTCGTCCCTGGTCAACCGATCAGTGCGTTGATCGCAGCGGCTGCTGCCGTCTGGATTGGAAAGCGTGTACTCGGGAAGACGAAGTTTGACATGATGGTCGTCCCGGTTTCCGCCGTCCTTGGCGGCGGCATCGTCGGCGTCGGGGCTGCTGCCGTCACGACACCGCTCATCAACTCGATCAGCGCTAGCATCACGGCTTCCGTCAATACGTCACCAATCGCCACATCACTCGTCATCGCACTCGTCTTCAGTGTTATGCTCATGTCACCGGCTTCATCGGCCGCGCTCGCCATCGCGCTTCAACTCGATCCAGTCGCGAGTGCTGCCGCCTTGATCGGTTGTACGGCCCAGTTCGTCGGTTTCACGCTTATGGCCTATCGCCAAACCGACCCAGGCGGTTTGGTCGCATCGTTCTTCGTCACACCGAAAGTCCAGTTTCCGAACGTCGTCAAAAATCCACGCGTCGTCATGCCGCCGTTCATCGCGGCCATGATCAGCGCCCCGATCGCGACGCTCTGGTTCTCGCTCGAAGTACCGTACGAGATTGCCGGCCTCGGTTTGAACTCAATGATCGCACCACTCAACATCTTGGCGGCGCAAGGCGTCGAAGCGTTCGCCATCTTCGTCGGCACGGGCGTCGTGCTTCCGGCAGTCATTACGTTCCTTCTTTATAAAGTGACTTGCCTCGTCGGATGGACGAAGTTTGGTGACTTGGCACTCGAAGTGCAATGACAAAAAACTGCGATTCCTAAGTTTAGGAATCGCAGTTTTTTGTGTTAAGCGCGAACGTCAGCGCCGTGAGCTACTTTCACAGCGGCGATAATCGCCTCGTAAGACGCTGTCACTTCTTCATCTTGAAGCGTGCGCGTCGGATCTTGATATTTAAGTGAGAAGGCGAGCGACTTCTCGTCTTCCCCGACGTTCTCACCCGTGTACACATCGAACAACGCGAGATCGATCAACAGCGGTCCAGCCGCCTGTTTGATTGTCGCTTCGACTTGACCGGCCGGGATGTCATGCTTCAACACGAGCGCTAAGTCGCGTGTGACGGATGGGAAACGCGGCACGTCTTCATAGATGAGCTCGGCTGTCTGTTGCAACACGTCCAAGTCAAGTTCGAACACGTACACTTCTTTCAATCCGTACACGTCTTTGGACACGCCTGGGTGGACTTGTCCGACGTAACCGATGACACGTCCGTTGATGAGCACGTTTGCGGTACGACCTGGATGCATATCCGCAACCACGGCCGCCTCATACGTCGCTTCGACACGTAGCGCAGCCAAGAGCGTCTCAACAGCCCCTTTGGCAACGAAGTAATCGACCGGGACACGCGTTCCTTGTGAACGGTGATCGTACCAGAGTCCCGTCAATACGCCGGCGACCCGCTCCGTTTCACGCGGCAACGTCTCACCTTGTTCGACATAGACGCGTCCTGTCTCATACAATCGCACGTTGGCTTGTTGACGCGACGTATTATAACGAGCCGCCTCGAGCAAACCTGGGATGATCGATGTCCGGAGCACCGAACGCTCTTCGCTCATCGGCATCGCCAAATTCACTTGCGTCAAATCGGCCCCACTGAAGCGCGAGGCGTTCCCGACACTCGTGAGCGAGTACGTGATGGCTTGCGACAGCCCTGCGCCTTGAAGGACACGACGGACGTGACGGCGCAACACGTTCTCTTTCGGAAGATACCCTTTCGAGCGCGACGCCGGAAGGCTCGACGGAAGACTGTCATAGCCATAGAGGCGTGCCACTTCTTCCGTGATGTCAGCCGGCAATTCCAAGTCAGGACGACGAGACGGTACGTGAACCGTCAACGTCTCATCACCGGTCACATCGAGACCGAGACGTTCCAAGATGCGGACGATCGTCGCCTGCTCAAGATCCATCCCGAGTCGATGGTTGATATAAGCGACAGAGACGTCAATCGTCCGGGCCGCCGAGTCTTTGTCCCCAGCGATGACGATGTCGCTGATTGTGCCACCGCTCACTTCGACGATGAGTTCGGCCGCACGATCAAGGGCCAATTGCAACCGTTCCGGGTCTACCCCCTTTTCGAACCGGGCACTCGAATCCGAGCGTAAACCGAGCGTCCGGCTCGTCTTACGGACCGATGCCGGTGCGAAATAGGCCGACTCAAGGATGATGCTCGACGTCGTCGCATCGACTTCAGTGTTCGCTCCACCCATGACACCGGCTATGGTGACAGGCTGTGCGCCGTTCGTGATGACCATCATCGAGGCATCGAGCGTGCGCGTTACGTCATCGAGCGTGACGATTTCTTCCCCGTCATGTGCTTGACGAACAGCAATCGTCGTTCCGAGTTTCGCCGTATCGAACGCATGAAGCGGTTGACCTAGCTCGAGCATGACGTAGTTCGTCACATCGACGACGTTGTTGATCGGACGGACGCCTTCTGCAATCAAAATGTTTTTCAACCATTGCGGTGAGTCACCGATGACGACGCCGTCGACACGGCGTGTCGCATAGTACGGACAGTTGTCTGTCTCGAGACGAACGCTGACCATGTTCGCGACATCTGTCGTCACGTCGGCAGTCGGTAATGTGTATGGACGCTCAAGAATGGCCGCGACTTCATGAATGATCCCGTAAAGGCTCAAGCAATCCGAGCGGTTCGGAGTCAATCCGAGTTCGATTACTTCATCGTCGAGGTCTAACAGGCGGATGACGTCTGCACCGATTTCGACAGGTTCACGGAACGTGTGAATGCCGTCCTGCTCGTCTTCACGAATTTGTTTTTTCTCGAACCCGAGTTCCTCGAGCGAGCAAATCATCCCTTGCGACTCGACGCCGCGTAGCTTCGCTTTCTTGATTTTGAGTCCCGGGAGACGGGCTCCGACCGTCGCCACGATGACGTGTTGACCGGCGGCGACGTTCGGCGCGCCACAGACGATTTGGACCGGGCTTTCCGCGCCGATATCGACCGTCGTCACGTTCAATTTGTCAGCCTCCGGATGCTTCTCGCAAGCGAGGACATGCCCGACGACGAGTCCCGACAAACCTTCAGACCGGCTGACGACGCTCTCGACTTCAATCCCGTTTTTCGTGATTAAGTCGCCAAGCGTTTGTCCGCTCAAATCGGATACATCAATATATTGATTCAACCATTTTTTTGATAATAACATGTGTGATCCCCCTTAGAATTGCTCGATGAAGCGTAAGTCGTTTGTATAGAAGTGGCGAATATCGTCCACCCCATGTTTTAACATCGCCATCCGTTCGACACCGATTCCGAATGCGAATCCAGACATCTTCGTCGAATCATAGCCTGCCATCTCGAGCACACGTGGATGCACCATCCCAGCACCCAAGATCTCAATCCAGCCCGTCTTCTTACAGACGTTGCAGCCTTTGCCGCCGCACTTGAAACAAGAGATATCGACTTCGACTGACGGTTCGGTGAACGGGAAGAAACTCGGACGGAGACGAATCTCACGCGTCTCACCGAACAACTGCTTGACGAACGATTCGAGCGTCCCTTTCAAATCAGCCATCGAGATATGCTCATCGATGACGAGCCCTTCGATTTGCATGAACTGATGCGAATGGGTCGCGTCATCCTCGTCGCGGCGGTACACTTTGCCCGGGCAGATGATGCGAATCGGCTGTCCGCCTGCTTCGAGCATCGTCCGTGCCTGTACAGGGGACGTATGCGTCCGGAGGAGCGTCTCGTCTGTGACATAGAACGAATCCTGCATGTCGCGGGCCGGATGGTCTTTCGGGAGGTTGAGCATCTCGAAGTTATACAAGTCGGTCTCGACTTCCGGACCTTCGGCGATCGTATAGCCGAGGCCGACGAACAAATCTTCCATCTCATCGACAATCTGTTGAAGCAAATGCGTGTGTCCTGGCAATGACGTCCGACCTGGGAGCGTGACATCAATCGTTTCCGCCGCGAGTTTCGCTTCGAGTTCGACTGCCTTCACTTCCTCGATCCGGGCCTCTAACGTATTTTGGATTGTCGTGCGGACCGTGTTGACGAGTTCTCCGACGGCAGGTCGTTCTTCAGGTGAGAGTTTCCCCATCCCGCGCAACACTTCGGTCATCGGTCCCTTTTTGCCTAAATATTTGATGCGGACGTCGTTCAACGTCTTTTGTGTCGATGCCGCCCCAATCTCTTGGAGCGCCTCTTGTTGTAACAACTCTAACTGTTCTTTCATCAATAATTCCTCCTCTACAAAAAAAAGTCCCTTCAGTCGATGACTGAAGGGACGAATAATCGCGGTACCACCCTGCTTGGCCGTTTGAGGCCCACTTAAGAGGCATCGTTATCGAGATGCCAACCCGGTGTTGTCTCCAACACGACTCCAGAGTGAATTCGGCGCCGCCCGAGGCATCGGCTCTCAATCACGGCCCATGCTCCCTGTACTCGTTCGGTAGTTCGCGTACTATGCTCCTTCAACGTCTATACTATTACGTTCAATATAACTAACCTATCATGATTCAAAAAAGCTGACAAGTTTATTTTAGCGCGATGCGATACATGAGAATCCCGGCCGCGACCGCGGCGTTGAGTGATTCGGCGTCACCGAGCACCGGGATATGGACACGCGTGTCACACAAGGCGAGGACGTCAGCGTGAACGCCTTGCGCCTCGTTTCCGATGACGAGAGCGACTTTCTCGTTGAAGTCAACTTGGTCGTATGACTTCGCTTTTGAAAGGGCTGTCCCGTACACGTGGAATCCTTCACTCTTTAATTCAGGTAACGTCTCGAGTAAATCGACCGAGCTCACGTTCACGTGGAACAGTGAACCTTGCGTCGCCCGGACCGCCTTGGCGTTATACGGGTCGACCGTCCCTTTTCCGAGCAAGACGGTATCAAATCCGGCCGCATCAGCCGTCCGAATCATCGTCCCTAAGTTACCAGGGTCTTGAATCCGATCTAGGACGAGAACGTGCTTCATCTTCCGCTCGACCGGGGACATGTTCACGACAGCGAACACGCCTTGCGTCTTCTCCGTCTCAGACAACAAATCGGCGACGTGGTCCGATAACTCGAGCACAGGCATTTCATCTAGACGCCACGAGTTCTTTGGCGAGTATGATTCACCCATGATCAACTGAACGAGACGACCGGCACGAATCGCCTCGTCGACCAAATGCTCGCCCTCGACAAGAAATTGCCCGGACTCTTGTCTGCCTTTTTTCGTCATCAACCGTTTCAACCGCTTGATGGTCTCACTTTTCGTAGACGTGATTTTCGTCATATTATCCCTCTTTCAACCATTGAACCGTTTCGTGATTTAATCGTTTTGTGAGCGCGACGACTAAGTCGACCGCCGCCTCATAATCCGCTTTATGAATAATCGAGACGTTCGTGTGCAAGTAACGGACCGGTACCGTGAGCGCCACGGCCGGCATCCCGACACCTGATAGATGGAAACGACCAGCGTCCGTACCGCCACCCGGCGTCAAGTCTAATTGATACTTGATGTCATTCTCTTTCGCCACGTCAACGATCAAATCGATTAAACGCGGATTCGTGACCGTCGTCGCATCAAAGAAGATGACTTGGACCCCTTCTCCGAGTTTAGACAACCCTTCAGCCGGCGTCATGCCCGGCGTGTCTCCCGGAATGCCTGTATCCACGGCAATGGCGACGTCCGGTTTGATCAAGTTGGCCGCTGTCACCGCACCGCGCAAACCGACCTCTTCTTGGACGGTCGCACCGGAGAAGACGACACCTGGCACGGTTTCTTCTTTCAAACGTTTCGCCGCTTCGATCGCGATGGCGCAACCGATTCGGTTGTCCCATGCTTTTGCCATCAAGAAGTTCTCATTTTTCATGACCGTGAACTCACAATGCGGGACGACCGTATCTCCCGGGCGAATTCCCCATTCGGCGACTTCGTCTTTCGATGTCGCGCCGATATCGAGAAACATGTCCTTAATCTCGACCGGTTTTTTGCGGGCTTCCATCGGCAAGACGTGTGGCGGCTTCGCCCCGATCACGCCAGGAATCTTTTCACCCGAGCGCGTCACGACGTCCATGCGTTGTGCCAATAGCACTTGGTTCCACCAACCGCCGAGTGCTTGGAAACGAAGGAACCCTCCTTCTTCGATTCGTGTCACCATGAAGCCGACTTCGTCCATATGGCCGGCAATCATGACACGCGGGCCATCGGCGTCTCCGGTCACACGCCCGAACAAGCTGCCAAGTCCGTCTTGTTCAAACGATTCGACGTGCGGTTCGAGGTATTCGCGCATGAGAGATCGGACTTCCCCTTCGTTTCCTGGGACACCTGTCGCATCCGTCAATCGTTTTAACATATGTAATGATTCGTTCATCTCATATCGCTCCTTTTTCCGTTTAGTAGCCTTGATCTTGTCGCTCATGGTTCACTTGATTTTTCGACATATACGCCATCATAATCAATTCTTCATTAAACCCTAACGTATAACCGAGTTCGAGATATGCCGCCATCAGCGTCTCGTACATCGCTTCCGTCTTCGACAAACCAAAATTCGTCACTTTCCGGAAAACGTCTAAAAAAGCATCAGTCGCATCAAGATACGAGCTACCGGCCGGGAACGACTCCCGTTCATAACCGAGGGCGAGGCCGAGTGACAGTAAAAAGTGCATGCCGTCAACATACTCCTCTAAGATCACGTCTTGAGGCGACGGGCCTTTCGTCGACCAAAATTTAAAACTACGGGTCTCATTGGCGAGTTCCCCAAGTTCGACGTGTAACGCGAGCAAGCGCTCATCGAATTGGTTCCCGGATAGTTGATGTTCTTCTTTGATCCGCTCATCCAAACGACGCTGCTGATCAAATAATGTTGTCCAGTTCACCGGTTGCTCCTCCTATTCTCCACTTAAAGCAGTACTAAAATCATTAAAGACCAGCCCACTGCTAAAATCAATACTTGTAATTGGACGCTTTTTGGGGCATGAACGGTCTTCTTGCGTGTCAAATGAAGCCCGAACAGCGCACCGATCGCGCCGCCCGCGTAAGCGTATAATATGTTGAAATCACCGTTCCCGTGCGTGTAGTTCTTCGCTTGGATGTACGTGAAGACGTTCAAGACGATGAGCGCCACGGCGATGATTGCTAAAACCGATTGATCCATACGTTCTCCTCCTTCTCTTCATCTTAAGAAATTACCGAGAAAAAAGAAAGCGCCGAGACATTATCTCGGCGCTTTCGTTTGAACGATTAAGCGTTCAATTTTGATTTAGCTGTGTCAGCGAGTGACGCGAACGCTTGTGCATCCGTCACAGCAAGCTCAGCAAGCATCTTACGGTTGATGTCGATCCCTGCAAGCTTGAGGCCGTGCATCATACGGCTGTATGAGAGGCCGTTTGTGCGTGCTGCCGCATTGATACGTGTGATCCAAAGACGACGGAAATCACGTTTCTTTTGACGACGGTCACGGTATGCGTACATGAGTGACTTCATGACCTGTTGTTTTGCTACTTTAAATAGAATATGTTTTGCGCCATAATAACCTTTGGCCAATTTGATTTGCTTTTTACGACGTTGACGAGTCGTATAACCGCCTTTTACGCGTGGCATATAGTTTCCCTCCTAAATTCCTTCTGTATTACTTCGCGATCATGTTGCGAATGCGTTTGAAGTCTCCAGCTGATACGATAGCACCTTTACGGAGCTTACGTTTCGCTTTTGTCGATTTGTTACCAAACAAGTGACTTGTGTAAGCGTGTGAACGCTTGAGTTTACCTGATGCAGTACGTTTGAAACGTTTTGAAGCACCACGGTGCGATTTCATTTTCGGCATGAGTATTTCCTCCCCACTATGACTCGATGATTAATCTTCTTTCTTCGGAGCCAGCACTAAGAACATGCTGCGTCCTTCCATCTTCGGCTTTTGTTCAACTGTTGCCAAGTCGGCACATTCCGCCGCCAATTTTTCCATAACGCGTCTGCCGATTTCCGAGTGTGTGATGGCACGTCCGCGGAAACGGATCGACGCCTTCACTTTGTTTCCATTTTCAAGGAATTTGCGAGCGTTACGCAATTTCGTCTGGAAATCATTTTCCTCGATTGTCGGGCTGAGGCGTACTTCTTTCAATTGGATGACCTTTTGGTTTTTACGCGCTTCTTTCTCCTTTTTCTGGAGTTCGAAACGGTATTTACCATAGTCCATGATTTTAGCGACCGGTGGGTTTGCTTTGTCGGCGACCAAGACTAAGTCGAGTTCAGCCTCTTCAGCCAAGCGTAATGCTTCACTGCGCGATTGCACACCGAGTTGTGCACCGTCCGCTCCAATTAAGCGAACTTCACGGGCACGAATGTTTTCGTTGATAAAGAGCTCTTTGCTAATGGTTAGCACCTCCATCGTGCGATTGCACGAGTTTTAGATTGATAAGACAACATGGCAATAAAAAAAGCGTCGGCAGTTTCCCGCCCACACATCATTTCGAATCCAAAGCGGAACAATTCCGACTTTGAGTTGCGTACATGATGGACCTGACCGAAGCTGTTCGGACGAGGTGAGAAGCGGGCGCTTCTGCTTTGTTGTATTTAATCACTATGTCATCTTAACACCAGCAGGAAAAGATGTCAAGAATTCGCGCATGAATAATTGGTAGCTCACACTTTTATGATAATAACAGTCATTCCATCGTTTCGCAATACCTTTTGTACGGGAATAAAAATAAAAAAGGGAGGGATGGACATGGATTGGCGAAATAAGATCGGTGATGACCATAATTATCATGACCAAGTCGAGCGGATCGTCACGGAAACGATGCGTCATCACGGACTTGAAGATGAGAAGCTGAAAGCGGTGTTGACCGACCTTCTCGAAGAGATGAACCGGATCACGTTGAAGATTGTCGATGACAACAAGAGCGCGCGGGATTACATCTATAAACGTTGGTATTAAAAAAGGGCGTGAGCCCTTTTTTAAACCTGTTTAATTCGTCAACGATTTGAAGAAGTTACTGAGCGCCGCGAACAATCGGGCGAAGAACCCTTTGACTTCTTCTTGTTCGAGGAAAGATTGGACGTTTTGTCCGGCCCCTTTCAACCCGTCACTGATCGATCCCCAATCGAGGTTCGCTTGTTGCATATTCTCGAACAGACCTGTCAAACGGTTCAGTTGCGTGTCTGACAGCTGGACGTTGTTTTGATTGAGCACTTGAATGACGATATCGCGAATCTCGATGTTCGTCTCTGGTTTTTCGTTGGCGATCGCCGCTTTGATCTCGTTCATAAGACCCGCGACATCGTCTTGGCCGACCGTTTTCCCGATTTCTGACGTGACGGCGAGTTCTTCTTGGGCGAGCACTTTCCGCTCTTCACTCAATTCGATGCCCGTCTCACTGGCGGTGACGTCATACGCCTTCATGATGCCTGTGAGAGCGGACGTGCCGGTCACGCGAATCGGTGACGTGATGTAGATGTCTGCGTCGGTCACACCGGCCGTGACGAGTGCGTTCGCATACATATCTTCCGTCACCCACGTAACGTTCTCCGTCTTAATGTTCAACCCTGTGCCTTCCTCCATCAATTTGATGCGGGCCGACGAGTACATCCCACCCCCACGCTGGGCTTGTGGAACCGCGTCGCCTAAATATTTTTCTTCGTCGGCCACGGTCGCGATAATCGGATCGATGCCGGCCGGTGCCTCGACGCGGTCGAGCACCCACTGTTGCTGGTTCGAGGAGAGCGACTCCCCGAGCGTGACGATTGTATCGTCCACGATGGCTTCTGCGTTTACTTTTGGTATCATGCTCGTCGCGACGACCGAACCGATTGTCAGCGCTACGAATGGTTTCATAAATTTCAAGATAATCACTCCTTTCTTCTACCTTACGTGTTCTCTCACCTATTTCGCATCCGTCTTTAGACCGAAAAGAAGACCACCCTTCCGAAGAAGGATGGTCCCTCGTTTAACGTGAACGATTGGCGATTTCTTCCGTCAACGACGTGATAAATTCGTCGAGTGAAGCCGACACTTGTTCTTGTTGGCCGTAACGGCGGATGTTGACCGCCCGCTCGTCGCGCTCTTTGTCGCCGAGCACGAGCGTCATCGGGATTTTCTTCATCTGTGCCTCACGAATCTTATAGCCGAGTTTCTCGTCGCGAAGATCCGTCTCGACACGGACGCCACGTTTGGCGAGCTCCGCTTTCACTTCTGCGACATACTCGTCATGGACGTGCGACACCGGGATCAACTTCACTTGGACCGGTGCGAGCCATGTCGGGAAAGCGCCTTTGTACTCTTCGATCAAGTACGCGACGAACCGTTCCATCGTCGAGACGACACCGCGGTGCAACACGATCGGGCGGTGATCTTTGCCGTCCGGACCTGTGTACGTCAAGTCGAAACGTTCTGGGAGCAAGAAGTCGAGTTGAACGGTCGAGAGCGTCTCTTCTTTGCCGAGCGCCGTGCGGACTTGGACATCAAGCTTCGGTCCGTAGAACGCCGCTTCTCCGTCGGCCTCGAAATACGGGAGACCGAGCTCGTCCATCGTCTCTTTCAACTGACGTTGGGCCGTCTCCCAGATCGCGTCGTTGTCGAAGTACTTCTCTTTGTCGGCCGGGTCACGGTACGACAAGCGGAAGCGATAGTCTTTAATGCCGAAGTCGGCGTATACTTCTTGGATCAAATGAACGATGTCTTTGAACTCTTGCTTCATCTGTTCCGGTGTGACGAACGTATGCCCGTCATTCAGCACCATGTAACGGACGCGTTGAAGGCCTGTGAGCGCACCCGACATCTCGTAACGGTGCATGCCGCCGAGTTCGGCGATACGAAGCGGCAACTCACGGTACGAGCGCGGCTCGTGCTTGTAGATCGTCATGTGGTGCGGACAGTTCATCGGACGGAGGACGAGTTCCTCATTGTCCATCTCCATTTTCGGGAACATGTCGTCTTGATAGTGGTCCCAGTGACCTGATGTCTTATACAGGTCGACCGAGCCGAGAACCGGCGTATACACATGCTGGTAGCCGAGTTCGAGCTCTTTGTCGACGATATAACGTTCGACCGTACGACGGATCGACGCACCTTTCGGGAGCCACATCGGCAAGCCTTGACCGACTTCTTGTGAGACGAAGAAGAGATCGAGCTCTTTTCCGAGTTTACGGTGGTCACGCTCTTTCGCTTCTTCTAAAAGACGCAAATGTTCCGCGAGCTGTTCTTTCGTCGCCCACGCCGTCCCGTAAATACGTTGGAGCATTTTGTTATTTGAATCGCCACGCCAGTAGGCACCGGCGACACTCATCAATTTGAACACTTTCAATTTCGACGTCGATGAAACGTGTGGTCCACGGCAAAGGTCGAAAAATTCACCTTGATGATACATCGTGAGCGTCTCATCGGCCGGAATGTCTTCGAGCAATTCGATTTTGAGCGGGTCCCCGAGTTCTTTATAACGGGCGAGCGCCTCGTCACGTGACACGACTTCACGTGTGATGTCGAGGTTCTCGTCGACGATACGCTTCATCATCTTCTCGATTTCTGGAAGGTCTTCCTCGTTGATGCGACGGTCCATCTCGATATCATAATAGAATCCGTTCTCGATCGTCGGGCCGATCCCGAGATAAATCGAGCCTTCTTCACCGTAAAGACGCTTGATCGCTTGTGCCATCAAGTGCGCTGACGAGTGACGCATCAAATCGAGTCCGTCTTCTGAGTCAGGCATGACGAGCTCGATACGGCCGTCTTGATTGATTGGACGGCGATAGTCAATCAGTTCACCGTCAATTTTGGCGGCGATCGCCTTTTTACGAAGTCCTGGGCTGATCGAACCCGCCACTTCTTCTGCTGTGATCCCCGCCTCGAACTCTTTGACGGCGCCATCTGGAAATGTTAAATGAATCATGTGTCAACTTCCCCTCTCTATTTAGAAAAAAATAAAAAAAGCCCATCCCTATGAAAGGGACGAGCTTTGATTCTCGTGGTACCACCCTCGTTCCCAAGCAGAAGCTTGGCTCGAACACACGATAACGAGTGTGACCCGCCGCACGATTGTCCCGTACGGTGCTAAGAGGGAGTAAGACGGTCGTCGTGTTTAGGAAGCTCGCACCAACCTTCCCTCGCTTAGAAACCCGTATCGACATCTCGTGTCCTCTATTCCTGCATCGGTTATATGCTTATTAGTATAGTCAACCTAATCGAGAAAAACAATCCTTTAACGACGGCGATTTTCACCTTTCAACTCGATTTGTGTCGTCGTCGTTGAAATCCGTTGCATGAGCCGTTGCGCTTTCATCTTGTTTTGCGGGGAACCATCGATTGAGAAATGTGTCTCCAGCTCTTCTCCGCTAAAGTTTGAGCTGTATAACGTCGGCAGACGGTGCATCATGCGGTACTGCAAAATGATTCCGAACAATTCGTCACGAACCCATGGGCTGATCGCTTCCGCCCCGATGTCGTCAATCAATAGGACCGGAACGTGTTGGAAAGACGTCAAGAAAGAGTCGAACGAGTCGGTCCGTATTTTCCGTTTCGCCTCGGAGACGAAGCCCGGCGCGTGGACGAGAATCGTCTCGATGTCCGCGACTTTCAACTCATTAGCGATGGCGGCGAGGAGATACGTCTTCCCGACACCGAAGCTGCCGTGTAAATAGAGCCCGTTCACTTTTTGACCGGTCTTCATGCCTGAAACGAATCGCATCGCCTCGCGGAGCGCGATCTTTCTGGCATCATCGGACCAATCGAACGAATCAAAGCTCGCTTCCCTTACTTCTTCAGGCAAGAACAGGCTCTTGAACTTACGGTCCATCTCTTTTTGTCGCCGCGCTTGACGATGCTTCACCGTCTCTTCATAACGGATCGCGACTTGTCCGAGATCGACGTAAAGGACTGGTTGATGACCGGGGATGACGGCATGCTCTTCCACGAGTTTCTTCCCGTCCATTTGTTCGGCGTATTCACTCAACTTCGTGAAGCCGATTTCGATCGCTGACTCGTCCAATTCTGGATGAGCGCGTAAAAATGCGATGATGCCCGGATGCTCGAGGGTTCGCCGGCGAATCGACTCGTACGCTTCCCGCACTTCTTTTCGATTCATCATCTGGGCAAGCGTTTGATTGATGCGTTCCATGTCCCTCATCCTTTCTCTTTCAATTCATTGAGCAGCTTGACGAGCTCGGCGTCGTCTGGCACCGAAGACTCGAGCTCTTGTTTCCGCTTCTGATCGTAGGAACGTTGCTCTTTCGCTTCCTCTTCGAGCCATTTCGGTAGCTCGGTCTGTTGTGTCTTCCGTCTCGCCCCGACTGTCGTCCGTTGCACGTTTTCGCGTTTTTGTTGTTTTTTCTCAATCAAGGCGTCTTGTGTCGCTTCTTGCTCGAGCGCGTCTTTCGCATGGAGGTAACCTGCCGTCTTCCAGCTCGTGGCGATGCGCATGACATAATTTTCACTGAGCCGCGTCTGTTTCTTCACTTCGATACAATAGTAGAACAACGCATTGATGACACTTGGCGCGAGGCCGAGCGTATCGACCATCTCGATGATGAGTTGTTCATCACTCTTCGAGAGCTGCGGCGTCTTCCGGAGCGTCGACACGTATTGATGTGGGTGTGCCGTTTCCATGACGGCGACGTCGTGCAAGTCGCCAACCGCTGCCTTTGTCGTCTCATCCGACTTCACTTTTCGGTGCCGCGTCTGCTTTTTCTTCAATTGAAGAACCATTTGACGGCATCCGTCGCGCTTCTCTTGCTCACTGAGCGGCAAGTACGCTTCGTGGACGAAATACTCTTTCAGCATCTCCGCCATCAATTCTTCATCGATTTGGGAGACGTAGGCAAGTTTCGTGATCGTCTCATCAAGCTTCTTCGTGAAGAAACCGACCGGGAAGTTCGTCAACTTTTTGACGATATCCATGTCAAACGTATAGTTGATTTCTATCTTCGCCCGATCCGGTTTCTCATAGTTCTTTTGCGTGAACGCCATATGATTGACGCCTTTGACGTCGAACACTTCATTAAAGTCTTTCGTCACTTCGACGATGCCCGCCGGGAGCGGATCGATCGTGAACCGTCCTTGCAGCTGTTTGAAGCGGACTTCTCCTACTTTATAAAAGAGAAAACTCGACAACAGCCCGTCATTTAAAAACGTGTGCGGTGCGAGCGGTACACGCAGTTGATAGACGTACTGGGTCACGCGGGCATCTTTCGTCTTGTACGTGCGCACGAGACCGATCGCCTCGAGGCGAAACAAACTGTCCGTCAACTCGTTGATCGAATAATCAAGCAGTTCACAAAGCGCACTGTGCGACATATAGTTCGATTTCATCTTGCCCGGTTTCAACTCGCTCCATAGCGTTTGGTATAACGCGAGCGCTCTCACTCCGATGACCGGTTGGTACAAATGATAGAGTGACTGATACGATTCGCGATCGATGAGTCCGGTACTCATGATCAATAATTCATCGGTTCCGAATATGGTCCGTTCTTTTTCCATAATGATTCTCCCCTGAAAAAGGACGACCAGAAGGCCGCCCCTTTAGTTGGTCGATTTCTCTTGCTTCATTAAATCTTCTAACTCTTTAAAGAACACAGAGATATCTTTAAATTGGCGGTAGACCGAGGCGAAGCGGACGTAAGCCACTTCATCGACACGGGCGAGCTCGTTCATGACGAGTTCACCGACTTGTTCACTCGGAATCTCGGACTGGCCGAGGGCACGTAACTGCTGCTCGACTTTCGTGACGACGCCTTCGAGTTGTTCGAGCGTGACCGGTCGTTTCTCACAGGCCCGTATGATGCCTCGAAGCACTTTCTCACGGCTGAACTCTTCTCGATTTCCATCTTTTTTCACAATGATGAGCGGCGTTTGTTCAACGGTCTCAAACGTCGTGAACCGATAACCGCACTGTTCACATTCCCGGCGGCGTCGGATTGAGTAAAAATCTTGGACAGGACGGGAGTCGAGCACCCTCGTTCCGTTATGATCGCATTTAGGACAACGCATGCTCAGCCCTCCTTATCGTTCGACAGATTGGTTTCCGATGGCACGGAGCGGGAATTTTTGCTCTAACGCCTCATAATACTTCGTGACGAGCGGGCCGAGGTCCGGACCGATCCGACTTTCCCGATTCATCGTGAAATCGACGGCCGTCCGTCCCCCATCGACTTGAATGATTGTAGCGAGTGCGTCCCAGCCCTCACCGTTAAAAGCAAGTTCCCCACGTTCAGAATCGACGCGACGGACCGTTTCGCCTTGTGTTTTGATTTGTTCACTTAACCATGTCAGCACCGCGTTCGGCGACGCCGCGAAGTAACGGGTGCGCAACGCTTCATTTTTATGCGAATCATCAGTTTGAATATGTGTTTGAAACTTATCGAATAATCCCATTTTCCACCTCAACAACTCATTTATATACGTTAAGCATATCAAAATTAAGGCTCCAACAAAACAATTAAAAGGGCTGACCGAAAATCGGCCAGCCTCAAAAGGTCAATCTGATTATTTGCTGATTGCCACTTGCGCTTCAGGAACACGGATTGGTCCCATCCCACGATCAAGTTTGACGTCTTCACGCACTTTCGCATCCAAACCTTCAGCGATATACTGTGACGCTGTAGCCGGATCGATACGATCCCCACATGTGAACACATCGACTGATGCGTAACCATGCTCTGGGAAACTGTGAATCGTTAAGTGTGATTCTGAAATGATAACGACCCCACTTACACCGTGTGGTGCGAATTTGTGGAAAGCGACTTCGCGGACTTCAGCGCCCGAGCGAAGTGCTGCATCGACGAACAAGCGCTCGATGTAGTCGATATCGTTCAATTTGTCGGGATTGCACTCCCAAAGTTCTGTAATAATGTGACGTCCCATAGTATCCATATTAGTGGATCCCCCTTTACATCAATGGTCTCAAAGTAGTTGATGATCACTCACTTTGTGCCTGAATCGCCCACAACCACGGGGGCAAGTTAGTCCAGAGAGGTCCTAACCCTTTAAGTTGCGTTTGTCAGACCAATTGAAGTTCACGAGATTGAGTGTATCGTGTTTGGGACGTCGTTACAAGATATTTGTTTCAATTCTTTAAAAATATTTTCGGTTAAATATATTTTTTTAAGCGTGGGTTTCTTGTCGCCCGATTTGAAGGTAGCTCGCGACCATGTCTAACAGATCGACGACACGGCACGAATAGCCCCATTCATTGTCATACCACGCGAGCACTTTAACATGGTTCCCGCCGAGCACCATCGTCGAATCCGCATCGATAATCGACGACCGTTCGTCACCGTTAAAATCGATCGAGACGAGTGGCTCGTTCGAGACGCCGAGAATGCCAGTCATCTCCCCGTGGGCTGCCCGTTCGAACGCCTCGTTCACTTCGTCGACCGTGACGTCGCGGCGCAGTTCGACGACGAGGTCGACGAGCGAGACGTTCGGCGTCGGGACACGAAGCGCCATCCCGTTCAGTTTACCTTGAAGTTCGGGCAAGACGAGTCCGATTGCTTTCGCGGCCCCGGTCGAAGTCGGTATAATCGAAGTACCACAAGCCCGGGCCCGGCGTAAATCTTTATGTGGATTGTCGATGTTGTTTTGGTCGTTCGTGTAGGCGTGCACCGTCGTCACGAGTCCCGTCTCAATCCCGAACGTCGCGTCGAGCACTTTGACGACCGGTCCGAGGCAGTTCGTCGTGCATGATGCGTTCGAGATGACGTGATCATGCTCCGGTGTGTACTCGCGATCATTGACCCCCATCACAATCGTCCGCACATCACCTTTCCCCGGCGCCGTTAAAATGACTTTCTTCGCACCTGCCGTCAAATGCTTCTTCGCCCCGATATCAGAATTGAACTTCCCCGTCGCCTCGACGACGATCTCAACACCAAGCTCCCCCCACGGCAGCCTTTCCGGATCGCGCTCCGATACGAGCTCGATTCGTTTCCCATCGACGATGAGCGCATCCCCATGCGCCCGTACCGTCAACGTGAACGGCCCGTGGACCGTGTCGTGTTTGATCAAGTGTGCGAGCGTCTCTGCCGGATAACTCGCATTGATGGCCACGACGTCATGCCGTCCTTCGAGCATCAACTTCCGAAACACCATTCTCCCGATACGTCCAAAACCATTGATTGCCACTTTCGTCCCCATTCTAGTTCCCCCTTTTTTTCTGCGTTACGACACCATTATAACGGATAATTGGAAGCGTTTTCACTATCAATCGTCACATTTCTTTCACTTTTTTACAGTTTCAGTTTTGAAAAAGAGGGAAATTTGGTGTAGAGCTTGGAAAGGAGTTATGTATTATGTTTAGTTGGGGAGACTTAGACAAATTCGTCATCTCGTTCTTTATCATTTTACCGATTGTGACAATTATCCATCAGTTCGGGCATTTCTTTTTCGCGAAATTATTCGGAGGATCGCTTGATATGGAGATCGGGACAGGAAAGAAACTATTTAAAATCGGTCGGCTACAGTTTAACCGCGTCTATTTCTATGACGCTTGGTGCCAATTTTCTGACTTGAAGTATAGTAATCGCTTGACGAGGAGCATCGTCTACGCGGGCGGCTCTATCTTCAATCTAGCTAGTATTTTGATCGTGAACGGATTCATCTTGACACGCGAGCTTGAACCGACGATCTATACGTATCAATTCGCATATTTCTCGTTTTATTACGTGTTCTTCTCGCTCTATCCGATCTACTATTCGAACGGACACCCGAGCGATGGCCGCGCCATTTATGACACGTGGCGTAAAGGGAAACCTGAAGCCGACCCGCTCAACTAACAAAAAACGCATCCCGCTTCAAAGATGCAACCATCAAAAAAGAAGGCGTCATTCGCCTTCTTTTTTGATGGTTTGAAACTGTTCGACGAGTCGTGTCACTTGAGGCGGCAGTTCACTTAGCGCTCCGTTGTTATTGATGAGGAAATCGGCATGATGCTTTTTCTCTTCGATCGGCATTTGCGACTGAATGCGCGCGAGCGCTTCTTCTTTCGTCAAACCGTTCCGTTCCATGAGCCGCATCAACTGAATCTCTTCCCGGCAGTAGACGACGACCGTGTAATCGACGAGGTCGCGCATCGTCCCTTCGAACAAGAGGGGAATATCGAAGATGACGACGGTCTCTCCCGCCGCCTCATACCCCCGCATCTCCTCTTCCATCTGTTCACGGATGGCCGGATGCATGAGTTGATTGAGCAGTTGCCGCTTATGAGCGTCATGGAAAATCTCTCGTCCGAGCGCCGGGCGATTCAACTGTTCACCTTCAAAACAACGCGGAAACGCTTCGCTTACAGCGGTGTGCGCTTTCCCGCCTGGTTCCACGACGACACGGGCGATTTTGTCGGCATCGATGATCGGGATGCCTTCTTGTCGGAATAGACGTGATACCGTCGATTTCCCTGTCGCGATCCCACCTGTCAACCCAATCTTCAACATCTTGTCCACCTCTTATTTTTGGCAGTGTGGACAGTAATGTGTGCCCCGTCCACCTAGTTTCATCTTTTCAATTGGGCGGCCGCAGTTTCGGCACGGCTCGCCGGTCTGGCCGTATACGTACAACGTCTCTTGAAACGTACCGGTCGCCCCGTCCGGATTCGTATAACTCCGGATCGTGCTTCCCCCTCGCTCAATCGCCTCGGTCAACACGGCGACCGCTTCTTGACGCACCGCCTCGACCTCTTCAAGCGACAACGAGGCCGCCGGACGCGTCGGGTGAATCCCGGCGCGGAACAGTGTCTCATCGACATAAATGTTGCCTAGCCCGACAAAGATCGACTGATCGAGGAGCGCCGTCTTGATAGCGCGGACGTTCATCCGTTTCATGCGCTCATGCAACGTCTCGGCCGTCACATTCGGGTCGAACGGTTCTAAGGCGAGCAAGGACAGCGGCGGCGTCACATACAACGCTTCATTCGTCTTGATCTCCATCGTGCCGAACTTCCGAACGTCGTTATAGTGAAGCGTAGTCCCATCCGAGAACGTGAAGACGACGTGAGTATGTTTGACCGGACTGACTGTTTCGCCATGCGGATAAAATTTTCCTTCCATCCGCAAATGAGAGACGAGATAACCGTTCGTCAGTTTAAACAAAATAAACTTGCCGCGTCGCTCGACGTCTTGAATCGTCTCGCCGAGCAGCTGTTGTTTCCAAATCTCAGGCTCGTGCCCTCGAATGATTTTTGCGTCGAGCACATCGACGGCTGAAATCGTCTTTCCGGAGACGAACGGCCGCAACCGCCGACAGACCGTTTCCACTTCAGGTAATTCAGGCATAATGACTTCCTTCCTCTAACTTATTTCGTGTCAAACCACGTCTCTCCGAACGACCCGTCCGCACGAAGCGGGACGTCGAGTTTGACGGTGTGTTCCATCGCGCCTTTGACGAGCGTCTCGAGCTCTGTCATTTCTTCTTTCGGCCCTTCAAAGATCAGTTCATCGTGAACTTGAAGCAACAGCTTCGACTGAAGTCCAGACGACCGGAGCGCCGTGTCGACATCGATCATCGCCTTTTTAATGATGTCCGCTGCCGTTCCTTGAATCGGTGTGTTGATGGCCGTCCGTTCCGCGAAGCCCCGCAAATTGAAGTTCCGAGAGTGGATGTCCGGAATGTTGCGACGCCGTTTGAGCATCGTCTCGACATAACCATGCTCTCGTGCGCGCTCGATTGCGGCATCCATGAACCGTTTGACGCCAGGGAATTGCTCGAAGTACGTATCGATGAACGTCTGTGCCTCTTTCCGGCTGATTCCTAAGTTTTGCGATAGTCCGTAGTCACTGATGCCGTAGATGATCCCGAAGTTGACGGCTTTCGCCTGCCGACGCATGAGCGACGTCACTTCTTCTTTGGCGACACGGAACACGTTCGCCGCTGTCGACGTATGGATGTCCTCGTCATGAAGGAACGCCTCGAGCATCTTCTCATCTTGTGACATATGTGACATGATCCGGAGCTCGATTTGCGAATAATCGACCGCATACAGCATCCAACCTTGTTCGCTCGGCGTGAACGCTTTACGAATCCGCCGTCCTTCTTCTAATCGAATCGGGATGTTTTGTAAGTTCGGGTTGACCGATGACAGTCGACCGGTCTGGGTGAGCGTCTGCGTATAACGTGTATGAATCTTCCCGTCCGCTTTGATCACTTTTTGCAACCCTTCGACGTATGTCGACTGCAATTTGCCGAGTTCTCGATAATGCATGATATGTTCGACGATCGGGTGAAGCGGAGCCAGCTTTTCCAATACGTCAGCCGCCGTCGAGTAGCCAGTCTTCGTCTTTTTGACGGGCGGGAGCGCCAATTTCTCAAACAAGATGACACCAAGCTGTTTCGGCGAGTTGATATTGAACGCTTCACCGGCCAGACCATGAATCTCTTCCTCAAGCTGACGGATCCTGCCGCCGAGGTCTTCTTCCATCACTTTTAACGTCGCGACATCGACGTGGATACCGGCCCACTCCATCTCGGCGAGCACCGCCACGAGCGGACGTTCTAAATCTTGGTACAAGGAGGTCTGCTCGTTTTGATCGAGTTCGGCCGAGACACGGTCGAATAGTGAGAGAATCGCCATCGCCTTTTCCGCGACGTGCTGTTCGAAAATGTCTTGCTCCGGTACGTGGCGTTTCGCCCCTTTTCCGTAGACAGCCTCGTCTTCCGGAAGGGTGTAGTCAAAATGAGCGGCAATCGAATCGAGCGTCGTCCCACCTGACAAGTTTAGAAGATATCCGGCCACGAGCAGGTCTTCATAGCCAGCGAGCGTTAATTCATGACGCTTCAATTGAATGATCGTCTGTTTTGCGTCTAAGCAGATGGTTTTCCTTGCCTCATCGGCCAGCCACGACTTCACGGCCGGTTCGCTTAACAACGACACGTCCCCGACCGTCACTCCGGCTTTCGAGGCGATCGCCACACCGATGATGTCGTCTTCGAAATAATCGTCTCGTAATTGTTCAAGGAACAAAACGGCTTCCGTCAAATCTTGTTGTTCGATGCTGACCGTCGTCACTTCTCGTGCTTCTGTCGCCTCTTCGGTCGTCGCTTCCGTGTTCAACTTGCCGAGGAGAGACTTGAACTGGAGGCTCATGAACAACGGCTTCACTTTCGCCGCATCGTACGGGTGGAACTGTAAATCGTCGACGTCGACGTCGATTGGGACGTCCGTATAAATCGTCGCGAGCTGTTTCGACATTCGAGCTTCCTTTTCATTCGCCTCGACTTTTTCTTTTTGCTTCCCTTTCAGTTCATGCGTATGTTCGTATAGCCCTTCGACCGAACCGTAGTTTGAAAGCAGTTTAAGCGCCGTTTTCTCACCGACACCCGGTATACCAGGGATGTTGTCGGATTTATCACCCATCAACCCTTTCAGGTCGATCATCTGGCGCGGCGTCAATCCGTCGTAACGTTCTTGGAAAGCAGATGCGTCCATCGCTTCGACATCTGTGATCCCGCGTTTCGTTAAGTAAACTGTGACCCGATCATCGATCAGTTGAAGTAAGTCTTTATCGCCCGTGACAATCGTCACCTGGTCAAACGCTTCTCGCTTCGAGAGCGTCCCGATGATGTCATCGGCCTCGTATTGATCGAGTTCGAGCACTTTGATCCCGAACGCCTCGCACAGTTCACGCACGATCGGGAACTGCTCACGGAGCTCGCCCGGCGTTTTTTGCCGACCGCCTTTATAGTCGGCGAACGTATCGTGTCGGAACGTCTTCTTCGACGCATCGAACGCGACCGCGAAATGGGTCGGTTGCTCGTCTTCCATCAATTTCAATAGCATCATCGTGAACCCATACACGGCATTCGTGTTTCGTCCCGATGCATCCGTCATCGGAGGCAGTGCAAAAAACGCACGGTACGTCAGTGAGTTTCCATCGAGGAGCAGTAATTTATTCATGATCCAACCTCCATTCTCTTCTATATCCATCATATCATACGGGCACATGCGTTCGAAAAAAAAGACCCTTTTCTAATAACTAGAAAAGGGTCAATCTTTCCCGCCCGCGTGGAGATGAGCACCGGGTGGGACACGAGATGATGAAGAGGTCTCACCAATAGAGTAGCACTTGATTGTAAAGAAGGTATGAACGGGACGTGAACTCATTGTTAAGGGAGCGGGAACTCGATCGTGAACGTCGTCCCTTCCCCTTCGACACTGTCGACTTCAATGGTCGCATGATGCAGATCGACGATATGTTTGACGATGGCTAGACCGAGTCCGGTCCCTCCCGAATTACGACTCCTCGCCTTATCGACTCGATAGAACCGCTCGAAGATGCGACCGACTTCTTTTGGATCGATCCCGATACCGTTATCTTTGACAATCAGTCGCGCCGTTTGCTCTTTCCGTTCGACCGCGATCTCGACAAGACTTTCTTCCGGCGAATAGTTGATGGCGTTCGCCACAAGGTTCATGATCACTTGTTTGATTCGATTCAAATCGGCTTGTAAAATGACTTCCCCGTCGTGCCGGGTCTCAAGATGGATCGATTTCTTCTCGGCTTTTTGACTTAAGACGAGGCAGACTTCCTCGACCAGTTGATTGAGCTGCACCGGAGCGAACTCTAGATGAAAATCTTCTCGCTCGAGCCGTGACAGTTCGAGCAAGTCCTCGACGAGCATTTGCATGCGTGTCGCTTCTTTTTGGATGATATCGAGGAACTGATCTCTTAGTTCCGGAACTTCTTTCGCCCCGTCGAGAAGCGTCTCGCTGAATCCGCGAATCGATGTGAGCGGTGTTTTCAACTCGTGACTCACGTTGGCGACGAAATCTTTACGCATTTTTTCAAGTCGCTTCAACTCGCTAATATCGTTGAACAGTAGCGTCGTGCCGCGAAGCATGCCCGTGTCACTAAAGATCGGCGCGGCCGATACCATGTACGTCCGTTGATTGAACCCGGTCCGGATGGATAACTGACGTCGATGCGGTTCTTCCGTCAAATAGACGTCCTCAATCAACGTCTCGACGTCCGGACTTGGCAAGATGCCATGATAAAACTGACCAATCATCAGCTCATCATACTGAAACATATCCCGGTATGAACGGTTGACGAGCGTGACGATGCCTCGCTCATCGACGAGCAACAACCCCGCCCCCATATATTCGATGAGCGACTCGAGCCGTGCCCGTTGTACCGCCTCACCGAGCGAGATCGTTTCAAGGTTTCTTGCGAGCACGTTGATCGAGCCGGCGAGACTCCCCGTCTCTTCGTCGTTCCGCAACTCATACACCCGGGCCCGATAGTTCCCGTCGGCTAGCTCCCTTAAGACGATCGTCGCCTCATCGATCGGTCGGATGAACTGATTCGTCAAATTGTGGAGGACGAATAAAATGATGAAGAATGAAAAGAACAACGCGAACGCGATCGTCAGCCAAATTCTCGTGTAGACGTTCTCTAAGTCTGAAATATACCGAATAAAACTAAGGTAGACCGTCTCACCTGAAGACAGCTCAATCGGTTTCGTGAATTGAATCAAGTCGTCCCGCGTCGCATTCCCGAATTCTCCATCCGGTGAGATCGTCTCTGCGTCGATGCGGTATTCAAACGTCCCCACCCGAAACGGCGTCCCGGCAATCACTTCCATGCGCCGATTGAGCAATAGGATGTCAAAACTGCTCGCGTCGTCGATTTGGCCGACGTAGTCTTGAATCTCTGCCAACTCACTCCCATCGAGATATAACGCGGCGAGCTTCGCATCCTCTTTCAACCGGTCGCGCTCCGAGTCCAAATAGAAATCTTTAAACAACTGACCGAGCACGATGCCGAGCGTGAGTAGCACTCCGGTCACGAGCAAGATGAGCGTCGTCAAGAAACGCGAACGATACGTCTTCATTCGGCCATCGGTTCTTCCATCTTATATCCGAGACCACGAATTGTTTTAATATACGTCGGCTTCTTCGTCACCGGCTCGATTTTTTCTCGCAAGTGGCTAATGTGAACGTCGACGATCCGCGTGTCTCCGACGAAATCATAGTTCCAAATCGCCGACAGCAGTTGGTCGCGTGTCAAGACACGGCCTTTGTTTTTGGCGAGATAGGCGAGCAGTTCGAACTCTTTCGGCGTCAATTCCAACCGCTCACCTTTTTTGAATACTTCATAGTTCGAAGGAACGATTTTGACGTCCCCGATCTCAATCGCATCTTGATCACCTGCCGCCACTTCTGCCGGCGTCGAGCGTCGAAGAATCGCCTTCACTCGCGCGACGACCTCGCGCGGGCTGAACGGTTTCGTCAAATAGTCGTCCGCTCCAAGTTCAAGCCCTAACACTTTATCGAACTCGTCATCTTTAGCCGTCAGCATGAGAATCGGTGTGTTCACTTTTTGCTGGCGCAGTCGTTTACACACTTCAAGACCATCCATTTCCGGCAACATCAAATCGAGGACGATGAGTACGGCATCTTGTTTTTCGGCAAGTTCGAGCCCGGTCTTACCATCATGGGCGGTCTCCACTTCGAAACCGGCTTGTTCTAAATTAAACTTCAATAACGTCGCAATCGATACTTCATCATCGACGACAATCACTTTATCGGCCACACTTGTTCCTCCTCTAATCACTTCTTATCACACTACCCATTTTACAAAGCAATGCGCCATCACACCAACTTCAAAGCAAATCTTTACAAAAACAAAACAAATCCACTATCTGTTTCAAGTGTAGCACGACGTGTCTCGTCCGTGCCGCAACAAAAAGACCTGCTTGCGGCCGCAAGCAGGTCTTTCAAATCATGTAAGGACGTTCAAAACCGAACGGACCGAGTCGGCTGAGCGTTTCAACGCCGCCGTCTCTTCTTCCGTCAATTCGAGTTCGAGCACACGTTCAATTCCGTTCGCCCCGAGAATCGTCGGCACGCCGAGATAAAGATCTTCGAAGCCGTACTCCCCTTCGAGGTAAGCGATCGCCGGTAAGATGCGACGCTGGTCTTTTAAGATTGCCTCGACCATCTCGACGATGGCGGCTGCCGGCGCATAGTAGGCCGAGCCGTTACCGAGGAGTTGCACGATCTCACCGCCGCCTTTACGCGTCCGATTGACGATCGCTTCAATCCGGTCGGCCGGTAACAGTTTCTCGAGCGGGATGCCTCCGGCGTACGAGTAACGAATGAGCGGCACCATGTCGTCGCCATGTCCGCCGAGGACAAAGCCGGACACGTCTTTCACCGACACGTTCAACTCGGCGGCGACGAACGTGCGGAACCGAGCCGTATCGAGCACGCCCGATTGGCCGATGACACGTTCTTTCGGGAAGCCCGACTCTTTGAACGCGGCATACGTCATCGCATCGACCGGATTCGTCAAGACGATCAAAATCGCTTCCGGTGAATAGCGGGCCACTTCTTTCGTGACCGCCCGCATCACCTTCGCGTTCGTCGAGACGAGGTCGTCCCGACTCATGCCAGGCTTACGCGCAATGCCGGCCGTGATGACGACGATGTCCGAATTAGCCGTATCGGCGTAATCCGACGTCCCTGTGATCCACGCGTCAAACCCTTGGATCGGCGCCGTCTCTTGCATATCGAGCGCTTTCCCTTTCGTCGGGTTCTCCATCTCTTTCATATCGAGAAGGACGACGTCACCTAACTCTTTTTGAGCCAAATACAGTGCCGTCGTGGCCCCCGTGAAGCCGCTACCGATGACCGAAATCTTATTGCGTCGAATCATTGTGCTCTCCCCCTTGGTTTTACTGATGACTTACATGTTGTTGATCAGTTCATCCGCAAACTCTGAACACTTCACTTCTGTCGCACCGTCCATGAGACGGGCGAAATCGTACGTGACGACTTTCGAGGCGATCGATTTCTCCATCGCATTGATGATGAGGTCTGCCGCTTCGTTCCAGTTCATGTGACGAAGCATCATCTCACCTGACAAGATGACCGATGACGGGTTCACTTTGTCGAGGCCCGCATACTTCGGTGCCGTGCCGTGTGTCGCTTCGAATATCGCATGGCCTGTCACATAGTTAATGTTCGCACCAGGCGCGATACCGATTCCACCGACTTGAGCAGCGAGGGCATCTGAGATGTAGTCCCCGTTCAAGTTCATCGTCGCGACGACGTCGAACTCGCGTGGGCGTGTCAAAATCTGCTGGAGGAAGATATCTGCGATCGAATCTTTCACGATGATCTTGCCTTCCGCCTCAGCCTTCGACTGGGCTTCATTCGCAGCCGCCTCACCAGACTCTTCTTTGATGCGGTCGTATTGTGCCCATGTGAACACTTTATCGCCATACTCTTCTTCCGCGAGCTCATAGCCCCAGTTTTTGAAGGCGCCTTCTGTGAACTTCATGATGTTTCCTTTATGGACGAGCGTGAGCGATTTGCGGTTGTTCGCGATCGCATATTCAAGTGCCGCTCGAACGAGACGTTTCGTCCCTTCCGAAGAAACCGGCTTGATCCCGATTCCTGACGTTTCCGGGAAACGGATCTTGTTGACGTTCATTTCTTCTTTCAAGAACGTGATCAACTTCTTCACTTCGTCGCTGCCTGACGCGTATTCGATTCCCGCGTAAATATCTTCTGTGTTCTCACGGAAGATGACCATGTCCGTGTCTTCAGGGCGTTTGACCGGTGACGGCACGCCTGTGAAGTAACGAACCGGACGAAGGCACGTGTACAAGTCGAGCTCTTGACGAAGCGCGACGTTGAGTGAACGGATTCCACCGCCGACTGGAGTTGTGAGCGGACCTTTGATGGCGATCAAATATTCACGGATTTGATCGAGCGTCTCGTTCGGGAGCCATTCCCCTGTTTGGTTGAACGCCTTTTCGCCAGCAAACACTTCCATCCATTCGATCTTCTTCTCGCCGCCGTAAGCTTTTTCGACAGCCGCATCGAAGACGCGGACCGCAGCGTTCCAAATATCTGGGCCTGTGCCGTCGCCGATGATGAATGGAATCGTTGGTACGTTCGGTACTTGAAGTGCACCATTTTCTACTGTGATTTTCTGACCTTGTGTCAACATATGAATCCCCCTAAGTACATTACTGTAGGCCGGCGTATTCGCCGACCTACGTCAATTGTTAGTTTACCAAAGTTTATGTCTAAATTGTGACTTGAACTTTCGAATCCGCTCAGCGTTCGTTCATCGGAACGTACGAACGATGCGCTTCTCCGACGTATTCGGCACGTGGACGGATGAGGCGGTTGTCCGCATACTGCTCGAGGATGTGGGCAATCCATCCAGACATCCGCGACACGGCGAAAATCGGTGTGAACAACTCTTCATCGAGGCCAAGCGCGTAATACGTCGAGGCCGAGTAGAAGTCTACGTTCGGCTTCAACCCTTTTTCTGTCTCGACGAGATGATCGATCTTCTCAGACATCTCATACCATTCCGGTTCGCCGATTTGCGCTGTCAACTGACGGCTCATCTCTTTTAAATGTTTCGCCCGCGGGTCGCCGTCCTTATACACACGGTGACCGAAGCCCATGATTTTCTCACGGCGCTCGAACTTGCCGCGAACGTATTCTTCGACTTTATCGACCGATTCGATTTCGTGGAGCATTTTCATGACGGCCTCGTTAGCACCACCGTGAAGCGGTCCTTTAAGCGCGCCCATCGCGGCTGTCACACCTGAATACATATCCGATAACGTCGCCACACAGACGCGTGCCGTAAACGTTGAGGCGTTCAGCTCGTGGTCGGCGTGAAGGATGAGTGCTTTATCGATCGTCTTCTCAGCAACCTCGCTCGGTTCTTCTCCGTTCAACATGTATAAGAAGTTCGCTGCATACGACAACCCTTGCTTCGGCGCGACCGGTTGCTCGCCTTTACGAAGACGGGCGAACGCCGTCACGATCGTCGCGATTTGAGCCTGAAGACGAATCGCCTTGCGCATGTTCGCTTCTTCGCTCATATCTTCTGATTCCTCGTCGTAAAGTGCAAGTTGCGATAGCGCGGTCCGGATTGTCGCCATGGCGTTCGCCGATTTCGGCGCCCGCTCGAGCGTCGCGATCACATCGTCCGGCAACTTCGCCTCTTTCACGAGCGCTTCAGAAAGTGTTTTCAATTCTTCCGCTTTCGGAAGCCGATCGTTCCATAATAAGAAGACGACTTCTTCAAACGTGGCGTGGTCCGCCAAATCATCAATTGTGTATCCTCCGTAAGTCAATTGTCCGTCAATGATCGAACTAACTTTTGAGGCCGCTGCCACAATCCCTTCTAACCCTTTTGTTGTTGACATCCATAACTCCCCCTCAGTCTTTAAAAGTGGTCGACCGCATCATACAGTCTGTTTATAGGGAATAAGGACGGCTGTCGAACGCTTTCCCCTTGACCGTGTTTCGACGTCACACCGCCCTGTCCTTCATTCAGTATAAACAATTTACTGAAAAAAAGAAATGTAAGCGTATCCAGTCGTTAAATTTTGTCAGAACCATTTCTCCACCAGGCTATAGCCTCCCAAAATGAGGGCGGCGATGCCGGCTCCGACGAGCGGTCCGACCGGCACTCCTTTCATGAAACCGACCGCGAGAATCGTTCCAGCCAGGAGTGCAGTCGTGACGACCGGGTCGACACGCATGAGTTGGACTCCTTGTCCGGCTGCGAGCGCGACAAAAATTCCGGAAGCGAAAGCGACGATGCCGACCGGCCCTTTAATACTATTCCACAATTCTCTAAAACCTATGTCACCAGTTGCGATCGGAACGAGCACGGCAATCGTGATGATTGTCACGCCCCAATGAATTCCTTTTGAGGCGAGCGTCGGAAACAATTGGTCACCGAACCCGATCGCCTTGATGATCAACAACACACTGCTCGCGATGATGACCGATTGGTTATGGGAAATGACCCCGATCAAGACGAGCAGCAACAAGAATAAATATGCACCCATACGTCTCCTTCTTTCTAAATGGAAAAAGAACCGACCTCGAGATAAGGTCGGTTCGATTGGCATTGGATTACGCGTTATAAATCTTACCAGTAAGTGGGTCGATTGAAATCATTTGACCGTCACGGAGTGTGGCTGTCGCAGATTCAACACCGACGATCACTGGTTTACGGAGCGATGGTCCGACGATGCCGGCGTGGCTCGTCAATCCGCCGTCTTCCGTGATGATTCCAGCCGCTTTTTCGATCGCTGGCATCATTTCTTTATCTGTGAACGGTGCGACGAGGATCATCCCGTCTTTCGCTTTCGCGTTCGCCTCGTCCGCATTGTTAGCGACGACAACTTCCCCGACGAGTCCGCGCTCACCGATTCCGCGCCCGTTTGCGAGGGCGTGGCCGACGATGTGGATTTTCATCATGTTCGTTGTTCCTGCAGTCGCAGCCGGGATACCTGCCGAGATGACGACGAGGTCGCCGTCTGTGACAAATCCTGCGTGACGTGCTGCTTCAGATGCTTTCACCAACATTTCATCCGTGTTGTTCGGCATCGTGTCAGCAACGATCGGGTATACACCCCAAACGAGGTTCAACTGACGTGCGACGCGCTCAGATTCAGTGACCGCGATGATGTTCGCTTCTGGACGGTATTTTGCCGTACGGGCAGCCGTGTAACCAGATTGTGTTGGTGTCAAGATCGCTTTCGCGTTCAAGTTGATCGCTGTGTGGGCAACCGCTTGTGAGATCGCATCCGTCACGGTGTGCTCACTGCGCTTCTGACGATCTTTGAGCAAGTTTTTGTAGTCGAGCATGCGCTCTGTACGAACAGCGATCGCTGCTTGCATTTGAACTGATTCGATTGGGTAGTCACCAGCAGCCGTCTCACCTGAGAGCATGACCGCATCTGTACCATCAAGGATGGCGTTAGCGACGTCCGATGCTTCCGCACGAGTCGGACGCGGGTTACGTTGCATTGAATCAAGCATTTGTGTCGCTGTGATGACCGGTTTACCAAGGTCGTTACACTTCTTGATCAATTCTTTTTGAACTGGCGTGACTTCTTCTGTCGGGATCTCGATACCGAGGTCTCCACGAGCGACCATCAAACCGTCAGAGATTGCCAAGATTTCTTCGATGTTGTCGACGCCTTCTTGGTTTTCAATCTTCGGATAGATTTTAATGTGTGACGCATCGTGCTTTTCGAGAAGTTGACGAATCTCAACGACGTCAGATGCACGACGGACGAACGATGCTGCAATCACATCGATATCTTGTGAAATACCGAATTCGATGTCAGCGATGTCTTTGTCCGTAAGGGCAGGAAGGTTCACTTTGACGTTTGGCAAGTTTACGCCTTTCTTCGTCTTGATGATTCCTTCGTTTTCGATAAGGCAGCGAAGTTCGCGGTTCGGGAGCTTCTCAACGACAAGGAGTCCGATTAATCCGTCATCGAGCATGATGCGTGAACCGACTTCAACGTCCTCGTAAAGGCCTTCGTATGTGACCGAGAAACGATCTTTCGTACCGACGATTTCTTCTGTCGAAACGATTGTCACCTCTTTACCTTTTTCAAGAAGTGCTTTGCCGTCTTCGAACGTATGCGTCCGAATCTCAGGACCTTTCGTATCAAGAAGCACGGTCACGACTTTGCCAGCGGCACGTGCTGCTTCACGGATATCACGGATGCGGGCACCGTGCTCTTCGTAGTCACCGTGTGAGAAGTTAAGACGAGCGACGTTCATACCGGCTTCAATCATTTCTGGAAGAAGCTTCTCTGAAGCTGGTCCAATCGTACATACAATTTTCGTTCTACGCATAAATAAAAACCTCCTAGGGGATGTTATTGCAATTGCACACAGAAAACGGGAGGGCATGCGACCTGATCCCGTCTCTGTGAAGTTCACTGTGCTTAAATCGACAACTGGTTCGAAAGATCGATCAACTTCATATCAATCGTATGCTTGTTATGATCGAGCGCCTCGTCAATGTCGAGATCCATCATTTGACCGGCACGAATACCGACGACACGTCCAGCCTTGCCTTCGAGCAAGATCTCGACGGCGTAAGCACCCATGCGGCTCGCGAGGACACGGTCAGCGGCGGTCGGGGAACCACCACGTTGGATGTGACCGAGAATCGTCACACGCGTCTCCGAGTTCGTCTTCTCCGCGATGAGCTTTCCGATTTCCTCGGCACTGCCGGCGCCTTCAGCGACGACAACGATCGAGTGCTTCTTACCGCGGGCGACACCGTGATTAATGCGTTCCACGATCGCGCTTAAATCTTCCGGACGTTCTGGGACGAGAATTGATTCTGCCCCACCGGCCAGACCTGCGAAAAGCGCGATGTCTCCAGCGTCACGGCCCATCACTTCGATGACGTATGTCCGTTCATGTGAAGATGCCGTGTCACGGATTTTGTCGATCGCATCGAGCGCAGTGTTGAGCGCTGTGTCAAATCCGATCGTCGCATCCGTACCCGGGATATCGTTGTCGATCGTCCCAGGAAGCCCGATTGTCGGGAATCCAAGTTCCGTCAACTTTTGAGCGCCACGGTATGAACCGTCTCCGCCAATCACGACGAGTGCGTCGATGTTAAATTTCTTCAATTGTTCGACCGCTTTAGCGCGACCTTCTTCTGTTCTGAATTCAGGGCAACGGGCCGAACGTAGGAACGTTCCTCCGCGTTGAATGATATCGCCGACTGAGCCAAGGTTCAATTCGACGAGGTCGCCCTCGATCAAACCTTGATAGCCGTTATACACACCGTACACTTCAAGACCTTCGAAAATTGCTTTTCGGGTCACGGCACGGACTGCAGCGTTCATTCCGGGAGCGTCTCCCCCACTTGTCAATACCGCAATTCGTTTTAAATTCACGTCACTCACCTCTTATGTGTTTTAACGAAATCTGAAAATAAAATACCATGTCTGACCTTTGTTTTACAACACAAGTATGTGAAAAAAAAACAAGGGGTCCTCATCGAAACAGTCATTTGGTGAACGGTTGATTGTGAATGCGAAGCGGTTGTTACCGTTTTCACGAGCCAATTGTGCCAATTTGATGATATTTGTCAGCACGACCGTTCAACAGTTCGGTTTGAGCGTGTTGCATCAACTCGGCGATGTGTTGTGTTAATACAGGTTTCAAGAGTGACGACTGTAATGACACATCCATATGCGCTCCGCCGAACACTTCTGTGACGACTTCATCGACAATCCCTAATCCATATAAATCTTGTGCGGTAATCTTCATCGTTTCGGCTGCACGTTCGGCCAGTTTCGCATCTTTCCATAGAAGCGCGGCCGCACCTTCCGGCGAGATGACCGAATACGTACTGTTCTCGAGCATGAGCAGTCGGTCGCACACACCGATGCCGAGTGCGCCACCTGAGCCACCTTCTCCGATTACGACCGAGACGATCGGTGTCTTCAACGTCGCCATCTCGAACAAGTTACGCGCAATCGCTTCACTTTGTCCGCGTTCTTCGGCCGCTTTACCCGGGTAGGCCCCTTTCGTATCGATGAACGTGATGATCGGGCGGTTAAACTTCTCCGCCTGTTTCATGAACCGGAGCGCCTTTCGATACCCTTCCGGATGGGGCATCCCGAAATTACGCGCCATGTTCTCTTTCGTGTTCCGCCCGCGCTGATGACCGATGATCGTCACTGGCTTGCCATCGAGTGTGGCGATGCCAGCGACAATCGCCGCATCGTCATAGCCGTGGCGATCGCCATGGAGCTCGATAAAGTCAGGGAACAGACGCTCGATATAATCAAGCGTCGTTGGTCGTTTCGGGTTGCGTGCCAATTGCACGCGATCCCACGGTTTCATATTCCCATAAATATCTTTTTCTAATCGGTGCAGCTTCGCTTCGAGATGCCGAATCTCGCGGGACAAATCAATCCCTTTCGTCTCAGCGGTCTCACGTAGCTTCTCGAGCTGTTCATTCACTTCTTTGATTGGATCAAACACGGTCTACACCCCCGCCATGTAACGTGATCATGTTGTGTAAAAACGAACGCATTTGTTCGCGATGGATGACGGCGTCCAATTGGCCCGCCTCCAATAAAAATTCGGCTGTTTGGAAGTTGTCTGGTAATTTTTCACGGATCGTCTGTTCGATGATACGTCGACCGGCAAACCCGATCAACGCACCTGGTTCGGCCACATTCAAGTCACCGAGCATCGCAAAGCTTGCCGACACGCCACCCGTCGTCGGATGGGTCAAGTAAGAGATGTAGAGCAACCCTGCTTCATCATGTTGCTTCAACGCAATCGACGTGTTCGCCATTTGCATGAGGCTGACCATTCCTTCTTGCATCCGCGCACCGCCTGATGCGGTGAACAAGACGACTGGCAATCGCTCGGCCGTTGCTTGTCGAACAGCCGATGCGATCGCTTCACCGACATACGCCCCCATCGAGCCCATCCGGAACCTCGCGTCCATGACACAGACGACGAACGGATGACCAGAGATGCTCGCGCGGCCACAGACGACCGCTTCCTCGATTCCAGTTCGCTCCCTGTCTTTCGCTAACTTTTCTTCATAATCTGGAAAATCAAGCGGATTCGTTTTTACTTCCGGTCCTGAGAATTTCTCGAACGAACCGGCATCGACGAGCATCGAGATCCGCTCATCGGCACTGAGTGGAAAATGATAACCACAGTCACATACTTTATGATTTTCGTTTAACTGTTTCGTGTAATGCATATATTTACAAGATGGACATTTTGTCATTAACCCTTGCGGCGCATCGATTTTTGGTTCTCGCTGACGCAACGGCATGTATCGTTTTGGTTTCTTGAAAAAAGCAGTCATCGCTTCCCCCTCGTTCATTCCGGCATCCCCACTTTACGCCACATCTCCAACAATTCCATTCGTTCTTCTAACGTATACAAGTCGCCGGCGTCCGTTCCTTCATAAAACCGGTTGACCTCGCTCCATATGCGGATGAACAACTCGTTCTTCAAACCGAAGACGAGCTGTTGACGAAAAATCCGGTCTTCGTTCAGGTTCGACTCGAGCGCCTGCACACGTTCTCGAGTTGGCTCGACTTCCGAGAACGCCAAACGTTCAAGCAACCGCAACATCTCGACGATGTCGGTCGCTTTCGTCTGTTTCGTCACGATGAACTCGGACAATATTTCGATATAGCGGTGCCGGTCTTGTTCACACAAGAACGTCCCACCTCCGTGTCTCGTCTCGACGATCCCAAGGAAACTGAGCGCGCGCAACGCCTCTCGTACCGAGGCCCGGCTAATCGACAGCGTTTCCGCGAGCTCGCGTTCGGATGGAAGCCGATCTCCGGGCGTGAGCGCCGCCTGGACGATCAATGAACGGATTTTAGAAATGTTTTCGTGAAATGAGGATGCGTGTTTTCCATGCATCTGACCGTTCAACTCCCTTTTTGAATGGTATTATCTCTAAAGTGGTCAGACCAATTAAACAGATTATACCACTTTTTATGACTTGGTACTAGTTTTCGTGCCAGTCATTTTTGTGTCGACACGTTTCAAAACGACGTCCGACTCCCCGAACCGTTTCTTGATCGCCAGCAACAACGCATCGGTCGGATTGACCGAAAAGGCTGACGCAAGTTGCTTCACTTCTTTCGAGTCTGAGAATCGACAGACGACAGGCACGTCGCCGGGTGAGGCGTGCAACAGTTCCTCAAGCTCTGGGAACGACTCGCGTCGCAGTCGGACGAACAACGCTTGACCATGTAACGGTCTGACCCGTTCGACGATCAATTGTCTGCGACCGTCGCGTTCGTTCGGGTGGACTTCAAGCAGCAACACGTTACCGCTGTATAGTGAACGTACAAACGCTTTATAGACGCGAGGGAAAACGACGACTTCGTCCTGTGTGACACCGTCATCGACCATCATGACACCCATGTCTTCACTTTTTTTCGTTTTGAACGTTCGGACCTCATCGACGTAGACGATGACGAACCCTTTTTCCCCATTCAACACATCCTCCATCGTCACCGTCGTGACGCCGAGCGGAGCGACCGTCGTCAGTGGAGAATGCACGATCCACGTCCCGAGCGCTTCCCGCTCTTCCTCCGACCAGTTCGGTTCGGTCGGCTCGGTTCGCTTCAAGCCGAGCGACGACAGTTCATCCGGGAGCAGGTGCGTGTCCGCTTCTTCACGCAGACGCTCGACGGCAAGAAAAGCCGCGCGGCGATTTCCGTGGTACATACGGTCAAGCGCGCCGGCGCCGAGCAACCGCCGCAGTTTCAACTGGTCTTTCGCCCCCCACTCCATCAACTCACGCAACCGGCTCACGTCCGTGAACTCGGTATGATGGGCAATCAAGCGCTCGACATCACGTTTCGTCAAACCTTGAATCGCTTTCAATCCGAGACGAACGCCCGGTCCCTCTAAAAACGCCCCGGCCTCACCGTGCAGCACGTCTGGTGCATAGACGGGGATTCTCCCTTTCCGCAACATGCGCACGAGTTGGTTCGTTTTCTCATACGTGACGAGATAAAAGATCCGTTCAAAATGCGCCTTCACGTAAGCGAGTCGATAACTGATCAAACTGTAAGCGACGGCGTGAGAACGGTTGAACCCGTACCCAGCGAACTTCTCGATCCATGAAAACACGTGTTGCATCGATTCTAATCCGAACTTCGGTGTGGTCCGCTCTAAAAACAGTGCTTTCTCCACGTCAATCGCCGTCGCGTCTTTTTTGGCGATGGCTCGGCGCACCAAGTCCGACTCGGCATACGTATAGCCGGCGAGCTCACGCAATAGCCGCATGACTTGTTCTTGATAGACGAGCACCCCGTAAGTCGACGTCATCATGTCTCCGACGACGGGATGGACCGGTTTGTACGGCATGCCGTGCTTTCGTTTCGCATACGTCTCGATGAATTGCATCGGCCCTGGACGATAGAGCGACATCGTGACGACGATATCTTCAAACTCCGACGGCTTCACTTGTCGGAGCGCCTGCTTCATCCCCTCGGACTCGAATTGGAAAATCCCATCCGTGTCGCCCCGGGCGAGCAGTCGTAGCGTGCGGGCATCATTCAACGGCACCGTCTTCAAAGAGAACATCGCGTCCGTCTCTCGGATGAGCGCCTCCATGAGACGCAGCTTCGTCAAATTACGCAAGCCGAGCAAGTCGATTTTAAGCAGCCCCAACGCTTCGAGATCTTTCATATTATATTGGGTCACTTGGTCACCGTCCGTCGGTTGCAACGGCGTCACAGACTGTAATGCTTCCCGGCTGAGGACGAGACCGGCGGCATGGACGGACGATTGACGCGGCAACCCTTCTAACTGGGTTGCGATCGTCAACAGTTGCGACCGTTTTTGGCTGCCGGCGAACCATTTCATCTTCGTCGGGTTCGCCATGATGCCGTTCAGTCCATCGTCTTTCACTTGTTTACTGGCCGCCTGCCCTTCTTCGAGCGTCATCCCGAGCGCTCTGGCGACATCGCGGAGAGCCGCTTTCGCGCCGAACGTGGCGAGCGTACCGATTTGGGCGGCGTGGTTCTCTCCATACTTATCGAGCACGTAACGAACGACTTCTTCCCGGCGTTCATCTTCAAAGTCCAAATCAATGTCTGGCATCGATACCCGCTCCGGGTTCAAGAATCGCTCAAACAAGAGCTCGAAATGGACCGGGTCGACTTCGGTGATGTCGAGGGCGAAACTGACGAGCGAACCGGCGGCCGACCCACGGCCCGGGCCGACTTCAATCGCTTGTTCCTTCGCGTAACGGACGATATCTTCGACGATGAGGAAATAAGACGCGAAGCCGGTCCGCTCGATGACCTCGAGCTCGTAGCGTGCCCGTTCGATATACGGGTCGTGGAGCAACCCTTTCGCTTTCAAACGCTCCGCGACGAGCCGCTTTAAGTGCAGGAACGCGTCAGGCAGTTCAGGAATAGCCGATTCGGCCATCGGCAGCTGTTTGACGGACACGAGCGTTTCGAACCGATCGAGCTCTTCAAGTTCACCTTGCTCGAACCAATCGTTCATCTCACTCGGAAGACGGACATAACGCCCTTTATGGTGCATATCTTCCGGCGAGATCACATCCCCTTCCCCGATGGCGAGAAGAGCCCGATACGCCTCGAAGTCGTCAGGTCGCATATACGCCGTCTCCGGCGTCGGAATCAAGCGCACCCCGAGTTCTTCCCGCATCCCGCGTAACTGCTTCAAGACGAGCGCTTGTTCCGTCGTCTGCGGGGAAGGAATGCCGAGCCATAGGCGTTCTTCTGGCACATAGTTGAGCAGTTGATGATACAGCCGACGACGGTGAATCGGGTCACTCGTCTTCCAATTTTCGGGTAAGACGACGATGGCGAGATCGTTCGCTTCCCTCATCGCCCCGTCTCCGGCGACGCGATATAACTGTTCGATGTGACGGTCTTCTCGCGCATAAGCGAGAATCGTCACATCCAACCCGTCGACGCGCAACACGGTCCGCAGTCCGAAAACCGGCTTGACTCCGTAGCGGTCGCACAAGCGAAAGAACTGCGGTACCCCGAAACAGGCGTCGTCCGCAAGGGCAATCGCCTTGCTGCCGCGCTCCGCCATTTGCGCGACATATTGTTCCAGCCGAATCGTGCTCTGCATCAGGCTGAAAGCGGATCGAACGTTCAAATGAAGCATGTGACCCCTCCTCTCTTTTTTCTTAATTGTCAAACTCATGTCACCACTTCTCTGATACAATAATTATAGACATAACCATCGTAAAAAGGGGGTAAAAGCGTATGATTATTAATCGGGGACAAATCGCGCGCGACAAGCTGTCGGATCTACAGAACGGCCAGACCGTATTTGCCGACAGTCCTGAAATTATCGATCGGCTCCGCAAGTACATTACCGAGTACCAACTTGATGTAGTTGAGGATGTGACCGATCGCGGCACATGGTTCATCCCAAAAGAAGAAGAGACGAAATGAAGAGAGCTGACACCGGTCAGCTCTCTTCATTCGTTTCAAACGTATACGGCCGCGCGACTTCATCGAGTGCAGCGATCACCTCATCCATCTCATCCCAACGATCGATCGTGGCGCCAGCGGCCATCTGATGCCCGCCGCCACGGTATCGTTTTGCCACGTCGTTGATGACGGGCCCTTTCGAGCGGATTCGGACACGGATCTCGTCTTTATTCTCCACGAACATAACCCAACACTTCAAGCCTTCCAGCCCGGAGAAGCTGTTGACGAGTTGTGATGCTGCTTCAGGTGTCGCATGGAACGTCCGCAGCACGTCGGCGTCAATCTTGACGTAACCGACGCCCGCCTCCGTCACTTGTACGTGTTGCAACACGTAACCTTGGAGCTGAAGCGTCGCCAAGTTCGTCTTGTACATTTGACGATACAACCGGTTCGTGTCGATGCCATAGGCGAGCAGCTTCGACGCGACTTCGAACGTGCGTGGCGTCGCGTTGCGGAACTGGAAGCGTCCCGTGTCCCCGACGATGCCCGCGAACAATAGGAAGGCCGACTCTTGATCGAGAGGCATCTGCCACATCTCCGCGAGTTCTGCAATCATTTCCGACGTCGAACTGACCGTCGTGTCGACGATTTGGTGCGTCGCATACGGATCTTCATCTGGGTGATGATCAATTTTGATGACCGTCTTCCCTTTCAAGGCATGAGGCCCGTCAATCCGTTCATGATTGGCCGTGTCCAGGACGAGGACGAGCGCCTCATCGTACATGTCAGGCTCCACATGTTCCATCTTTCCTAAAAATTCTAAATCTCTTACGATGCCGCCGACGACGTATACTTTTTTCTCTGGATACGCACGTTCGATTATTCGTTTCAGTCCTAACTGACTGCCGAGGGCGTCAGGGTCCGGACGGACGTGACGGTGGATCATGATCGTGTCTGCCGCTTCGATGGACGCTTTGATGGTTGTTGCTTCTGGCCAATGTGCCATAGCCATTCCTCGCTTTCTTGAACGTTATTCTATGGTATGATGATAACAGATTACTTGTTTGAAAGGGGTTTCTTCACTTGGCTCAACTCGTTATTATCGGGCTCATCCTATTCGCGCTCGGCGCCTACTTCGTCTATAAACGACGTGCCTATCTTACGAAAACGCCGTACCGAAAAGCGTTGTTCAACACGCAGGCCCTCATTTGGCTCAGCTTGTTCCTCGCCTTGTTCGCGATTAACCAAATGGTCGGCGGGCTCGGGCTCGACTCGACCGTCGGATGGATCGTCAGCATCGTCATGCTCGTCCTCGGCGTCGGCAACGCCATCGTCGGATTCGTGCGCTACCGTAAAATTTATCCACTCGCTGCCGATGAGCCGATCAACCAACCTTAATAGTAAAAAATGAGCTGATGTGATTCATCAGCTCATTTTTTTAGCGGTCGATCAATTGTGCCGTGACGAGCGCTTTGGCGACGAGTTGCGTCCCTTGCGTCATCTCGACGTCGACTTTGCCGAACTTTCGCCCGAGATCGAAGACGTTCGCCGACACACGGATTTGACTCTCGATTTGAATCGGCTTCATGAAATAGACGGTGATGTTCTCTACGACGAGGTCCCCTTTTTTCATGTGTCGGAGGCTTCTCGTCGCCCCTTCGACGAGCAACGTCGTCAAGACGCCTGACGAAGCCGTCCCCATATGGCTCGTCATCTGCGGTGCCACCTCGACTGTGAACGCCGTCCCGTTAGAGGCCGGGTCCTCTTTTAACTGATTTGTGATCATGTTATCGAACGTCTCGCCGACTTGAGGCTGACGGTTTGCGAGTTGGAGCGCCTTCAACACGTCTTGGCGACTGATGATACCGAGCAAGCGGCCATAATTATCGACGACCGGGAGCATTTCGATCCCTTCCCACACCATTTGATGGGCAGCATTCGTGACACTCGTCTGGACGCCGGCCGTGATCGGGCTTTTCGTCATGACTTTTTCGATCTCGGTGTCGTGCGCACGGTCGATGATGTCTTTCGCGGTGATGACCCCGACGACTTTCATCTGTTCATCGATGACAGGATAGCGGTTATGTTTCGTCCGTTCGTTCAACTCATGCCACCGCTTGACCGTATCGTCCGCTTTCAGATAGAACGTATCGTGCAGCGGGATGAGGATATCTGAGACGAGCAGAATCTCTTTTTTGATCAATCGGTCGTAAATCGCCCGGTTGATCATCGTCGCCACGGTGAAACTGTCATATGACGTCGAAATGACCGGCATGTTGTATTTATCCGCCATTCGCTTCACTTCGTCGGTCGTATCAAACCCCCCGGTAATCAAGACGGCGCCGCCCGATTGCAAGACGAGCTCGTGAGCCTTTTCCCGGTTCCCGATGATGACGAGCGAATCGACGTCGATGTAACGCATCATCGCCTCTAGTTTCATCGCACCGATAACAAATTTCGAGAGTGTCTTATGGAGACCGTCACGACCGCCGAGCACTTGCCCGTCGACGATGTTGACGACTTCGGCAAACGTCAACTTCTCGATGTTTTCTTTATGTTTCCGTTTGATCCGAATTGTGCCGACTCGCTCGATCGTCGAGACGAAGCCCAAATTCTCCGCTTCTTTGATGGCCCGGTAAGCCGTCCCTTCTGAAACCGCCAACTCTTTTGCGATTTGGCGAACAGAAATTTTGGCCCCCACATCGAGTGACTCGATATGTGCAATGATCTGTTCATGTTTTGTTGTCATGTCACGAGTCCCTTTCTTCAATACATTTTCTGTCACTTCCAGTATACTGTATCAGTCCATCTTCTTCAAACTGTACTACTGAAATTGTTACATTTCCTTTCTAATTTCGAAAACGATATAATGGACCAGAAAGCTAATGAACGGAAGGAAGGGAATCGACTTGAACCAACGAACAAACCAAATCGCCCAATCTTTGGCCACGAAAGGATTAGACGCCGCTTTCGTCACATCGAAGGCGTCCGTCTTTTATTTTTCAGGTGTGTATGCCGAGGCGCATGAACGACTGATCGCCATCCTCGTCTTGAAGAACGGGACGACGGCAATCGTCTGTCCCGCCCTCGAGAAAGGCATCGTCGAAGCGAGCGAGTGGACCGGGGATATCGTCACGTATATGGACCACGAGAACCCGTGGGACAAAGTAGTCAAACTTTTCCTTGACCAACAAATCATCCCGGAACGGATCGGTATCGAAGGAGAACATTTGACATACAACCGAGTCGAACAGTTGCGGGCCGGATTCGCGGGCCTATCGATCATCGACTTGACGGAAGAACTTCAAGCGCTTCGCATGATCAAGACGCCGGATGAGGTACGCGTCATGAAGCGCGCCGCTGAGCTCGCGGACATGGCGATCGAGACCGGGATCCGCGCCTTGCGCGAAGGCGTGACCGAGCTCGAGGTCATCGCCGAAATCGAATACGCCATGAAAAAACAAGGCGTCCGCGAAATGTCATTCGACACTCTCGTCCTGTTTGGGGAAAACAGCGCCGACCCGCATGGGGTGCCCGGGAACAACCGCCTCAAGAAAGGCGACTTCGCGTTGTTCGACTTAGGGGTCGTCTGGCAAGGGTATTGCTCTGACATTACTCGCACGGTCGTCTATGGCGAAGCGAGCACGAAACAACGTGAAATTTATGAGACCGTCCTCCAAGCAGAGCTTGCCGCCATCGAGATGGCGGGTGTCGGTGCGACGCTCGGCTCCATCGACATCGCGGCTCGTCAAGTCATCACGACGGCCGGTTACGGAGAATACTTCACTCACCGTGTCGGGCACGGCATCGGCATCGAAGTTCATGAGTTCCCGTCGATGGCGGCGAATAACGACATGACGGCCCAAGTCGGGATGACGTTCACGGTCGAGCCGGGGATTTATCTCCCTGGCGTCGGTGGTGTCCGTATCGAGGATGACATCGTCATGACGGAAAGCGGTCCAATCCTGTTGACAAGCTACCCGAAAGCGCTCCAAGAAGTCAATTGACCCGAAAAAAGCCAGCCGCTGCTCAGCGGCTGGCTTTTCAATAGAATAAACGGAACATGACTTCCCGTTGCGGTACGTCGAACCGTTCCATCCGTTCCATGAACGCTTGCTTGTCGTATGGGACCGCCCTCAAGTCGATCGCGAAGCCGTTCTCGTCGTACGAGAGCAACCCGTATCGGGCCAAGTCGTCTCTTGCGACACCGAGCGCCCCGGGGTTGACGTACCGCTTCGCCGCGTCCTCGAACACATGCACCGGGTGGTGGTGGCCGAAGCAGACGATATCCGCGTCATATTCCCCATAGAGTCGTTGCATGTTCGGCAGCGTCGCCTCGAGGATCTCATGGAACGGTTCTTCGAGAATCGTCGCTTGTCGTTTCTCGATCGGGATATGATAGTGAATCCCATAGACTCGCTCCGTCCCGATTTGTTCCTCAATCGTTCGCGGTAACTGAAATAACGCATCGGCGTAGTCAGGACGCAACGTCCGCGCTACCCATTCATGATGCGGACGCGTATGCGCATAACTCGCAGGGTGCCCCCGCCCTTCAAGGAGCGACAACACCGCCTCGTCGTGGTTGCCGGTGATCATCCGGACCCCACGGTCGAGCAACCGGGCCATCACTTCATTCGAGTCCGGGCCCATCGCGATCATGTCGCCGAGGCTCCAAATTTCCGTGACGCCTTGCTCGTCCAATTGTTCCAAGACGGCATCTAACGCCTGCACATTTCCATGGATGTCTGTCAGTATGGCCAATCTCATGCCGCACCCCTCATTTCCGATATTGATGGACGACGTTGACGCCGCCGGTCACGTCAATCACTGCTCCGGTGATCATGTCCGATTCGGCGGCGAGCAAGAACAAAATCATCCGCGCAATGTCCTCGCCGGTCCCGTGGCGCCCGACCGGCGTCTGCCCGTCGGCCTCCGCCTCATCGATGCGCATCTCTTTTTGGGAGCCGACGATATTGCCTGGGTTGATCATATTGGCCGTGATGCCGTAACGCGCTTCTTCGAGCGCCACCGTTTTCGTCAAACTGACGAGCCCCGTCTTCGCGGCGGCAAAAGCGGAGCGGTGCAACCATCCGGGCGCCGTCGCGCTTTCCGGGAAACCGTACGTGATGATGCGGCCGAACTGATTTTCTCGCATGCTCGGGATGGCGCGGCGCATCAGCCAGAACGATGCGGATAAGTTCCCGGTGATCACTTCGTCCCATTCCTCGTCTGACAAGTCAACGAGACATTTACGGTCAAATATATACGGTCCCGCATTCAAGATGAGCGCGTCCGGTTCACCGAACTTAGCGACCGCCTGACCGTACCCAGCGAGCACCGCCTCACGGTCCGTGAGCGGCGCTTCAACCATATGTAGCCGTTCATGCTCCCATTCGATCGGGTTTCGTTGGAGCACACTGACGTGCCACCCTTCTTCTAACAGCCGTTCCGTCACGACGCGGCCGATGCCTTTGGCCCCGGCCGTGATGACTACGTGTTTCATCGTCATCCCTCCTCTGTATCATCTTACCCGTTCCTGTTGCCCATTTCCAAACTTCAACCTGTCGGGAGAGAAAGTTGTGAAAATTTCACACATTCTCGGAAGAAGCGGGCGTGAATTTCGATAGAAGTGGTATACTATACATGTAAGCCGCACGTACATTTCAAGCGAAAGGTTGGGATTTACATGGCAATTGTCTACAAACATATCCTCTCTGCCGTCGACGGCTCGAAAGAGGCGGAACGCGCATTTGAAACAGCAATCGACGTCGCGCTCCGTAACGATGGGAAACTGTATATCGGTCACGTGATTGATACACGCACGTTTGCCACAGTCGAAGCGTACGATCGGACAATCACCGAGCGTGCCGAAACGTATGCGAAAGAATTGCTCGAAGATTATGTGAACCGCGCGCGTGAACGGGGTGTCAAAGAAGTCGAGACCGTCATCGAGTACGGTTCCCCTAAAGTGACGATTGCGAAAAAGATTGCACCGAACCATGAAATCGACCTTATTATTTGTGGAGCGACCGGCTTGAACGCGGTCGAACGTTTCTTCATCGGTAGCGTCTCGGAGAGCATCGTCCGGTACGCCAAGTGCGACGTGCTCATCGTCCGTCAATAATACTATGCAAAACAAGGGCCATCGCGAAGCGATGGCCCTTGTTCATTCATTATAAGACTTTGACGGTGACCGTCTTCCGGCCAAATTTCAAAGCCGCACTTTGTGAATACATTAAAATGTCGATCTTGTTGCCTTTAATAGCGCCGCCCGTGTCTGCCGCCGTGTAAGTCCCCATCAACTTCCCACCGACGTACACTTGTACTTTTGAACCGAGTGGGATGACGCGCGGGTCGACCGCGACGACGTTATGTTTTTGTGTGCGTACGTTCCATCCGAGCGCCGTCTTTCCAGAGCAGCCTTTGCAATATGGCGTGTAAGCCGACGCGTTCATCGTGTACGATTTCACGTTAGCTTTTGCGACCGGTTTGACGGTGCGTAAGTATTTTGTCGCGACCCAGCCGACTTTCCCTTTATAGTTGACGCGAATCCATGCTCCTTTTGAGCCTGTGCGTTCTAGTTGCTGTCCTTTGTCGATCTTGCCGAGCACTTTGCCGCTGACGTGCGCCGCTGCCCGGACGTTCAAGCCGTTCACTTGGCTTTGTACGAGTACTTTTGAAGATGCCTCAACTTGTTGTTGCGGTAATAGCATAGCAAATGTCATGACCGTCAGTAGTAAGACCGTTCCAATTTTTTTTAGCATGTGGTTCGTCCTTTCCTAGTCGGTTTGGTTTGTCGTGTTTCATGTTGTCGATTTCTTTGATGTCCAGTACGTTCAACTTATAACCCGATGAGTCAAGACGAGTATGTTTCGTCCAGATAACTATATGACGAATCACTACCGAGTGCCGTTACAACTAAAATTCATTTGAATGACATGAAAGTTACGGCAATGTTACAAAAAGCCTCTTTTTTAAAGACAGATGACGATTTTACATACTCCCGTCTATTTTCGTAATATTAAAATCCATATTATGGTTGTTATATGACTTGAACGTTACAAAGTTTTGGTTTTTCATGCCGATTGTTACAAACATGTCGCCGCCTTTGCCCGAGAGTCCCGTCACACCAGACCAACGAATAGGATGAAAGTCACAAAAAAAAGCCCCTTTGTTCCGAAGAACAAAGGGGTTACAAACATCTGATTACAGATTTTACGAACGGGAAAGCCGATACCGGGCATAGCCGCCTTTAGGCATGGGATGAAAGTGAGTTCGGATGTGAAGAACATCCGACATTCGGGTATATATATTCCATAGACAA